>Ga0114962_10005160_pt1 | contig 10274 bp, 8 predicted proteins | sample C_130820_MF_Meta_FD_87017 | JGI IMG/M metagenome (GOLD analysis project Ga0114962, IMG submission 87017) | Freshwater microbial communities from Lake Croche, Canada to study carbon cycling - C_130820_MF_MetaG | ecosystem: Environmental > Aquatic > Freshwater > Lake | place: Lake Croche, Canada...
ATTCACTTCTGCATTGGCTACTCAGAGCCCAACGCTGGCACCGACTTGGCGGCAATCACCACCAAGGCCGAGCGCGACGGTGACGAATACGTCATTAACGGTCAAAAGATGTGGACGAGCCTCGCTGGCGATGCCGACTACATCTGGCTAGCCACCCGCACCGATCCCGATGTGGCTAAGCACAAGGGAATTTCCATGTTCGTGATTCCCATGGACACGCCCGGCATCAAGGTTCAGCCGCTGTCGCTCTTGGGCACGCACAACATCAACACCACCTTCTTTGAGGATGTGCGTGTTCCCGCTTCGGCCTTGGTCGGCGGCGAGAACAATGGCTGGAACCTCATCACGAGCCAGCTCAACCATGAGCGCGTCACGCTTTGCTCTCCTGGAATCGTCGACCGCCTCTTGGCCGACGTCACCGACTGGGCTAAGGCGACCACCCTGCCTGATGGCCGTCGCGTCATTGACCAAGAGTGGGTGCAAGAGCACCTCGGCCGCGTGCGCGCCGAACTTGAATTCCTGCGCCTCATCAACTGGAAGGTTGCTTGGCAGGCCACGCAAAACCACCTAGACGTAGCCGACGCCTCAACCATCAAGGTCTTTGGCACCGAGTTCTATCTCCGCGCCTTCCGCTCCTTGATGGAGATCGTGGGCCAGGCGGGTTACCTGCAGCGCGGCTCTATTGCCTCGGTGCTTGCCGGCCGTTTGGAAATGTATGCCCGTTCGATGGTGATTCTCACCTTCGGCGGTGGAACCAACGAGATCCAGCGTGATCTCATCGCGATCTTCGGCCTTTCAATGCCGCGGTCACTGCGTTAGGAACGAGGAGACAAAGGATGGATTTTTCCCTGAATGAAGAGCAGCAAGCGGTCCGCGATCTCGCGGCTCGCATCATCACCGAGCAGTCGGCGCCTGAGCACCTGCGTGAGATCGAGCGTGCCGAGGATGCCCGTGGGCCCTTTGACGCAGCACTCTGGTCAGCCTTGGCTGAAGCAGGTCTGCTCTCTATCGCCATGGGCGAAGACGTGGGTGGCGCAGGACTCGATTTCGTAGCGCTTTGTCAGGTCGTCGAGGCTGCTGGCCTTGCCGCTGCCTACCTGCCAACTATTGAGACTCTGGTTTCAGCCGCTGACAGCATTGAGCGCTTCGGTACAACTGAACAGCGCCAGGCTTGGCTGCCTCGCATTGGCGCTGGTGAGCTCATCGCCACCGCGGCCACCGCAGAGTTCGTTGGCGGCATGGTCGCCGAAGGCATCAGTGCGCCCAAGACCATTGCCACGCCTTCGGGTGAGGGTTTCAGTCTGAGCGGCGTGAAGGCCTGCGTGCCTTCGGGGCTTCGTGCCGAGCTCTTCTTGATCCCCGCCACCCTGTCCACCGGTGGAGTGGCGACCTTCTTGGTCGACGCCGCTTCAGTCACGCTTGAGCGCCAGGATGGCCCCTTCCTTCCTGAAGCTGTCGTGACTCTCGATGGTGTTCAGGTCGCGGCCGACCGCCTCCTTGGTGGCTCCCAAGCCGATGGCCGAGCGCTGCTTGATTCTTTAGCCCTTCGTACGACCGCAGCGCTGTGCACCCTTGAGGCTGGAGCGGTGACCACCGCCGTCCAACTCGGTGCCACCTACACCTCAGAGCGTGAGCAGTTCGGTAAGAAGATCGCCACCTTCCAGGCGGTGGGTCAGCGCATGGCCGATGCCTATGTGGACGCTGAAGCCATTCGCCTCACTGCCTTGCAGGCAATCTGGCGCATCGCTGAAGGTCGCGAAGCCACTGACCAAGTAGCCATTGCGAAGTTCTGGGCCGCTGAAGGCGGACAGCGCGTGGTGCATGCCACCACACACGTGCACGGTGGTGTCGGCGTTGACCGCGACTACCCCCTGCACCGCTACTTCTTGCTCACTCGCCAGGTTGAACTCACCCTCGGTGGGGCCACGCAGAGCTTGCTCGCTCTGGGAGCCAGCGCAGCTCGTAGCTAGCTCAAGATTTCATCGCGGCGGCGATTAGCCAATCAGTTCGGCCATCATCTGTAGGGTCTCGACGTTTCCGTTGATCAACATTGAGGTGAGCATGGAGTCTCGCCACATGTCGAGGTCGTCGCGGATCTTGTCTCGAGGACCAACCAAGGCAATGTCTTCGACCATCTTGGTGGGAACGGCTGCAGCAGCTTCGTCCTTGTGGCCAGCCATGTAGAGGTCTTGGATCTTGGTGGCTTCTGCCTCCCAACCAAGGCGGCAGAAAACATCGAAGTGAAAGTTCATCTCTTTGGCACCCATACCACCGACATAGAGGGCAATGGCTGGTCGGTAGAAGTCAGCCGCGGTCTCCACATCGTCGTGGACAATGGTGGGCACGAAGGCCAGGACTTCGAAGTCACCCGCACTACGCCTTGCCCCGGGTCGCGCAAAGCCCTCATTGAGTGAGTCCTGGAAGGATCCCATGGCTCGTGGAGCAAAGAAGATGGGGAACCAGCCATCGGCGATCTCGGCAGTGAGGGCAACATTCTTTGGACCCTCGGCGCCAAGGATGATGGGAATATCTGCGCGCAGCGGGTGGACAATGGACTTGAGTGGCTTGCCGAGTTTTGTGCCACCGGGGTAGGGAAGGGGATAGTGCTCTCCCGCATTCGTGACCTTTTCTTCTCTGGCAAGAACGTCACGAACAATCTGGACATATTCGCGAGTTCGCGCCAAGGGCTTGGGGAAGGGCTGGCCATACCAACCCTCAACCACCTGGGGCCCAGAGACCCCTAGGCCAAGGACGAAGCGACCACCCGAAAGATGGTCCATGGTGAGCGCAGCCATGGCCATGGCGGTGGGCTGGCGCGCAGAGAGCTGGCAAAGCGAGGTGCCAAGACGCATGTTCGAGGTTTGCGATCCCCACCAGGCCAGTGGGCTGATGGCGTCAGATCCCCAGGACTCTGCGGTCCACATGGAATCAAAGCCAAGGCGCTCTGCTTCAGCAACGGCCTCGACGGCACCGGGGGGAGGTCCTTGACCCCAATAGCCCAACTGCAGTCCTAGCTTGAGATCTTTAGCCATCGTGTTCCCCTTGCTTCTTGTGCTCGCTCATCGTAGGACAAGGCCTCCCAGGTCGGCGATCTAGGCCAGAGGCTTAACAAAGCGCTCGGCGTAGGAATCCATCTCCGCCATCCGGGCCGCTAGCAGGGCCTCGGGATCGCTGTAGCCCTTGGCGTCCACGAGCATCCAGGGCGCGCAGATCATGTCGGTGACCCCGAGATCGCGGAACTCTGCATAGAGATCGAGGTCGGGCCATTCCCCGAGGGAAAGGTAGACGCGAAAGCCTTCCATGGAGCGTCCCCCGGCGGCCATGGTCTCTTTGAGTGTGGCGATATGCGTGCGAGCTTCCTCGGCACGGTAGGCCCCAGCGGCAATCCAGCCATCGCAGAGTTCAACGGCTCGGCGGAAGGCAACGGGGGAGTGACCTCCACCGATGATGGGGACAGGCTGGGTGGGCGCTGGCTTCATCTCACAGCGGGGAACGTTGTAGTGCTCGCCGTGCCATTCGACCCAGTCGCCCTTCCAGAGTTCGCGAAGGGCTGGGATCATTTCGTCCAGTCGCTTGCCACGGGTGCTGTAGTCCTGGCCGGTGAGGTCGAATTCTTCCTTGCACCAGCCCACGCCAATGCCAAGGCGAACACGGTTGTCTGAAAGTGCGGCTGCAGTGCCCACAGTCTTGGCGACCGTCATGAGGTCGCGCATGGGGGCGATGTAGACGCCGGTGGTGAAACTGAGCGAGGGACAGGCCCCGGCCATCATGCCAATGGCCACCATGGGATCTGGCCACGAGGTACCAGGAGGAAAGCCGGGGTTGCCATCTTCACGCTTGGTGTAGGTGTAGGGCTTCTCGTAGTCGTCGAGATTGAAGAGATGGTCGGAAACGTAGATGCCGGCGTAGCCCAAATGCTCGGCGTGCTTAGCGAGCGGCATGATTTGCTCGCTCTCTAAGAAGCTGATGGCTAGGTGGAACTCCACGGCTGTCCTCTCCGAGGTAGCCCTTGGGGCTACCAGAACGAAGCCCACCGGCGGAGGGCACATTTAGACTAGAACCTGTTACAGTTTTTATGCAACTAGACCGCACAAAACGGAGGTTGAAGGTGTTCCTCGAAGAAACTCCAGAGCAGTTGGCACTTCGCGAAGAATTGCGTGCCTACTACGCAGATCTGCTTACCGACGAGGTCAAGGCAGAGCTCGCCACAGAAGGCGACGGGGGCCATGTCTGGCGCGACGTCGTTGGCCGCATGGGTAAAGACGGCTGGCTGGGCATCGGCTGGCCAACGGAGTTCGGTGGTCAGGGACGACCTGCAACCGACCAGTTCATCTTCTTCGATGAGACCCGTCGTGCTGGCGCACCCTTCCCCTTCGTGACCATCAACACCGTGGGACCCACGATGATGACCTACGGAACTGACGAAATGAAGTCCTTCTACCTGCCAAAGATTCTGGCTGGTGAATTGAACTTCGCCATTGGTTACACCGAGCCTCAGGCCGGCACTGACCTTGCAAATCTTCGCACACGCGCCGAGCGTGATGGTGATGAATATGTCATCAATGGCAACAAGATCTACACCTCTGGAGCGGATAATGCCGACTTCATCTGGTTGGCTTGTCGCACCGATGTTGATGCCCCCAAGCACAAGGGCATTTCTATGATCTGCGTTCCCACCACAGCCAAGGGTTTCGAGTGGAGCCTCATCACCACCGTTGGTGGCCTGACTACTACCGCCACCTACTACGAAGACGTCCGTGTGCCCGTGACCAACCTTGTGGGTATCGAAAATGAGGGCTGGTCCATGATCACCATGCAGCTCAACCACGAGCGCGTGGGCCTGGCTGCCTGGGCTGGACTCGGACACAAGATGTTCAACGAGGTGCTCTCTTGGGCGCGTGGCCATCAGCTCGATGATGGCACGACGGTGATTGACCAAGCCTGGGTGCAAACCGAGTTGGCAAGGGTTGACGCCGAACTGGATGCCATGTGGCTGCTGAACTGGCGCATGGCTACGGCCGTGGCTCGTGACGAGGTTACGGCGGCTGAGTCTTCGGCCATGAAGGTCTTTGGTACCGAGCGCATCATTGAGGTCTACCGAGCGCTACTCGGCATCGTCGGCACCGCCGGCTACCTCGTGCCTGGCTCACCGGGATCACTGCTCGGCGGAAGGCTTGAAGCCTCAGCGCGTCAAGCCCAAATCAACACCTTTGGTGGTGGCGTCAATGAGATTCAGCGCGAGATCGTGGCCATGGCTGGCCTCGGCATGAAGCGCGCTGCGCGGTGAGTTTTCCCGACCACTCGGCAGAACTCGCGACCCTGGTAGGGACTTCCACGGGACCGCTCACGATGGGCATGGAGCCGGTTAATCGGCCCATGATCCGCCACTGGGCTGAAGCGATGGGTGATGAAAACCCCATCTACAGCTCAGACCGTGCGGCGCAGGCAGTGGGCCTGCCTTCCGTGATCGCTCCGCCAACCATGCTGCAGGCTTGGATCATGCGTGGCCTCAAGCCCAGTCTCGAAGCCGAGGCCGCTCGCGCTGCTGGAACGGTGGACAAGACGTCGAGCAATGACCGCATGATGGCCCTACTGGATGAAGAGGGCAGGACTTCGGTGGTCGCTACCAACTGCGACCAGAGCTATGTGCGCCCTCTAGTTCCTGGCGAGCGACTCATCGTGCGCTCAAGCATTGATTCCATCTCTGACCCCAAGGTGACCGGACTTGGTGACGGCCGCTTTGCAACCACCCTCACCGAGTTCTTTGCCGTTCCCGATGAGCTCGTCACAGAAGATGCCACGGCTGACGAACTGATGGCCTCGGCTGAGCCCGTCGGCTCAATGATGTTTCGTATTCTTAAATTCAGACCACGAGCGAGCGCTCCAGCCAAGCCACCGCGCCCGCTGCCCGCGCTCACGCAAGACAACGCCTTCTTCTTTGAGGGTGCCAGTGAGGGCAAGCTACTGATCCAGCGCTGCGATGACTGCGGAAGCTTGCGCCACCCACCACTTCCGGCCTGCGCGAGCTGCCAGTCCCTTGCGTGGACGCCGATTGCTTCAGCGGGCCGTGGTGAGGTCTACTCCTTTGTGGTCGTGCATTACCCGCAGGTGCCCTCCTTTGATTACCCCCTCCCGATTGCCTTGGTGCAACTCGATGAGGGAACACGCGTGGTCGCTGGACTGCGTGGTCGCGACGCTGATGGCTGGACCGTTGGCGATCGCGTGCAGGTTGGATTTAGTAGTGATGGCGGGATAGACCTGCCCTTCTTTGAGCCAGAACAGCATTAGGGAGCGCAAGATGGATTTCACCTTTAATGAAAATCAAAACGGTGTTGCTGAGGCTGCGGCCACAGTCTTTGCTGGCATGGTGACTCCCGATCGGGTTGCAGAAATTGAGACCACCCAAGACCGCTTCGACAGCGAGCTCTGGAAGGCGCTTGCGGACGCCGACCTCCTTGGTCTCTGCGTCTCTGAAGAGCTCGGTGGCAGTGGCATGGGCTTGATCGAAGCCTGTCTCGTCCTTGAAGCTCAGGGACGCGTTGTCGCGGCTGTTCCGATTTGGGCCACCACGGTGCTCGGTGCTCTTTCGCTGACGCGTTTTGGATCGAGCGAACAGCAGGCTGCATTGTTGCCAGGCGTGGTGCGTGGCGAGAGGGTGCTCACCGCAGCACTTGCCGATGCCGCTGTTTCACCCACGTCGAGACCAGCGGTGACGGCTGTCGCTGCAGGCGATGGCTATTTGAAGCTTTCTGGCGTCGCATCCACGGTGCCCCAGGCGCATCTTGCCAGTCATGCCATTGTTCCCGTGAAGACCCCGGAAGGCCTAGCTGTCGTGCTCGTTGATCTCGCGGGTGATGGGGTCAGCATTGAGCGAGCCGAAACGACGAACCGTGAGATTCACCCCCATCTCCACTTCTCCGACTACATGGTGCACCCCAATGAACTCATCGCTGCTGAGGACAGGGGCGAGCAGGTCCTCAAGGAGATGCTCGAGATGGCCAGCGTTGGCCTCTGCGCCATTCAGGTTGGAGTCGGAGACGCGGCCTTGGCCCAAACTGCAGCCCACCTCAATGAGCGCGAGCAGTTTGGGAAGCCTCTTTCGAGCTTCCAGGGGACGAAGTTGCGCGCTGCAGATGCATCCATTGACCTCGAAGCCATTCGCGTGACCTGCTGGCACGCCGCCTGGCGCATTGACGCTGGTAAAGATGCGGCAGAAGCGGTCATGATCGCCAAGTGGCAGGCCTCTGACCGTGGCCAGCGCGTGGTGCACGCCACGCAGCATCTCCATGGCGGAACGGGTGCAGACATTACCTACCCCATTCACCGCTACTACCTCTGGGGCAAGCAGATTGAGTTGCTCTTGGGTTCACCGGCCTTGGTGCTCGCCAAACTTGGTAAGGCCATCGCAGAGAATCCTGAATTGGTAGAGGTTCGCTAAATGGCTTCCTTGAGCTTTGCTGATGTGGCGGTGGGCATGGAGTTGCCCGTCTTGGAGATCCCCATCACGCCAACCTTGATCGTGGCGGGAGCACTGGCGAGTCGCGACTACCAAGACGTGCACCACGACCCAGCGCTCTCAAAAGAGCGGGGCTCGCCTGACATCTTCATGAACATCCTTACGACCAACGGTATTGTTGGCCGCTACGTCACCGATTGGACAGGCCCTGCGGGCATGCTGCACGAGGTGAAGATTCGCCTCGGGGCTCCGAACTATCCCGGTGACCTCATGACCCTGACGGGTGCTGTCACCGCTATTGAAGACCAGGGAGAGCGCGGGTCGCTAACCGTGAGCCTGAAGGGTTCTAATGCCTCGGGTGACCACGTTGTCGGCACCGTGCTCGTTTCGCTCCCCAAGGAGGCAAAGTAATGGCACACGCATTTGCGGGCAAGGTTGCCATTGCGGGAATTGGCGCAACAGAGTTTTCTAAGGAATCAGGTCGCTCGGAACTTCGTCTTGCCGTAGAAGCGGTCAAGGCTGCCTTGGATGATGCTGGTTTAAGCCCAAGTGACGTTGAGGGCATGGTGACATTTTCTAGCGACACCAACCCCGATGTAGATATTGCGCGCAGTCTCGGCATTGGTGACCTCAAGTTCTTCAGCCGTATTCACTACGGCGGTGGAGCGGCCTGTGCCACGGTGCAGCAAGCTGCCTTGGCCGTCCAAGCTGGTGTCGCTGACGTCGTTGTTTGCTATCGCGCATTCAATGAGCGCTCGGGTAACCGCTTTGGGGCTGGTGTGCAGGGACGCGCTCCCATGGCCAATGCGGAAAATGCTCACCTAGCGATGTACATGCCTCACGGACTCTTGACTCCTGCCTCCTGGGTCGCCATGGCCGCTCAGCGCTACCTCGCCAAGACCGGAGCCAGCTCAGAGGACTTTGGCCGTATTGCTGTTGTGGACAGGGATCATGCTTCGACCAACCCCAAGGCTTGGTTCTACGAGCAGCCCATCACCCTCGAGGAACATCAGGCGAGTCGCTACATCGTTGACCCCCTCCACCTCCTCGACTGCTGTCAGGAGTCTGATGGCGGACAGGCCATCGTGGTGACCTCACTGGAACGTGCTCGCGACCTCGCTCATGCCCCTGTGGTTATTCAGGCCGCTGCCCAAGGTGCGGGCAAGGGCCAAGACATGATGACGAGTTACTACCGCGACGACCTGCTGGGTCTTCCCGAAATGGGCGTGGTTGCACGCCAGCTCTGGGAGACTTCTGGCCTCGGTCCCGATGACATGCAGGCCGCCATTCTCTACGACCACTTCACGCCCTACGTGCTCTACCAGCTCGAAGAGCTGGGTTTTTGTGCCAAGGGTGAGGCTAAGGACTTCGTGCGTGACGGCCACATCAATCGTGGAGGCAAGCTACCGCTCAATACCCATGGTGGACAGCTTGGCGAGGCCTACATCCACGGGATGAACGGCATTGCCGAAGGTGCTCGCTTGGTTCGCGGAACTTCAGTGAATCAGGTGGAAGGCCTCGAACATGTCGTGGTGACTGCCGGAACCGGTGTTCCCACCTCGGGGCTCATTCTCGGTGTCGGCCGCAAGAGCACGCGGTCGCCGACAGCGCTGTTGAGTTCCTCGCGCTTGGGCTCATCTAACAGTCGGTAGTTCCCAATGCGGTCACGAATCCAAATCGGATCCTTGACGTTCCAGCGCTCGCTCCTCAGGCTGCGCTTGAGGACCTTGGATGTTGCCGTGACCGGTAGCTGCTCGGTGATGCGCACATAGCGCGGCGCCCATTTGGTGCCTAAGTCTGATTGCTCGGCAAGGAAGGCGCAGAAGGCCACCGCATCAAAGGCGGGGGCGTCCTTATTCCATTCAAAGGCCACCATGACCTGGTCACCGGTGCTTTCGTCGGGGACGGCGTAGGCGGAGGCCAGTACAACTCCAGGGAAACGTCCAAGAATGCGCTCCACGGGTGCGGCAGCAAAGTTTTCACCGTCCACACGGATCCAGTCAGAGTCACGGCCGGCAAAGTAGACCCAGTCCTCGTCATCGCGGTAAGCGAGGTCACCGGTCCAATACCAACCATCGCGGAGGCGAGCGCGTTCGGCTTCGTCGTTTTGCCAGTAGCCCTCAAAGCCTGCCCCACCACTGCGAGAAACCATCTCGCCAATTGCTGTTTCAGCGTTGGTGATTCGCCCCTCATCATCGAAGATTGCCCGAGGGCATTCTTCGCCGCTGTCGGCGTTGACCACGAGAATGGCCTCACCGGCTTGGCCGAGCGCTCCAGCTGGAGCTCCCGGGAAGCGGGTGAGTGAAGCGCCACCTTCGGTAGAGCCATAGGCGTCAACCACGATGCAGCCAAAGCGCTCCCCGAAGCGTTCGGGGTCACCGGCAGCAGCCTCATTGCCGAAGCAGAGCCTGAGGCTGTTATTGGCGTCATCGTCTTGCTCTGGGGTGGCCAGAACATAGGAGAGAGGCTTGCCGACATAGTTGAAGTAGGTGGCACCGTAGCTACGGACATCAGGAAGGAAGCCCGTGGCCGAGAAGCGCCCGCCCGTGGGCAGGCCCACCGCTGATCCTCCGGCCAGCGAAGGCCCCCAGCCGGCCATGAGTGCGTTGGAGTGAAAGAGTGGCATGGCCACGTAGCAAACGTCCTCAGCAGTGAGCGGCCAATTGCTTGCCACGGTCTGTGAAATGGAGGCCAGGCGTCCCTGGGTGCAGCGAACAGCCTTAGGCGCGCCTGAGGTTCCCGAGGTGAAGATGAGATAGCCAAGGCTGTCGCCATCAACGCTTGGGTCAGCGATGTCGTGGGCATTGACGCTTCCGTG
>Ga0114962_10005161_pt1 | contig 10273 bp, 6 predicted proteins | sample C_130820_MF_Meta_FD_87017 | JGI IMG/M metagenome (GOLD analysis project Ga0114962, IMG submission 87017) | Freshwater microbial communities from Lake Croche, Canada to study carbon cycling - C_130820_MF_MetaG | ecosystem: Environmental > Aquatic > Freshwater > Lake | place: Lake Croche, Canada...
AAAGCAAATTGATTTTGGTTCTTTGTCTGTAGGTTTTTATGTGATTAAAATAGAATCAAAAAATTATATAGACGCTTTAAAGTTTATAAAGGCTAATTAAGAATTAAAATTTACAAATCATCCATTCTAATATGAATACTCTAAAAATTACTAGTATAAAAAAAATTCTAATTGTAGCTCTGCTAAGTATATGTACTAGTCAAGTCTTTGCCCAAAGCAGTAATGGGATTTTTTTTCAAGCCGTTGCTAGAGATAATTTTTCTAATCCTGCTAAGGATAGAAATATTTATGTACAGTCTACCATTATACAAAACACCACAACGGGTACTAAAGTATTAATAGAAGTACATAAATCTAGTACCGATGCAATGGGTGTATTCAATATTACTATTGGTAATGGACAAAGAACCGGCGGTGCTGCTACAAGTATTGCAGCCATTGATTGGTCTAAGGGCCCCTTTTATTTAAATTTAAAAATTGCCATTACTCCTTTTAGTGCTAGTGATAGTTGGGACTACTCTAAAGAATTAGTAGACATGGGAACCACTAGTTTTGGTGCTGTTCCTTTTGCTTTTTATTCAGCAAGCTCTGCTAAAGTAGATGATAAGTTAAATGCAACGGATACCACAAAAATGTTGGCAGTATATGCTAAGGCCATGTCGGTAAAAACTTTAGAAACTTCACTTGCCACTAAGTTAACAGCAGCCGATACGCTTACTATGTTAGCGCCCTATGCTAAAGCGGCTTACACTATTGATTCTAGCTTTTTCAAAACTCAATTGGCCACTAAGTTATCTATTGCTGATAGCACAAAATATATTACTCCTACTCAGCTTTCAAAATATAATTTTTCAAGTGGTGGAGGAGCAACTGTTGATACTACTAGTTTGTCAAATAGAATTAATCTAAAGGCAAGTACTACGGAAATAATAAGTTTGAATTCAACTTTAGGTAATAAATTAAATATTACTGATAGTACAATTAAATTTGTTACACCCACTCAATTAGCGAGTTATAACTTTTCTGGTGGCGGAGGAACAACAGTAGATACCACAAGTTTATCTAATAGAATTAATTTAAAAGCAAATACTAGTGATTTAAATTCATTAAACGCTACTGTAGTTTCTAATACTTCAAATATTACTTCTAATAGTTCTGCTATTACTACTGAAGCTGCCACAGCAAGAGCTGCTGAACTAGCCCTTAGGAATAATATATCATCCAATACAACTAATATCACAGCAAATGCAATAGCTATTAACAATTTAAATACTATGGTTGCTTCAAACACTTCAAGCATCACATCATTATCTTCAAACACAATTCCATATACTGGTGCTACATCTGCTGTGAATTTAGGGGCCTATGATTTAAAAGTAAATGGTTTAACCATTGGATTAGGTGCTGGCTCATTCACCAATACTGTATTTGGTAATAACGCACTTTCTTCCAATACAACAGGGTACTATAACAATGCATTTGGATACCTCGCTTTATTGAAAAATACTTCAGGAATTTCTAATACCGCAATTGGTGCTGGAGGTTTAATGAATAATACAGTGGGATATTCTAATACCGCAATTGGTGCAGGTAGCTTAATGAATAATATTGATGGTAACTCAAATCTAGCAATAGGAATACAGTCTTTAAATTCAAATAATAGTGGGTTTAGTAATACAGGTATTGGAAGTAGTAGTTTGTTTTCAAATACGACTGGTAATTGGAATGTAGGCTTGGGTACGAATTCATTGTATTACAATCAAACTGGTTCCTACAACTTCGCCATTGGCTCAAGTAGTTTATATAAAAATATGGATGGTAATTTTAATGTGGCTATAGGTAATAATGCTTTATTTGAAAATTTACATTCAAGTAATAACGTGGCAATTGGTAGCGATGCGCTTTTAAATTCTTTAGGAGCAGGCAATACTGCTATAGGTATATCATCTCTAGCACAAAATAATAATGGTGCAAATAATACGGCCATTGGATATTACACAGATGTAACAGCAGATAATATTCAAAATTCTACCGCTATTGGTTTTGGCGCCTTGGTTAACACAAGCAATTCCATTCAATTAGGTAATAACGATATAACGAATGTAAAAACTAAGGGTACGTTAACAGCAGGGGATGTTACTTATCCAAATACACATGGAAGTAGTGGACAAGTTTTAAGTACCAATGGAACTGGCGCATTAATATGGGCAACAGCATCTGTTCCATCCGATGCGTCAAGTTCTACAAAAGGATTAGTACAATTAACAGGAGATTTAGGGGGTACAGCAAGTATACCAATAGTAAACAGTGTGGGTGGTATAAGTGCCTCGAATATTGCAAATTTTGATACAAGAATAAATTCAAATACCTCAAGTATAACTGCAAACGCAACAGCAATTACCGCTGAAGCTACAACTGCTAGAGCTGCTGAATTAACACTTACTAACAATGTAGCATCAAATACCTCAAGCATAAGTTCTATATATAGCACCGTTGTTTCTCATACTTCAAGTATTAACTTATTAACTAATAATTTAAGTTCAAATACTACAAGTATTACCTCTAATACAAATTCAATTAATAATTTATATACGAATATCGTATCAAATACTTCAAGTATTACTTCATTAAATACAACCATTGCAGCAGCTACGGCTAGCAACACCATAAATACGCTTGTAAAAAGAGATGCTAGTGGTAATTTCTCGGCTGGATCTATTACAGCATCTAATTATGTATCTACACCTATTAGTTTATCCTATACAGGTTCTACCATTAATTGGAATCCTACAGTAGGTGCAAATGCGGCTATTACATTAACACAGAATAGTACTTTAAGCTTTTCGGCAACACCATTGGTTGGTTCTTACGGTACTGTAGTTTTAACACAAGATGGTACAGGAAATAGAACCATTACTTTACCAAGTATAGTGGGTGTGACCAATAAAGTATTAGGATCGGCTTCTAATACAACAGTAAGTTTGTCTACTGCAGCAAGTGCAAAAGACATTTTAAATTTTTATTATGATGGAACCAACTGCTATTGGAATATAGGTCAAGGATATGGTTCAGCAGCGGCTGCTGGATTAACTTTAACAACAACAGGTACAGGTGCTGCTACTTTATCAGGCACTACTTTAAATATTCCATCTGTTTCATCTACTGTAAATTCTGGAAGTATATCTGGAACCATAGCTGTGGCCAATGGAGGAACAGGAGCAACAACATTAACAGGTTATGTAAAAGGAACTGGCACAACGGCTATGACAGCTAGTGCCAATATTCCAGTTGCAGATATAACTGGTGCTGCTCCACTTGCTTCACCAACATTCACAGGAACCGTTACAACAAGTACAATTAATACCGGAGCATTAAGTGCTAGCAGTGTTAATACACCCATTTATGCATCCACGCCACAAACATTAACAGATGGTACAACTATTAATTGGAACCCAACACTTGGTTTAAATGCAAGTGTAACTTTAGCGGGGAATAGAACTTTAAGTTTCACCTCTACTCCTGCAGCAGGTTCTTATGGTACCCTAGTAGTAACGCAAGATGCAACAGGTGGTAGAACAATTACATTGCCATCAACTACTAATAAAGTATTGGGTTCTACATCAGGCACTACCATTGCATTATCTACAACAGCAAATGCTAAAGACATTTTAAATTTTTATTACGATGGCACCAACTGTTATTGGAATATTGGACAAGGATATGGTGCAGCGGCAACTCCAGCACTTACTTTAACCACAACAGGTACTGGTGCTGCCACTTTATCTGGAACTACTTTAAATATTCCATCTGTTTCATCTACAGTTAATGCAGGAAGTATATCTGGAACAGTAGCTGTGGCTAATGGAGGAACAGGCGCTACTTCATTATCAGGCTTAGTCAAAGGGAATGGTTCTGGCGCTATGACTGCTGCTACTGCTGGTACAGATTACTTATTACCCACTGGAAGTGCAGCAAGTTTGATCAATTTCCCAACTTTTAATCAAAATACAACTGGAAATGCTGCAACAGCAACACTTGCCACTACTGCAACAACAGCTGGTAATATCACAGCAACTAGTAATTCAACATTAACTTCATTATCTAATTTGAATACTGTTGGAACTATTACCAGTGGAACAATAAGTCTCACAAATAATATTTCCACAAGTGGAACATTAACAGCTGGTGCAGTAACTTATCCAAAAACACATGGCACTAATGGACAATTATTAAGTACTACTGGAAGTGGAACTTTAACTTGGACATCAGTCTCGTCTCCTTCAGATGCATCAACATCTACAAAAGGTATAGTGCAATTAGCAAATGATTTAGGAGGAACAGCTAGTTTACCAACTGTGAATAGTATAGGAGGAGTTAGTTCTTCTACTATAGGAACAATGAATACAACTATAACGGCGGCTACCAATAGTAATACAGTTAGTACTATTGTAAAAAGAGATCCAAGTGGTAATTTTTCTGCAGGAACCATTACTGCCAACATAACTGGTAATGTAACAGGAAATCTTACTGGAAATGCAAGCACAGCGACAACTGCTGGTAATGTAACTGGAACAGTTGCCATTGCTAATGGTGGAACAAATGCAACTACAGCTGCCACTGCATTAACGAATTTAGGAGCTGCACCTTTATCATCGCCCATATTTACAGATATACCACAAGCACCCACAGCAGTTGTGGGAACAAACACTACTCAAATTGCCACGACTGCATTTGTTAAATCTTCAATAAGATTAAATAGTGATGAGTTCACAGCAACTTTAAACCAAACCGTATTCACATTTACCACGGGTAGTAGTAATACTGGAGCAGTTCAAACTCCATTAACTAAACCGTTCATGTATATAAATGGAACTAGGATAAAGAATACTGCCTATACCTGGACCGCTGGAACAACAACTGTAACTTATAACCCAACAAATAATAATAGTTACACTTTAGTTGCAGGGGATCGTGTTCAATTTGATTATGCTTATTAAGAATTATGAAAATTCAGAAACTACTTATATTATTTATTTTTGTTGCTTTTTGTAATTATATAAAAGCTCAGTCTGTATCTATAACTTCCAGCGCTTCCGGTGCTGTTTGTGCTGGTACTAATATTACATTTTCTGCTGTTGTATCTAATATTTCAAGTCCTACTTACCAATGGTACAAAAATAATATTGCTATTAATGGCGCTACAAGTTCAACCTATTCAACAACGACTTTAAGTAATAGCGATCAAATTTATGCTACTGCGACTCCAGCAGTTGTTACAGCTAGTCTTGTTACAAGTAATTTAATGACAAATTTAGATGCCGGTAATAGTAGTAGTTATGGTGGAACTGGAACTACTTGGACAGATCTAACTCTACTAGGAAATAAAGCCACTTTAACAGGTACTGGATATTCTTCAGTGAATGGGGGAGGTATAACATTCACTACAAGCAAGTATGCAACTCAAACGCTAACAAGTCCCCCTTTTAATGGTGATTTTACTTGGAGTACTATTTTGAAAGCGCCAGATTACAATACAAATAGTTGGGATTTTTTATATAATGTAGGAGGCTATACTGGTTTAAACATTGCATTGGTAACTGGGCAACCTCGCGTTAGTTGGGGTACCTGGTTTAGTGATAATATTAATGTGGGTGGTCTAGCACAAATGGTTATTGGTAATTATTACATGTTAACTTTTGTAAGATCGGGTAATACTGTTTCATTTTATTTACAAGCAAGCCCTTATGGAACTCCAGGAACTGTTTCTGCGACTATCCCTGTAGCTGCGCCTTTAATTGCAAGAGGTCCAGGCAGTGAATGGTGGGAAAATGCAATTATGGATGTTACGCGACTTTATAATAGAGCATTATCTCAAACAGAAATTACTCAAAATTATAATACATATGCATCTAGGTTTGGATTAGCTGCAGCTGGTATATCCTCTAATACTATATCTACCACAATTAGTCCTGCGCCATCTTCTACCATTACCGTAAATGGGGACGGCTGCCTAGATAAAACAAGTTTGACTACTGCGTCCGGTTCAATATCTTATGCATGGTATAAAGACAATGTAATGATATCAGGTATTACTACAAATTCTATTATTCCAAATGCAAGTGGTGCTTATCATGTAATTGTTACCAATGGGACTTGTTCAAGTACTTCTACTGCAACTACTATTTATTCTTGTGGTATCAATGCAGACGGCAAAGCTGTTTCAATTACAAATACTAGTTCATTAATAAGTAGAGAAGGAGGAGCTTATCTAGGTACAGCTAAAGATATTTCTGGTAAAATTTTTAATACAACTACTTTAACTACTTTAGGCGCTGCTACCATTGGATCTACTTCGGCTATATTAGGAGGTGTAATAACTGGAACAAATGGTAGGGCATCTGGAATAGGAGTAGTATATAGTATGGATCCAAATTTCGGTACTTTTTTAACAACATCAATAAGTACAAATGTAGCAGCTGGTACATATACTTCTACGATAACTGGATTAACATCTTCCACAAAATATTATGCTAAGTCCTTCATTGTAAACGCATCTGGAACCAATTATGGGTCTGCAGTAGATTTTACAACTACTGTTCCACCAGTTGTTCCTGCATCTTTTAGTTTTTCAAATAGCAATATATCTGGGAATATGCCTAATTACTATTTAGCTACAAATAACTTAACATTATCGCAATTACCTACTTCTTGGACCATTCAATGGACCCATAGAACAGATGAGTCAACTGGTAATGGAGGGGCTGATGGAATGCTTTGGTTCTTTAGAAATCCTAGTACTACAGGAAAATATACTACAGATATGCATTTATATCAAATTAATGGCAGCTTGCAGTTTTGGTATAATAATGATTATTTAAATACCGATCAAATAATGACGGGACTTACTCAAGGTACTATTTATAAATTAACAATTACCTATGATGGCACTAATCTCAGAACCTATTCAAATGGGTCATTGGTTTCCACTAAAGCAATCAATATAACTGTTAAGCCTACAAATAGCACATTAAGAATGGGCTCAAATGTTGCACGAACTTTAGATGAATTTAGAATTTGGAATAGCGCATTAACCCAACCTCAAATAGCAGCCAATCAAGATATTTCAGTAGCAGGTAGTGCTGGCCTAATGTTGTATTACAATTTTAACGATGGTACTGCAGGCGCTAATAATACTGGCATTACTTCCATTGCAGATCAATCAGGGAATAACAGAAACGGAGTTTTCTACAATACACCATTAACTGGAACTGTAAATAATTTTGTAAGCTCAATTGTTACTGGATTTTAAAATTTATGAAAAAACTATTCACCATATTATTTATTTTATTAGCATTTAATTCAAATGCACAGCGAACTATGTTTAGCAGGCAGAATAATTATGTTCTACCAATAGCATCTGCCGCAACTTCTGATGACAACCCAATAACTAATAATCTTATTTTATATTTAGATGCGACAAGTTCAACTTCTTATATAGGTTCTGGATCAATTTGGAATGATTTAAGTACTCAAAATAATAATGCAACTTTCACAAGTGCACCAACCTATTCTACCAATCCTGGTCGGTTCACATTTTCATCTGCTAGTTATGCATCTACAATTTCAACGACTATAAATTTAACTACAGCTACTTTTATTGCTTGGATAAAACCATCGCAAACACAAACAAATTATACAGGAATTATTTATCTGCCCATTTCGCCTACAGATCCAAGCTATTATAGATCAGGTATGCAATTGAGAACTAATAATTCGGTAGGGTATTCCTGGGGTAGTAATGGAGCATCAACTTATAATTGGGATTCGCAATTATACGCCATTAACAACCAATGGTCTATGATTGCCATTTCTGTAAGCGCTAATGCAACAGTAGCATATTTATGCAAAGAAGATGGTACTATAACATCGGCTACTAATATTGATACACAAGCACCTATTGCAGGCCAAAAATTTTATATTGGTCGCGACCCTATCCTTTATAGTAGTACAGAAGCAGATTTAAGAACATTTAAAGGAAATATTTCAAAGGCCTTGGTCTATAGCACTGCTTTGACACTATCAGATATAACATTAATTTTTAACGCACAGAAAGGAAAGTATGGCATAATTAATTAAAATGAAAAAACTATTCACTATACTATTTCTTCTTTCTGCATTTATTTCGAATGCACAGGAATCCTTTTTTAGAGGAAATAATAATTATGTTGGGCCGGTGGTGCCAGCGGGACCTTCCATCGTGACTAATTCTTTAGTATTTAATGTGGATGCGGCTAATACATCTAGTTATTCAGGAACTGGAAATGTTTGGAATGATTTAAGTGGCTCTAATAATATTAAGTTTTATAGTAGTTCGGCTTACAATGTGAATGCTAATCCTACATTTAGTTCTGATGGCGGAGGGTCTCTTGTAACAACAGGTATTTTTGGAAAATCAATTAATAATTCAGGCATAACTGGTTCAGTTGCTAGATCTATGGAAGCATGGGTTAAGTTTAATTCTGTAGCTGGAAATGCTGTCATCTCAATTGGAGGACAAGCTGGTAGCCAATTATATGAATTAATGGCTTATTCAAACAATCTAATTGAACATTATTGGGGGAATTTTACGCAAAGCTCTACAGTATTAGCAACTAATACATGGTATCATATTGTTATCATTTATGATGGAACAACTAACCATTATATATATATCAATGGAGTTCAAGTTGGTATTTCAGCTACACCAACACTAAATACATCTAATACCCCAATATATGTTGGCCCAGCTGTAACTACTACTTGGGGTGCTTTTGATGGTAAAATTGCAGCTTTAAGAATTTACAATCGCGCATTAACCTCATCCGATGTCACAAATAATTTTAATGTACTTAAAACCCGCTTCGGTTTATAAATATATTCTATGAAAAAATATACAATTCCCTTCACTGTTATTTTTGCGATTGCTTCTTGTATTCCTCCAGGTAAGCTAAGTGAGTCATTAGATGCAAATACTTTGCTAACTAAAAAGTACGATACATTAAATAATAAATTAAATGATACTGTGGCTAGTTTTAGTAAAAGCCTAAGTAATTTAAAAAGCAGTATTAATAATTTAAAAGACAGTGTTACATATTACCGCAGTTTAGTAGCAGCCAGGCCAGCACAAAGTCAGGGCGATGTATTTTTAAACCAAATGTTTGGTTATTCTTTATTAAGCACATCAGAATTAGCGGGTATTAAAGCTACTAATACATCAAATAATGCAAACAATACTTGGTTAGAAAGCTTTAAAGCCGATGTAAAAAAATATTCAATTACCGATGTCGATATTAAATTAAATAAAGGCTATGTATTTGTAGATATTCCTTCCAATATCATGTTTGCTTCTGGAAGCGCTACACTTTCTAGTAAATCAATTGAAATGTTAGGGGGTATTGCAAGACTATTGGAAGCCCAACCAAATTTGAACTTTTTAATTGAAGGACATACCGACAATAGAGCTTTCAGTAATAGTTCAAATAATGATAATTGGGTTTTAAGCGTAAACCGTGCAGCAGCAGTTGCTAAAATTTTACAAACTAAATATAAAATTGATCCTAAAAGAATGATTGCCGCAGGACGAAGCGAATATATGCCAATGGATGATAATAATACAAAAGCGGGTCGTTCAAACAACCGTCGTATTCGTATCGTATTAATGCCTTCCGTGAAACAACTAATGAATTTAAATAATTAATAAATTATAAAATGGAAATTCTAATGAGTATTGAGCCCCTAAAATTATCTACTAGAGAAACTGAAGTTTGTAATTTATTATTAATGGGTAATAGCACTACTAAAATTGCTGAAGTATTAAAAATAAAATGTAATACGGTGTCTACTATTAAAAAATCTATATTTTTTAAAACAAAGACTACTAATTTAATTGAATTATATGAGGTTTATAAACAAGCTTAGTATTATTAGTTTGGTTACGCTACTATTCTCTACTAATACAAAGGCTCAAACACTAAGTCCCTATGCTTTTAATAGCGGGGGAGGCTATAGTAATACAACAGAGTGGAGTATTGGAGAGTCGGTATCTATTGCTCATTTTACAAGTTTTGGCTATTCATTAAATACAGGTGTATTACAGCCTATAACTACAATCGCAACAGCAATTGAAGAGTATGGTCCAGCAGTATTTGGCAATCAAATAATAATAGGCCCTAACCCCACTAGTAAACTACTTCATATAAAAGCAAGTTTTAATGAAGTTGGAGCCATATCATTC
>Ga0114962_10005162_pt1 | contig 10270 bp, 8 predicted proteins | sample C_130820_MF_Meta_FD_87017 | JGI IMG/M metagenome (GOLD analysis project Ga0114962, IMG submission 87017) | Freshwater microbial communities from Lake Croche, Canada to study carbon cycling - C_130820_MF_MetaG | ecosystem: Environmental > Aquatic > Freshwater > Lake | place: Lake Croche, Canada...
ATTTTCAGAATGCAACTTTTTGCAACTTCTCAGTCACACCTGAATTTTATCTCAAAAAGACGTTTGGACTTTTCAAAATACCCTTTTCTTTGAAAGTCAAAGAAACACGGTTTGGAAAACCTTCCCGGCCTTTTCTGAGGATTATTTTCATGCAACTTTTACAGACCCCCCCCATATACCAAAAATTGTAAAAAAAATAAATAAATATATAAACCATGAGTTACATCGACCCATCGAGAAAAAATAATATTTCCTTTTTAATACGTCTAACTTCAAATTTTCAAGGATTTTTGGATATTTTAAGTGATAGTAGTGGTCAAAATATGTATGTTATTTCAAAAGCTGCAGATATAAATGGTTCTGGTGGCAACTGTATATGGATGATTAATTCTACGACCACTGCATATCCTCAACCATTAAGTACAACATGGATATATGGAAATGGAGTTTCCTTTGACAATATGACGTCAAAGTATGTACTTTACAATAATCAATTTTTAATAACAACCCGGGCAGATAATATAAGTCTTTTATGGTGGAACTTTACTTTTCCAATAAATTCTGGTTCTTATTATTGGAATCCGAGTCCAAGTATCGGAATTTTATCAGGAGCTGTTGTAGTAGGTAATTCATTATATGTACTATCACAATCAAACTTTAAGGTTTACGTATTCCAGCTAGGAATATCAGGTAGTACTTTAACTTTTTCATCGCCAGTTTTAGCAGCAGGTGGGAGTGGAACTAATGGAGTAGACCCTCTGCCTGTGCTTACAACTACTGGTGGAGGAAGTGGAATTATGACTTTTGACGGGGATGGTTCTTTGTATATAACTACTAAATCGAATGGGGTATATAAATATAATGCAGGGTTTCAACCAACGGATACACCTATAAATATTATTCCTTATTATAATTGTGCAATAGGTAATATAGTTTATAGTAAAACATATAACTTACTGTATTTATCCAATACGACTAACAATAATATAGATATATTTACTACTTCAGGTAGTTTAGTGATTTCATCTTATTTAGGTAATACAATAACTACTTCAAGATGTGCTAACGTAGGTGGTAGTGATATTGGTATGGCAGCTATGGCATTTGATAATATGAATACTTTAATATATTCAGGAAACCCAGGTAAGAGTAATGGTAATGGTAGTATATATATAATTTATAAAATAATATGTTTTAAAGAAGACACCCAAATTCTTACAATGAATGGGTACAAACTCATACAAAACCTTCGAAAAAGTGACTTGGTAAAAACCGTCAAACACGGGTATGTTCCCATTTACAAAATCGGGTTCAGTGAAATAAACCATCCTTGTGTTGAAGAGCGGGTCAAAGACCAACTGTATAAATGCTCACCTAGCAACTACCCAGAAGTATTCGAAGATTTAGTTCTCACTGGATGTCACAACATTCTAGTTGACTCGTTAATTTCAAACGAAGAAAGAGAAAAAGCAGTAGAACTGAATGGACACCTCTGTATAACTGATGACAAATATCGACTACCTGTCTGTTTGGATGAAAGAGCAACCGTGTATGATGTCCCAGGAACTCACACTATATACCACATGGCATTGGAAGGTGACGACTATTATATGAACTACGGAATTTACGCAAACGGGCTTCTGGTAGAATCCACCAGCAAACGGTTCATGGATACGACAAAAATGACGCTAATAGAATGAAAACTACTCACATAATATTCCTACGAGCTCCCTTCGGTCGCTCTCCGCAATATAAAAGAAATCCTACAATCTCCCTTCGGTCGATTTCCGGATTTTTCAATATTTCTATGTCGTGGTCTTCGACCACTCCTCCGGAATATAAAAGAAATCCTACAATCTCCCTTCGGTCGATTTCCGGATTTTTCAATATTCATACAAGCTCCTCCATTGGGGGGCTTTGCCCCCAGTGAAACTCCCATTTTGCTTCTTACTTTAGGGTAGGCATAGCCTACCCTAAAAATAGGATGAGTCGCTCTCCAGATAAGATAGTTTTAACCATTTTTATAAACTTCATATTTTATAGGTAAATAATAAAATATGAAACCATTACTAGTTGGTATTCATAAAATAGGTGTAAATACATATAAAAAAAATACTACGTCGTGGCCTTCGGCCACTCCTCTGGATTTTTAAATGAAGGAGTTCGTAAGATTTCTTTTATATCTATTTATCAGTTGAAAGATGTGTGTTTTTCCACCAAATAAGTAACTGTGAAATATCATTATCTAATGCGGGAACTTGAACGCGTTCGTACGTCTTAGGTGAGTTTAATGGATGAAGACAAACTAAATACAGCCCAGTAACAATTTTATTATATTTAACTTCTAGAATACGTTTGTACATATTCAATTGAATACTATAATGCCAAAAATTACTATCAGGAATATGAGAAATACACGGTGTAATGGCCCGTTTATGCCCGAATGCTTCGTACTCCAATCCCTTTGTCCTTTTCCAGTCATAAATTTGCACTGTCCCATCTGGATTTTCAAATACCATGTCGATTGACCCGGAAATACGGTATTCTTCGTAGTAAACTGTCCATTCGGTACGATAAGGCGTGAGCTCGGGAAAGTCATCCACAAACTGTTTGAAATACTGGTATTCAATACTGTCGTTTTGTTGTGGATTGGAGTTGAAATAGCATTCTATATCATAATGTAATTTAGTTCCCGCTTCAGCGGCCAAGTTACGATTTGTTTCCCAATCCGCCAAAATCTGTTCTTTGGTCATTCCATAGTATTTATAAGTAGGGTCGGTTGTCATTCTCTTGGAAGAAAGAATATTTTTGATGATACTCTCATTATCAAAATGCGGGAAATGTTTATGGACGAATGTAGTGACCGAGGTATATCCCTTTTCTCCATTCACGGTATATTCGTGATTCTCTTCTTTGAATTTAATATTTGCGTCCCTCGGGTGATAGTTTTTGAAATAGAGATAGGTCTGTTCTTCTTTCACTAAAGAGGGTAGTGACCCGGAATTATCTGTGGAAGGGGGTGTAATATATGTGGATACGGGAACCGAAGAGGGTGTGGGTTTCTTCTGAAAGAAATCCGTAATGTCTTTTTGCATGTTGTTATGGTAATAGTGATGTATTTTGAATATAAATATGAACTATTAATATTATATCTGGAATATATTTATATACATATCAATTTTTTACCGTTGATAGGTATATAATATTCCAACGAACTCCTCCATTGGGGGCGAAGCCCCCAGTAAAACCCCCCATTGAAAAATCCTACAATCACCATTCGGTCGATTTCCGGATATTTTCAATATTCCTACGAGCTCCCTTCGGTCGATTTCCGGATATTTTCAATATTCCTACGAGCTCCCTTCGGTCATTTTCCGGATTTTTCAATATTCCTACGAGCTCCCTTCGGTCGCTTTCCGCAATATTCCTACGAACTCCTTACAGTCGTTCTCCGGAATATAAAAGAAATCCTACGAACTCCCTACGGTCGTTCTCCGGATTTTTCAATATAAAAGAAATCCTACAAACTCCCTACGGTCGTTTTCCGGATTTTTCAATATCCCATAAAGAAACAAACGTATAAAATAATGTTTTTATGGATAAATTATAGAATGAATGATTTTAGTTTACAAAAGTTGTATATTTTGTGATACAATATATGATGCATCAGTTTCCCACGTTTGTAGTATATGCACCGAAAAAAATGAAAATAAAATTGATGTAGACCCCCTACCGGAAGAGTCAGTGCAAAATATAACCATGTCCGAAAATAACAGACTTAATAAACGAACCATTATTTCTAAAAAATCCAGTCGAATATTCAAAGAAGAACCTGAAAGCACTGACGACGACAGCTACGAGATTGAAAAACCCAGAGGAGTGGTCAAAGACCACGACGTAGGATTTCTTTTATATTCTGGGGATGTACCAGAGGGAGCTACCCAGAATATCCACAGCCCGAGAAGCAAACCCGGATATATGTCTTTAAAAAAAAAGAGAACACGTTTATACACACATACCTCACCTAAATATACCGATATTCCGTCTCAAATAAAACTATATGAGTTAGTGATGCAACTATCAGAAAAATGTGAAACTCTCCAGAATGAAGTGTCCAGTTTAAAAACGAAGTTCTCGACACGACTCAAACGCGACATTGCCGACTATTTGCAGTATGACCAACGACCGACTCATACATTCCTAGAATGGGTCACATCGTTTACCGTTACAGATGAAATACTCCAACTGGTGTTTGATACGGACTTGACCGAGGGTGTAAAGAAGTGCATAGAGAACCGAATACTTGAAGGAGGGGGAATATATAGCATTCCAATACGTGTTTTCAAAGAAAAACCGGATTATATATTCATATATACAAATGAACCAATAACCGTAGCAACTACAGAGGAAGACGCACATACTAAACAAGCACCGAATGAAGGAGTTGGAGTCCTATCGAAGGTAAAGTGTGTGCCCGTCACGATACAACTAGGCGTCAATCCCAAAGAGTTATTGAAAAATCCGATTTGGAGAATGGTTTCAAAGAATAGCTTTACAAGGGTAAAAGAGTATATAGCGGAACATATACTAAAGAAATTTTACATGTGGGAAAAAGAGAATGAACCAAATATGATTCATTCTACCGAGAAGATGGATATGTTAACAAACTACACATTAAAGGTCATTGGGCACGGCTCAAAATGCAAGAGAGAAAGACAGAATGCGGAGTTATATAAATGGTTTTTTAGTAAAATGGCGATTGTGTGAAATATAAACACCAAATAGGTATATAGATACAACTTTGAAATGGCTCTCCCTTCCCATAAAAATATTTTTTATGGAATGAAGATGTCTGTTTTTTCTTTGAACCCAACCTCATTGGCTCAGAGAGAATCGAGCAGTTTATTGAAAAATCCGGAGAGCGACCGAAGGGAGATTGTAGAAATATTGAATATCAAAGCCGATAAATACAAAGACGCGAGTATTAAAACATCCATAGGAGTGGTTGAAGACCACGATGGAGGATTTCTTTTATATACCGGAGAGCGACCGAATCCTACTTTTCGGGTAGGCTATGCCTACCCAAAAGTAAGAAGCAAAGTGGGGTTCACTGGGGGCGAAGCCCCCGATGGGGGAACTCGTATAAATACATTCAATAGTGGGTATATAAATGATGATATGAATTTGATAAAAAAAAGATACGAGAATCAAAATACAACCCGTCAGTCGTTTTCTCATAACATGAAGAGGGGTATAGTAGAAAGAGCGAATGTAAAAACGGGAATATGTAACTCTTGTGGGAGATAACCACGTCCAAAGTAGCAAATATTGAAAAATCCGGAGAGCGACTGAAAGGAGCTCGTAGGATTTTTCAATGGAGGAGCTCGTGGGTATATTACACTTATAAGAAAAACTGTATAAAAACAATTTAAAATGGTATATAACTCTTTCAGTATGAATGTCGTACTAGTCTGTATAGGTAATTACCAGCCTTATATATTGGACAATATACGCAACCTTTTACGATTAAAACACAAGAATATATATGTCATTACGAACGAGACGTTCAAAGAAAAATTTGTAGAATTTTCACCCGTAGTGTTTGATGGAAATAAAAACGACCCAAACCCTGTGAAATTAGTCTACGTGGAAGGATTGACGGATGTATTTCACTTTTACGATAGGTCTCTATTAGATAAAAGTTTCCGGAACGGTTTTTGGGTATTAACGTCTCTTCGATTATTCTATCTATATGCGTTTATGGAAAAGTATAAAATAAACAATGTCATACATTTAGAAAATGATGTGGTGATATATTACAACTGCGACGAGCTAATGACAAAGGTGGAAACCAATAAAATATACATACCATTCAGTAATTTTTCAATCAATGTGGTAAGTATTGTTTATATACCAAACTATGATTTATTGAGACCAATACTAATGAACTGGAACATGAATGGTTTGGACATGCACGTTTTTGCCTATTGTAAAATGCGGATACCGAACTTGATAAGCGAGTTTCCTATTTTCAAAGAACAACCCGAGTTCAATGGAGAACCGGAAAAGAGAATGGTATGTAACAATTATGACCAATTTAATAAGGTATTTGATGGTATTGCTATGGGCCAATACTTAGGTGGAGTAGACCCTCGTAACACGGATGATGGTCGAAACACGGTGGGATTTGTGAATGCGGACTGTTGTATTAAATATGACAAATATAAATTCATATGGAAAGAGGTGCCCTTAGTGGAAGGTGGAGAAGACGAGGAAGTAATGAAAAAACCGTTTATTTGTGTCAAAGGAGAAGAAATCCCAATTTTTAATTTACATGTCCATTCAAAAAATATTTCGAAATTCGTGGGAGGCGCAGGCTTTTGAAAATATGTGGCGTTACCAATATTCCTACGAGCTCCTCCATTGGGGGCGAAGCCCCCAGTGAACCCCATTTTGCTTGTTACTTTTGGGTAGGCTGCGCCTATCCGAAAAGTAGGATTCAGTCGTTCTCCGGATTTTTCATTTCGTTTCAAATAATTTATAAAGTATAAAATATTTGAAATTTACAAACCGTTCATAAAACCCTTGAAAATTGAAAAATCCTACAATATCCCTTTGGTCGATTTCCGGATTTTTCAATATAAAAGAAATCCTACGTCGCGGTCTTCGACCACTCCTCCTGATTTTTCAATATTCCTACGAGCTCCCTTCGGTCGCTCTCCGCAATATAAAATAAATCCTACAAACTCCCTACGGTCGTTTTCCGGATTTTTCAATAATCTATTTATCATTGCTATCTTCACTCCCAAAATCGATTGAGTCATCCATTTCATCTTCATATACAAATTCTATAAGAGGGAATTGTGAATAAAACTCGACTACCTTCGGATGAACACGTATTTTACGGGGTTCGAACGCAATTAAATACAGCCCATCTAGCGAGCGTACACGCGAAAGAGCGACATATATTTGCCCTTCAGTGAATATACTGCCTCCCAGGTCCATAATAGCCATGTCGAGAGTGGCCCCTTGTAATTTGTGTATTGTATTTGCGAAGGATAGACAAATAGGATACTGTTGAACACAAATATTGGGATAGTCGGTACTTTGCCAAGTATGGGGTTCGATTATGAGACGTATCCCATTGCGAAACTTGACGATGGGGTGTTCGCCCCCTCCTTTCATAAAATCCACGACGACTCCCAACGACCCGTTCGATATACCCAATTCAAGATTTATATTAACGAGACACATCACTGGACATCCGACTTTCAATTTCAGTTCACTCGGTGCGGAAATATTGTTTTTGATATTTTTAACTTCGAAATCAATTTCTTGTGGGCTTAGATGTGAAAATGTAGTAGTGAATTCTATTGGAATCGGTTTACCTGAGTCTACGTAGGTATTAAAGTTGGTCACGACCTTGCATTCAAAAATGTGTTCGATTTCTTTGATATTTTCGTACTGTGTATTGTTCACATGTTCTACTTTTGAACGTGTGGATAATATTTTAGGAGGAACGATGATAGTGGTCTCGCCATCATCTGCCATGGGTGTTTTTCCGATATAACTGCGCAAAATAGTAGCATTGCGTTCACTGAGTTTTCCAATCCTTATTTCTCCCAATATTTCTTTGAAGATTGCATCTGTTTGCCGAAACACGGTTTTGAGTTCAATATGGTTATCCACCGGAAAAATATATGACCAAACCGTAGATTCGAAGCAGAATTTAGCAGTATCTTCGTCATGCATATCAGGTACGGGTGCAAGTTGGTACATGTCACCTAGAAATACAACTTGAATTCCACCGAAAGGGAGACAATTTTTGCGAGTTATCCGTGCTATTTTTTCCAGAACATTCAACATTTTACAGGACAACATACTGACTTCATCTATGATGAGAATATTTATTTTTTTCCATTCTTTGACTGCGAACCGGTTGTTTATGACAGAATTGACGATTTTATTTTCATCGCCTTTGCATAGACGAATACCTGACCAAGAATGTATGGTTTTTACGGAAATCATTTTGCCATATTCACGGGTATTTTGAATATTTTCAGAAAGAAGGACGGAGGAGCATCCAGTGGTGGAAGTGACTTGGAACTTTTTATGGGGTATGTTTAAAATAAGATGTCGGACAAAATGGCGAACGAGAAAACTCTTGCCCGAACCACCCGCACCACTTATGAAGACGTTTTCACCATTGCAAAATTTTTCAAAGGCGTAGTCCTGTTCAGGAGAAAATATGGATTTTATGGTTGCCATTGAGGTGTGTGATTTAAAAAAGAGAGTGTAATATATAAATACATATGTATTTGTTATATAATCAATTTTTTAACCCTTTAACGATTTTACCGACAAATCCGTCGGTAAAATCGTTAAAGGGTTAATATTCCTACGAACTCCTTACAGTCGTTCTCCGGAATATAAAAGAAATCCTACGAACTCCCTACGGACGTTCTCCGGATTTTTCAATACCATAAATGGTTTCAAATATTTTACAAAAGATAACATATTTGGATTTTATAAAAACACCGAAAACGTTAAAGGGTTAAGCCTTTACTGGTTATACATATGAGTATGGATGTAAATAATATTCCTATGAGCTCATTACAGTCGCTCTCCGCAATATTTCTACGAGCTCCCTTCGGTCGCTCTCCGCAATATAAAAGAAATCCTACAAACTCCCTATGGTCGTTTTCCGGATTTTTCAATATAAACGTCTTAGGAATATATATAATGCCTTACACACCAAATACTAATCTGCCTGCAGGTATTGCAAGTTATACTACATTTACAAATCAACCAACTTCGATTGTTTATTCTACTTACGATAACTGTTTATATTGGACTATATTTAACAGTAATTTAATGTATAAGTATAATTTAACAACTTATGTAACAACCACCATTACTTTACCATATTCTGGTTATATATATAACCTTGCAATAAAAGGTAACTATATATATTATGTCTATTACAATAGTGTAAGTTCTTTATATCAAGTAGATGTAACTACAGCTATTATAACTAGCTGTACTATTACTCCCAATAATGGTACTTATTCTATCAACTATAATAGTTTTAATGACACTTTTTATTTAGTAATGGGACAACAAGGTTCATTTAATTATATTAGTTTGAATAAATGTAATATATCGACCACCGGTATTACTAATGGTGGTACTATAACATGCAGTTCTACCTTTAACTCTCCAACTTATAATGGTAATACACTGTGTCAAGTATGGCAACAAAATATGATAGCATTTGACAGTAATAATTTGTACATATCAGTTCGTACGTCAGCATTCAATAACGGCGCAGGATTACTTCAGGTACCATACGATTCTTCCGGTAATATTACTAAGACTGTTTTTACTTATAGTGATTTATTTATAGATGCTTCTGGTATAGGAATATCTCCATTTTTTTTTAATAATTTATTGTATGTATCATTTGGCAGTAGTTTTCCTGGACCAATACGGGTGTATAATACAAGTGGAACAGTTTTAAATAATAATTACGTATCTGCTGCGAATTATCTTTGTACAATGGATATATATAAAAGTTTTTATTTTTTTGGTTATAGCAGTAACACTTATACATTATACATATGTACCGTATATTTGTGTTTTAAAGAAGACACCGAAATTCTTACGATGAACGGGTACAAACTCATACAAAACCTTCGAAAAGGTGACTTGGTAAAAACCGTCAAAAACGGATATGTTCCCATTTACAAAATCGGGTTCAGTGAAACGGAACATCCCAGGGTGGAAGAACGCATCAAGGAACAACTCTACAAGTGCTCCCCTGACAACTACCCAGAAGTATTCGAAGATTTGGTTCTCACTGGATGCCACAACATTCTAGTAGACTTATTTTATTCAGAGAAACAAGGTGAAAAAGCAGTAGAACTGAATGGGCACCTCTGTATAACTGATGACAAATATAGACTGCCTGTATGTTTGGATGAAAAGGCGACCGTGTATGATGTTCCAGGAAAACATACTATATATCACATGGCGTTGGAAAATGACGACTATTTTATGAACTACGGAATTTACGCAAACGGGCTTCTGGTAGAATCCACCAGCAAACGGTTCATGGATACGATAAAAATGACACTGATAGAGTGAGTATTGAAAAATCCGGAGGAGTGGCCGAAGGCCACGACGCAGGATTTCTTTTATATTGCGGAGAGCGACCGAAGGGAGCTCGTAGTGATATTGAAAAATCCGGAGGAGTGGCCGAAGGCCACGA
>Ga0114962_10005165_pt1 | contig 10268 bp, 5 predicted proteins | sample C_130820_MF_Meta_FD_87017 | JGI IMG/M metagenome (GOLD analysis project Ga0114962, IMG submission 87017) | Freshwater microbial communities from Lake Croche, Canada to study carbon cycling - C_130820_MF_MetaG | ecosystem: Environmental > Aquatic > Freshwater > Lake | place: Lake Croche, Canada...
GCGCGCATGGCTGCGGCGTTGGCCAAGAAATCGGCGGAGCGGGGGTTGAGCTGGCTTTGCAAAACGGACATGGGGCAACCTTTTTTCAAATTGGACGCCAGCATAGCGTGCGCCAAAACGTGCCTGCGCCACAAAGGGTGCAAATCGCGCCAGTGTTTGGTTCACAATGGACCACGTCCATGGCAATTCCTCCCGCCCCCACACCACCCGCCCTACCCTTGTCGGCCGCGCCGACGCAGGGCCAAGCCGCTACGCCCATCGCCTTTGTGCGGGCCATTGTGGCGGCCTATGCGCAGCGCGGTATGGACGCCAGCGCCACGCTAATCAAGGCACAAATCGAGCCGCAGTTATTGACCCAGCCGCAGGCGCGCATTACCGCCATGCAAATGGAATGGATCTCTGGCCTGGCCATGCAAGAGCTGGACGACGAAGGCCTGGGCTGGTTCAGCCGCCGCCTGCCCTGGGGCAGCTACGGCATGCTGGTGCGCGCCTCGCTCACCGCGCCCACGTTACGGGTGGCGCTGCAGCGCTGGTGCCGCCACCACGGCCTGCTGACCGAGGACATTGCGCTCAGTCTGCGCGAACACGACGGGCTGGCGTCGCTGCAACTCACCGAGCTGCGCAGCCTGGGCGCCTTGCAAGAGTTTTGTGTGGTGTCGGTGCTGCGCAACGCCTTGGGCGTGGCCTGCTGGCTCACAGATTCGCGCATCCCGCTGCAAGGCACCGAGCTGGGTTTTACCGCCCCGGCGCACCAAGCCAGCTACCAGGTGCTGTTTGACGGCCCCACGCGTTTTGACGCCCCTGCCCATCGCCTGCTGTTTGACGCGCGCTACCTGGCGCTGCCAGTGCGCCGCGACGAGGCTGCGCTGCAACACATGCTGCAGCGCGCCCTGCTGCTGACCGTGCGCCCCTACCGGCGCGACCGCCTGCTGGTGGAAAAAGTGCGCCAAACCCTGGCCCAGCACCCCGAACACTGCCGCAACGCCGACGACCTGGCGCACTGGCTCAACCTGTCAGCGCGCACCCTGCACCGCCAACTCAAGGAAGAAGGCGCTTCTTTGCAGCAACTCAAAGACGCCGTACGCCGCGACGTGGCCGTAGCGCAGCTCCAGCGCAGCCATCGACCAGTCAAGCAGATTGCCACGCTGGCGGGGTTTAACAACGAGAAGAGCTTTATCCGCGCCTTCAAGGGCTGGACGGGGCGGACGCCGGAGGCGTTTCGGGTGGGGGCACAAACGCAGGCACCGTCCTTCGGAGCAGACATTGCAAAAACCCCTCCCGCTTGAACCCCACATGGGCGCATAAGCAACGCTAAGTTCGGTTACCCTTCTTTGATGAAAATCACATGGGAGCGCCTATGCCAAACACCCTGCAGCAGTTGCAAGAACTGCTTTTGCACCTGCTGCCCGGCGACGGCACTGCCGTGGGCAACATCAGCTTGTTGGCGCAAGTGCAAGCCGCCGCCGCTGCGGCTGGACACGCAGCGCCCACCGAAGACGCATTCAAAATCGCGCGCGAGGCCTTGCTGGCGTCCGGGCAAGTCACCAAAGGTCGGGGCCGGGGTGGCGCCACAGCGCGCCTGCTGACAGAGCCAGACCAAGCGCAAACCAGCACACATGACGACCCAGACGCCAGCCAAGAGCGCCCCGACTTTGCACTAGAAGCCCACGCACCCGCGCCCGCCACCGCAAGCCCTGCCAAAGCCCGCACCAAAGCCGCCGCCGGCCCCAGCGCACCCACCGACGCCAGCCTGGGCGCGCCCCAGGTGCTGGCCTACCGCCACCCCGACCGGCGCAAAAACAACCCCGAGGTCGGATTGGTCAACGAAGCCAGCGACCCCGAACAGGCCAAAACCCCTTGGGCCTACGACCCGCACCTAGACCCCGCCTTGCAATTTGACTCGGCTCGCGCCGAAGCCGAACGACTCATTGAAGACGCCTTGGCCGGCAACGACCCCGCCGCCATGCGCCACGCCCTGGAGACCCTGCGCCGCATGAGCGCCCCCTACCTGCAATGGACCGGCAAGTCCGAGCGCACCAGCTTTGACGTAGACACCGTCAGCCTGCATGTGCACGAACGCATCGACGCGCTGAGCATCCTGAGCGCGGTGGCCAAGCGGCAGGAGCGAGAGGCCGGTAAGGGTGGCAAGGACGCAAAGGCCAAAGCAGCCAACCAGGGTTTTCAGCCCGGCCTGTTTGAAGCGCCCTTTGAGAGCCTGCCTCTGCGCTCGGCAGTGGACTTTTACAAACACGACCGCGGCTGGGCCAACCGGCTGGTGGCGGGCGACAGCCTGCTAGTGATGAACAGCCTGCTGCAAAAAGAAGGCATGGCCGGGCAGGTGCAGATGATTTATATCGACCCGCCCTACGGCATCAAGTACGGCAGCAACTTTCAGCCCTTCACCAGCAAGCGCGATGTGAAAGACCGCTCAGATGCCGACCTGACGCAAGAGCCCGAGATGATCAAGGCCTTTCGCGACACCTGGGAGTTGGGCATTCACTCTTATCTGACCTATCTGCGCGACCGGCTGCTGCTGGCGAAGGATTTGCTGAGTGAGACGGGTAGCGTGTTTGTGCAGATTTCGGATGAGAACTTGCATCATGTGCGGGAGCTTTGCGATGAAGTTTTTGGGTCAAACAATTTTGTTGCACTTATTCCCTTCGTAAAAACATCAAGCGCAAATAGCCCGGAAGGTAAAACAGACACCCCCGCTTCCGTGGTCGACTATCTCGTTTGGTACGGAAAACTAAAGTCTGAAATAAAGTTCCACCATCTATTCCGTGACAAATCAATTGGCAAATCTTTTGACGCCGCTTACGGATGGGTACAAACGTCACTGGGTGAGCGGCGTCCGCTTTTTCGCGATGAGGTCCGACCTGAAGGAGGCAGGCTATTTACAAGGGCTGATTTGACGGCTCAAAAGCCAACTACGGTTTTTGACTTCGTAATAAATGGACAGTTTTGCAATCCGCTTCCTCGCGGGTGGCGTACTGTTGAAGCTGGAATGACCCGCGCCCTCAAAGCAGGTCGGCTGACAGTTGTGGGGCAGTCCCCGCGCCTAGTGCAATTTGCCGACGATTACCCTGTAATTCCATACACATCGCTTTGGGAAGACACAGGCATTGCAGGTTTTGCGAGCGACAAAAAATACGTAGTTGAAACAGCCGATAAAGTTGTCGAACGCTGCATGCTTATGACCACCGACCCCGGCGACCTCGTGCTCGACCCAACCTGCGGCAGCGGCACCACCGCCTATGTCGCCGAAAAATGGGGCCGCCGCTGGATCACCTGCGACACCTCGCGCGTGGCCATCACCCTGGCCAAGCAGCGGCTGATGACCGCCAGCTTTGACTACTTTGCGCTGCGCTACCCGCATGAAGGGCTCAAAGGTGGCTTCATCTACAAAACGGTGCCACATGTCACCCTGAAAAGCATTGCCAACAACCCTGAGATTGACGCCATTTACGAGCGGCTGCACCCCGGCATAGAGGCGGCGCTGGCTGCCCTCAACGCCGGGCTGGCAGCCACGCCGCCCGCCAATACCTTCACCGTGACCGAGGGCGCGCGCAAAGGCCAGAAGTTGGCGCTGGGTCATAAGAACGTGGCTTTGCTGGAGTGGGAAGTGCCGTTTGACCTGCCCGAAGACTGGCCCACCGAGCGCGGCACGCCCGAAGCGCCCGCAGCGCCTAGCGGCGCGCTGGTGGACGCGCTCAAAGCCTTTCACAGCGCGCGCCAAAAAATGCAGGCCGAGATGGACCGCAGCATTGCCGCCCAAGCGGACAACGAGACGTTGTACGACCAGCCCGAGAAAACCAAGAACAAGCTGCGCGTGACCGGCCCGTTCACGGTAGAAGCGGTGCCCTTCCCCACCGTGCTGTCTTTGGAAGCCCACGCCGAGCACGCGCCTAAGCCACAAGAGGCCGACCTAGCCGTGGCCCGCACCGGCAACACCAGCCGGCAGCACGCCTGGCGCGACGAGTTGCTAAAGGCCGGCATTCGCGGCAAGGGAGGCCAGATGTTGAAGTTTGCCGAGCTGGAGGTGCTGCCCGGCACCACCTGCCTGCACGCCAGTGGCCACCTTCTTGACACGGGCGAGCGCGTAGTGATCAGCTTTGGGCCGGAGCACGGCGCGCTGGAGCAGCGCCAGGTGGAGCACGCGCAGCGCGAGGCGGGCGAGCTGTTTCCTCTGCCCAAGATGATGGTGTTTTGCGCCTTTGCCTTCGACCCCGAGGCGGCCAAGGACATTGATGCGCTCAAGGGCATTACAGCCCTCAAGGCACAAATGAACACCGACTTGCTGACCGAAGACCTGAAAAAAGCCAGCTCCAAGTCCACCACCAACCAGAGCTTTTGGCTGATGGGCCAGCCCGATGTAGCGCTAAGCGCGCTGCCCGGCGGGCTATGGCAGGTAGAGGTGAATGGCTTTGACTACTTTGATACGGCCAAGGGCGAGCTGGTGTCGGGCGGCAAGGCCAAAATTGCCGCTTGGTCGCTGGACACCGATTACGACGGCCGCAGCCTGTTCCCGCACCAGGTGTTCTTTCCCATGGCGGGCAAGGACGAGGGCTGGATGAAGCTCAAAAAAGACATCCGCGCCGAGCTGGACCTTGACTTGCTGGGCCAGTTTGTGGGCACGGTGTCGCTGCCATTTGAGGCCGGCCCCAACGCCACCGTGGCGGTGAAAATTGTGGACGACCGGGGGATTGAATCCTTAAAGGTGATGCGATTGCAAGCAGGAGAAAAGGTATGACCGATACACCACCATTACCAACCGCGCCCAAGGCGCGACAAAAGCGCAAACCCAGGCCTGATGTGCTGCGCCTGGAACACGTGGGGCCAATCCAAAGTGCAGAGCTGCGGTTTGGCGACCTCACGGTGATCGTGGGGCCGCAGGCCACCGGCAAAAGCATTTTTTTACAGACGTTGAAGCTGGTGCTAGACCGCGACAGCATCCACGACACCTTCAAACACCACAGCGTCGCCTTCAATGGTGACAGCGATGCATTTCTGGGCGGCTATTACGGCAAGGGCATGGCGGCAGCTTGGAAAGAGGGGCGTTCCAAACTGAGCTGGAACGCCAAAGCCTTAACCCTGCCCCAGTTGGCCAAGCGTTCTAAAGCAAAACAACAGGACGAGAGCTTGTTCTTTGTGCCGGCACAGCGGGTGATGAGCTTGCGCGACGGGGTGACCCAAAACTTCGGCCAGTTCAACTACGGCGACCCCTACACGCTGCGCTATTTCAGCGACGCGGTGCATGACCTGCTGCAAAACGAGTTCGGCGCGAAAGGCAACTTGTTCCCGCAGCTCAACCGCTTGAACGACACCTTGCGCAAGCCCATCACCGACCACGTTTTTGGTGGAAGCACCCTGGCGGTTGACGCCAATGACTTCACGAAGCGACTGGTCTTGCAGATACCTGGACACAAAGAGGGCCTGCCCTTCTTGGCATGGTCTGCGGGGCAGCGCGAGTTCACGCCGCTGCTGCTGGGCCTGTACTGGCTATGTCCGGCAGGCAAGATGAGTAAGCGTGCGGGCATTGACTGGGTGGTGATTGAAGAGCCCGAAATGGGCCTGCACCCCCAGGGTATTGCCACAGTGCTGCTGTTGGTGTTGGAGTTGTTGCGCCGGGGGTACAAGGTGGTTCTGTCTACCCACTCCCCGGTGGTGCTGGACTTGGTATGGGCGCTGCAAGAGTTCAAACAACTTTGTGGGACCGAGGCCGACATACGCGCCCTGTTCGAGCTGCCCAACAACGACTACGCCAAGGGCTTGGGCAAGGTGGTCTTGAAAAAAGATTGCCGGGTGTACTTTTTCGATCGCGACCAAACCGTACGTGATATTTCGGGACTAGACCCCGGCGCAGAGAACGCCGCAGAGTCGGAGTGGGGTGGCCTCACCGGTTTTGCCAGCCGAACGGGCGAGACTATCGCAGACCTGGTGGATCGTCAGGCCTTGAAGCCCCGCAAAAAAAGGAAACATGCCGCGAGCGCAACCGAGGTGATCTCAGCATGAACACAGCGAGGAGGCAAACTGAAAAAAGCCGTCAGCAGGCGCAAAAGAGTGAGTTTTATGCAGCGGCGGAAGCCGCGGGCCTATCGCCCGCCAAGGGCAAGTCTGCGGTGAAAGGCCAGTACCAGGCCGGCATTACCTGCCGGGCTGATTGGACGTTTACTGACAGCGTCGATGTGGACCTTGCGTACACCGCAGCAGAGCCAGGATCGGTGCGGTGGGACTACGGGCTGGGTTTGAACGCGGGACCGCTAGGGGAGCTAGCCGTATGGGTGGAGCCGCACCCGGCCTCCGGCGCCAGAGAGGTAGCCAAGGTCATTGCCAAGCTGGATTGGCTGGAGGCCAAATTGGCGCTGGCTAAATACAAGGGGCTGCGCGCCCTGACCGACAAGGCGGCTGCAGCGGGGGTGCGCAGGTTCCACTGGCTGGCAATGACGGGTGGTATGCGGATACGGCCTGGCAGCAAAGAAGCCGCCCTGTTGAACAGCCGTGGCCTGCACTTGCCACGGCGGTATCTGGAACTGTAATGTCAGGCACTGCCCCCACCTCTCTCATCATCAACTCGGCCTTCGTAGAGCCGCAACAACACTGGGCCGAAAACAACGACCGTACCCTGCGCCAGGAGCCCACGCGCCGCCCTGCCGGATACGAAATCATCGACACCCGCGAAAACACACGCCGACAGGTGGCCATTCCGCTGGTGGACGATATTCGCCAGCGCGTCGCGCGGTGGCGCACTGCGGGCTGGCCCGGTTCCACGGCGGTGACGCTGGAGCTGTTGACCCACTGGTGGGACCTGGACAAAGTGTCACGCCGCCAGTACCCCTTCTACTTTTGCCAACTTGAGGCGATTGAGACGCTGATCTGGATGCTGGAGGCGCAGCCCGAGTACCGCCAAGGCATACACGTGCAAAGCGACGGTGGCCCGTTTGAGCGGCTGTGCAACAAGATGGCCACCGGCAGCGGCAAGACTACGGTGATGGCCATGGTCATCACCTGGCAGGTGCTGAACGCGCTGACCTACCCCAAATCGCCACGCAAGTATTCCAGCGCCATCTTTCTGGTTGCGCCGGGGCTGACGGTCAAGTCGCGCTTGCAGGTGCTGATGCCCGGCCACCCAGACAACTACTACGACAGCTTTGAACTATGCCCGTCGGAAGCCCTGCGCCAAAAGCTCAACCGCGCCGACGTGCTGATAGAGAACTGGCATACGCTGATGCCGCTCAAGCAGCAAGAGCGCTCGGTTGTGAAAAAAGGAAAGGAAAGCGACGAGGCGTTTACCAAACGGGTGCTGGGCAAACTCGCCAGCTACAAGGACTTGGTCGTCATCAACGACGAGGCGCACCACGCCTACCGCACGCCAGCCGACGTGAAGGTGAGCAAGGCAGAGGCGGAGGCGTTGGGCATTGACCTAGACGAAGCTACGCGCTGGGTGGAGGGCCTGGACCGACTGCACAAGACGCGGCGTATCACCCGTTGTTACGACCTGTCTGCCACGCCCTTCGCACCCACCGGGCGCACCAATACCGAGGCGGGCTTGTTCAGCTGGGTGGTTTCAGACTTTGGCTTGAACGACGCCATTGAAGCCGGCCTGGTAAAGACACCGCGCGTGGTGGTGCGCGACGACGCCCTGCCCAACGCACAGACCCTGCGTCCCAAGCTGTACCACCTGTACCGCGAGCCTGACGTAGCAGAAGACCTGAACCGCAAGGCCGAGGTGCACGAGCCCCTGCCTGCGCTGGTGCAACAGGCCTACACCCTGCTAGGCGCGGATTGGCGCGCCACGGCAGAAGACTGGGCAGCGCAGGGGCATGTGTCGCCGCCGGTGATGCTGACGGTGTGCAACCGCACTGAAACCGCCGCGCGGGTTGAGCACTACTTTGCTAAAGGCCACGGCCAATGGCCAGAGCTGCACAACGCGGCACGCACCTTTCGGGTCGATTCCAAGGTGCTCGAAAAAGCCGAGTTGGGCGAAACCGCCAGCGCCGACAAAGACTATGAGCTGCGCCTGAAAGAAATCATGGAGGCAGCGCGCATCCCCGAAGAGCGCAAAGAGGCACTGCGCGCAATGAAGAAAGAAGAGCTTTTGCGCGAGCTGGTGGACACGGTGGGCAAGCGCGGCCAGGCCGGGCAAGACCTGCAAAACGTGGTGTCGGTGGCCATGCTGTCGGAGGGCTGGGACGCCAAGAACGTGACGCACATCATGGGTTTGCGGGCCTTCACCAGTCAGCTCTTGTGCGAGCAGGTGATTGGCCGAGGCTTACGGCGCGTGGCCTATGACAAGGATGCCGAGGGCCTGTACTTGCCGGAGTTCGTCAACGTGTTTGGCGTTCCTTTATCGATAGCGATGCAGCCCAGCAACGGAGGCACCAGCCCGCCGCCGCCAAAACCGAGCACCCAGATCGAATCGTTGGGCTCCCGCAATACGTTTGAAATCCGATGGCCCAACATTTTGCGAATTGACCAAGTGGTGCGACCGCAGTTGGTGGTGGAGTGGGCCAAGGTGGGCGTGCTGAAGATCGACCCGGCCACGGTGGCATTGCATGCGGATATAGCACCGGCCTTGGGTGGCGCCGCCGACTGGAGCCAAGTGGTGACGATTGACCTGGAAAAGCTGCCCGAGGAGTTCCGGCTTCAGCGACTGGTATTCAAGTCAGCGCAACGCGCGTTTGAGTTATTGCAAGCGCAGTTCAAGGGGCAGCGGGAGTACCTGCTGTTTCAACTGGTGCGACTGGTGGAGCAGTTTCTCGCCTCCAACAAAATCGATATCCCATCTCTTTTCCACCAAGACCCGCTGCGCAAGCGGATTTTGTATTCGCTGCACATTGACTTGATTACCCAACATCTGATGAAGCACCTAGTGGAGCAGAACACCCACAAGCTGGAGCCCGTGTTTGATGGCGAGCGCCCTATTGGCAGCACGCGCGATATGCGCACTTGGTACACGACCCGCATCGCCGAGCCTACGCAGCATTGCCAGGTGAGCCACATCGTGGTGGACAGTGGCTGGGAGAAGTACGCGGCCAACGTGGTCGAGGTACATCCCAAGGTTGCAGCCTGGGTCAAAAACGACCACCTGGGGTTCCACATTCTGTATTTGTGGAACGGATCCAAGCGCAAATACATTCCCGACTTTTTGGTGCGCTATGCGTCCGGCAAGACGCTGGTGCTGGAGGTCAAGGGCGTGGATTCAGTCCAAGATCAGGCCAAGCGCGCCGCGCTGGCGCAGTGGGTGGAGGCCGTCAACGCGCATGGCGGGTTTGGCACTTGGGCCTGGGACGTGGTGGTGGGCGAAGCGGCAGGAATGATCGACGTTGTGGAAAAGCATAGCAACTAGCCATTTCACACTGGGGTGAAATTCAATCTGCCCCGGTGCACTAAATGTCGTGCCAGATGGCGGCCCGTCACCGCCCAAGTGGCGCCACACCTCGGCCAGGTGCTGGGGCAAAGTCCGCCCCAGCGGCCCCACGGGCAAAGTGAACACGGTGGTCTAGCTCCAGCCGGATGCCGATGTACTCACCCAGCGCGTGGTCGTGGTGGCTGGGTATCAGCGAAAACACTGCCTGCCCCGACGGCAGCGCGAGCGTGTAGAGAAAGTTCGCGCCCCGAAACACTTTGGACACTACCCGCGCCTTGGTCGGGCTGGCGTCGTCGTGCAGGATGTCGTCAGGGCGTACCAGCAGTTCCTGCGGCGGCTGCGCTAAGCCGTTGATGTCCGCAAGGCCTGCATCAGTGGGGGCTGCAAACGTTCCCAGCTCAGTTACCAGTTGGCCGCTGGCGCTGTGGTGCATAGGAATCCAGGCACCTTCGCCCAGAAAGTTCGCCACCAATCGGTTCACCGGCTCGTGGTACAGCGCCATGGGCGTGCCCCACTGCTGCACGCGCCCCTCTGCCAGCACGGCCACATAGTCCGCCACGGCAAAGGCTTCTTGTTGGTCGTGAGTGACCAGCACGGCGGTGGTTCCTGTGGCTTTGAGCAGCGCGCGCACCTCGCGGGCCAAGTGCTCGCGCAGGCTCACATCCAGATTGGAAAACGGCTCATCGAGCAAGAGCAGCTGGGGCTTGGGCGCCAGTGCGCGCGCCAGCGCCACGCGCTGTTGCTGGCCGCCTGATAACTCATGCACATAGCGCTGCGCCAGGCTTTCTAGCCCGACCATTTGCAGCATCTGCTGCACCCGTGCTTTTGCGTCCTTGGCCGCCAGGCCGTGCAAGCCAAAGCCCACATTGCCTTGCACCGTGAGGTGCGGAAACAGCGCGTA
>Ga0114962_10005169_pt1 | contig 10264 bp, 9 predicted proteins | sample C_130820_MF_Meta_FD_87017 | JGI IMG/M metagenome (GOLD analysis project Ga0114962, IMG submission 87017) | Freshwater microbial communities from Lake Croche, Canada to study carbon cycling - C_130820_MF_MetaG | ecosystem: Environmental > Aquatic > Freshwater > Lake | place: Lake Croche, Canada...
AACTTGTTTGCGTTCAGGCAACAAAATAGATACATCCGTGAGAACCAAATCACCTTCTTCAGAAAATGCCCGAATAATTAAGACATCCAAATTTTGAATGTAGTCCACAAAGCCTGCCACCTCTTCAGGGTGAATATAGTAGGCTTCAAAGTGAACACCGCCCATTTCATAGACATCTTCTACCGTCAAGGTATGTCCAGGCACCACACTTTCAGTGACAGTGAGCCGTTTGCACAATTTTTCCAATTCTTTGAATTTACGCTGCCGCCTGGGTTCGGTCCAGAAGCCTTCTGCTGCCACATCGACCAACCCGTATTTGTCGTTGATAGGGACACCATAAGGACTTTCAGGGGGCACCGCATAAACGATGAAGGGCTTGGCGGCCATTTCCAACATCTCTGGCGTGACATCGATGTAGGGACACAAGGCATCCCATCTGGAGGTGTAGTACAAAATGTTTTCGTGGTAGCTTTCCACGCACAAATTGTCTTGGTTCCATGTTTGGTAACCCACCCGCATGTCGTCCACCTCTAAAGCCAGGTCAACTTGGAAGTCTTCAGCGGCAAGAAGATTGCTTGGGCTATCGCTCATTTTGCGGTTTCTTCAGGTGGCTAGGTTGGCGCAATGGCACCAATTCAAAAAAGTCCAAATCAATCTCATGGTTACGGCTTAAGAACTTGGGATCAACCACAGCCATTTCTTCGATGAGCGTGTTCATTTCACGAAAGTGCTTGGAGGCATCACTGTCTGAGTCTTTAAGTTGTCGCTTGTACTCGGGTAACAATGGGCATGCGGCATCAAAGTAGTATTTTTTAACTTGCGGATCAAATGACAATGGGTACAACTTGCAACTCAATGGTTTACTGTCTCCCAAAGTGCAACCCTTCTCGCCCAAATACTCGCAACGATCTTCAATGCACAAATGGCGAAACACTTTGGTTTCTTTTTGAGTGAGGGTAATCTCGAGCGTTCCAAAGCCTGAATCGACGTTGCAACAACTCTGACACTTAGCACAGTGGTCAAAAAGCAAGCAAAAGCCCTCACATCAAACAAATTGAATTTGTTGCATTATGTATCAATGATGGCACTCCAAACAAGAATCCAAAATGAGATGACTTTGCTTGCCCATTGACTCACCTTAAAATCTGTCCACAATTCAAGCACTGATTGGTTTTCACATGAAGCATCCCGCCTATCGAATGGAGGGGGTAGATACCCCCATCATCCCTACCATTGCCGCATTTGTGCGCAACAATCCAGGCACCATTTCTTTAGGACAGGGCGTTGTCAATTACGGTCCTCCGCCGCAAGCCATTGCAGCTCTTCCCAGCCTGATGGGCGATGGCAGTCTGCATAAATACCTGGGCGTCAGCGGCCACCCTGGGTTCATTGAAGCCATTCACAATAAACTGGCACAAGAAAACCACATCAAACTCGGAACCGACGCCATGGTCATGGTGACAGCGGGTAGCAACATGGCTTTTTTAAACTCTGTTTTAGCCGTGGCAGACCCAGGCGATGAGTTCATCTTGCCCATGCCGTTTTATTTCAATCAAGAAATGGCCATTCGCATGTGTGGTTGCATTCCAGTGCCCGTGCCCACCCACTCAGATTGGAGTCTTGATGTAGCGGCCATGGCCGCGGCCATCACACCGCGCACCCGAGCCATTTTGACCGTCTCGCCCAACAACCCCACAGGGGCTGTTTATTCAGAAGCTTCTCTAAGGGCTGTCAATGCCCTTTGCGCGCAGCATGGGCTTTACCACTTCAGCGACGAAGCCTACGAGTATTTCACTTATGAGGGCGCCAAGCACTTTTCTCCCGCCAGCATTCCAGGCGCTATGAAACACACTTTGTCGTTTTATTCCATGTCCAAAAACTACGGCATGGCCAGTTGGCGCGTAGGCTACGTGATATTTCCGGCCAACTTGTTTGATGCCATGAACAAAGTGCAAGACACCAACCTCATTTGCGCGCCTATGCCGTCGCAGTTGTTGGCCTTAGAGGCTTTAAAGCTGGGACGAAACTGGGTTGAACCCAAAGTCAAAGCCTTGAGTGAAGTACGCCAAACTGTCTACAAAACACTAGAAGACTTAGGCGATTTGGTTCAGTTTCCGCAGACTCAAGGTGCGTTCTATGTGCTGATGAAACTGCCAGGATTGGCGCAAGGCATCCAAGCCATCGAATTCAATCGCGCCATGACTGAAAAATTCAAAGTGGCTTCGATTCCGGGCTTTGCATTTGGCCTGACCAACACGCAAGAGGCCAACTATCAACGCTTGTCCTACGGTGCATTAGAAGCCGCCAGCGTGGCAGAGGGGGTGCAAAGGTATGTGGCTGCCGTGAAAGACTGGTACGGCGCCTGAAAAGGCCTGCTTAGCAGACTTCTATTGAAGCCCGCCCTTTAGAGCATCGGGCACCGGCAAAGGCAGAACATCAATGCCCTCATCCAAGAGTTCTTGTGTTTCTTCAAATGAGGCCTTGCCGCGAATATTTCTTTCTTCAGATTCACCGTAGTGCATCTTTCGCGCTTCCTCTGCAAAGTTTTTGCCAACATCTTCGGTGTTGGCCATCACATGCTTCACCATTTTCATCCATGCGGCTTGCATGAGTTGCATGGACTCTGGATTGGCATGCGCGACTGGCAGGCTGTTAGCGTTGGCAGGGTCAAGGCTGGGATTTGTGATGGCGGGCACATGAGACGGCCCTTGCGCATTCACACCCTCCGATTCTTGGCGGTCATGAGAGGCTTCAGCACTCAACAACTGAGGTGCAGTGGCCCCTAAATTCAAACGAGGTGCCGAAGGCAATTTGCGCACTTCTGAGTTTGCACACATGGGGCAAGCCACCAATCCCCTTTCACGCTGCGACTGGTAGTCTTCTTCAGAACCAAACCAGCCCTCAAAGGTGTGCATACCTGCGCACTGGAGGTTAAGGACTTTCATGCGAGCCCAAGCGATCGGCCATGCTCAATTGGCCAGCATCTGGGCCACTGAGCGGGCGCACAGTGACATCAAAGCACCAGGCACAATGCCCAAGACCAAGACCAACAAGCCATTGAGGGACAAGACAATGCGCACATCTGCGTCAGCCGTGACGGTGGTGGCTGTGACAGCTTCATCAAAATACATGACCTTCACCACGCGCAAGTAGTAGAAAGCACCAATGAGCGACATGGCCACTGCAAACACGGCCAAGGCGATGTCGGCTGTATGGCCAGAAGCAATCAAGGCCTGCAACACCGAGAGCTTGGCATAGAAGCCCACCATGGGAGGGATGCCTGCCAAGGAGAACATGCAGATGGCCATGACGCCGGCATACAAAGGGCTGCGGTTATTCAAGCCGGCTAAATCGGTAATTTCTTCGCTCTCAAAACCTTGACGGGCCAAGAGCAAGATGATGCCAAATGTAGCCAAAGTAGTGAGGACGTAACCCACGACATAGAACATGGCAGAGCTGTAGGCATTGGCGCCCATGGCAGCATTGCCGCTGACCACGCCCGACATCAAGCCGATCAGGACAAAACCCATTTGCGCAATGGTGGAGTAAGCCAACATGCGCTTGAGGTTGGTTTGTGCAATGGCTGCCAAGTTACCGACCAACAAGGAGGCAATGGCCAAGAGGGCCAACATTTGTTGCCAATCGATGGCCATGGGCAGCAAGCCCTCTACCAACAAGCGAATGGTGATGGCAAAGGCCGCCAACTTGGGGGCTCCCGCAATCATCAGGGTTGCCGCTGTTGGGGCGCCTTGGTAAACATCGGGCACCCACATGTGGAAAGGTACAACGCCCAGTTTGAAAGCCAAACCAGCCACCACGAACACCAAGCCGAACACCAACACTTGGTGTTTCACTTGGCCGCTGGCAATCACTTTGAAAACAGTCGCCAAGTCCAAAGAACCTGTCGCGCCATACAGCATGGACATGCCGTACAGCAAGAAACCTGAAGCCATGGCGCCCAGCACAAAGTACTTCATGGCGGCTTCTGTGGCTTGCGCGCTGTCTCTGCGCAAAGCCACCAAGGCATAACTCGACAGCGTGAGCAATTCAAGTCCCAAATACAAAACCAAAAAGTTCTGCCCTGAAATCATGACACTCATGCCGAGCAATGCAAAGACAGACAAGCTGAAAATTTCGCCACCGCGCAACATGTCGCGATCGGCCGCATAAGGACGTGCATACACCAAGGTCACCATCACGGCGATGGTGTCAAAACACTTGAGCCAATGGCCCATGGGATCACTGACCACCAAACGGCCAAAACCATAAAGCGTATGACCTGAATCTGCGTAGAAGGCATGCAGCAAAGCCACGCCACCCAGAGACACCAAGCTTAAAACATAAGTCACAGTGCGCTTAGGGCTTGTGACCAGCAGGTCCACCAGCGCAATCACGCAGGCCATGACCAGCAACACGATTTCCGGGTACACCGTCATCCAGCTGGTTGAGTCAATCATGTCTATTCTCTCTATCTATAAGTTTCAGCTGACCACAAGCGATCAAGGCAATTTGGAAGCAGCCACATGCTCCAACAAATTGGCCACAGAGACTTCCATCACATCGGTGAATGGCTTGGGGTACAAACCCATGTACAGCACAGCGATTGCCAGCAAAGCCATGACGGTGAACTCTCGCGCATTGATGTCTGTGAGTTCTTTCACATCGTCGTTGGTGACTGGGCCCAAATAAACGCGCTTGAACATCCACAGGGTGTAAGCCGCACCAAAGATCAAGGCTGAGGCGGCCAACAGCCCCACCACAAAATCAAACTTGACAGCACCCAAAATGACCATCCATTCGCCGACAAATCCTGCTGTGCCTGGCAAACCACAGTTGGCCATGGAGAACAGCAAAGCGAAAGCTGCAAACTTGGGCATGGTGTTCACCACACCGCCATAGCTTGCAATTTCTCGCGAGTGAACTCGGTCGTACAGCACGCCAATCGACAAGAACATGGCCGCTGACACAAAACCGTGGGCAATCATTTGCACCAAGCCGCCAGACACACCCAGCGGATTGAAGATGAAGAAGCCCAAAGTGACGAAGCCCATGTGCGCCACAGATGAATAAGCCACCAACTTTTTCATGTCTTGTTGCACCATGGCCACCAAACCCACATAGATCACGCCCACCAAGGACAAGACAATCATGAAGGTGGCCCACTCGTGCGATGCATCGGGTGCAATGGGCATGGAGAAACGCAAGAAACCGTAGGCACCCAGTTTCAACATGATGGCTGCCAGCACAGCCGAGCCACCCGTTGGCGCTTCAACGTGAACATCGGGCAACCAGGTATGAACCGGCCACATGGGCACTTTGACCGCAAAGGCCGCAAAGAATGCAAAGAACAAAAAGTTTTGGGCTGTTGCAGACAAAGGCAGTTCATGCCAAGTGGCAATGTCAAAACTGCCACCCGATTGGATGTACAAAAAGATCAGAGCTATCAAGGTCAGCAAAGAACCGAGCAAGGTGTACAAGAAAAACTTGAAGGCTGCATAAATCTTGTTCGGCCCACCCCAAATACCAATGATCAAATACATGGGAATGAGCGTGGCTTCAAAGAACACATAGAACAACAAGCCATCTAAGGCTGAGAACACGCCAATCATCAACCCAGACAGGATCAAGAAAGCAGCCATGTATTGGTTGACTTTGCGTGTAATGACTTCCCAGCTGGCAATGACCACAATCACATTGATGAAGGCCGTCAAAATGACGAACCACAAAGAGATGCCATCAAGACCCAAGTGGTAGTTCACATTGAAGCGTTCAATCCAAGAGGCTTTTTCGACAAACTGCATGTCAGCGGTATCAAGCTTGAAACCACCATACAAAGGCAAGGTGATCAAGAAACTCACAATGGCGCCGACCAAGGATAACCAACGCACCGATTGCGCCTGTTCATCACGGCCCAAAGCCAATAAAACAATGCCGAACGCAATAGGCGTCCAAATGGCAAGGCTCAACATTCCCATTTTGTGACTTCCTTATTTGTTGAGCCAGACGAAATACGTCATGAGCAAAAAGATACCCAAGATCATGACCAAGGCATAGTGGTACAGGTAACCTGTTTGCAGCTTTCGCGTCAAAGCTGAAACCATGCCCACCAATTTCCAAGAGCCATTCACAAGCAAGCCGTCGATCAAAGTACGGTCGCCGACTTTCCAAAGACCATTGCCCAAGGCGCGTGCGCCGCGCGCCAAAATGTTTTCATTGATCCAGTCCATGTAGTACTTGTTCTCAAGGAGAACCACCAAGGGACGCAGCGCGCGGCCAATGGCGGCAGGCACTGCAGGGTTGATCAGGTACATGTACCAAGACACCACCACGCCTGCCAAAGCCAGCCAGAAGGGCGCCGTAGTGACGGCATGCAAAGCCATGGCCACAGGGCCGTGGAAGGCATCTGCCAATTCCTTCATGCCAGCATGCTTTTCAGCATCGATGAAGATAGCATCCTTGAAGAACTCACCAAACAACATGGGATCGATGGTCATGTAGCCAATGACCACTGAGGGAATGGCCAACAAAATCAAAGGCACTGTGACCACCCAAGGCGACTCATGGGGACCATGGCTGTCGTGGCCGTGGTCATCATGGTGATCGTCGTGATGGCCATGGTGAGCATCGGGGTTTTGGTCATAGCGCTCTTTGCCATGGAAGACCAAGAAATACATGCGGAAAGAATAGAAGGCCGAGACAAACACGCCAGCCAACACCGCAAAGTTAGCAAAGCCGGCTGCTGCCAAATGGCTTTCGTGCACCGCTTCAATGATGCTGTCTTTGGAGTAGAAGCCTGAAAAGAAAGGCGTTCCAATGAGTGCCAAGGAACCCAGCAAGGAAGTGATCCAAGTAATCGGCATGTACTTGCGCACACCGCCCATGTAGCGGATGTCTTGGTTGTGGTGCATGCCCATGATGACGGAGCCGGCACCCAAGAACAGCAAGGCCTTGAAGAAAGCGTGCGTCATGAGGTGAAACACGGCCACAGAGTAAGCAGAGGCACCCAAGGCCACAGTCATATAACCCAGTTGCGACAAGGTGGAATAAGCCACCACGCGCTTGATGTCGTTTTGGATGATGCCCAAGAAGCCCATGAACAAGGCCGTGATGGCACCAATCATCATGATGAAGTTCAAAGCTGTTTCAGACAACTCGAACAAAGGTGACATGCGGGCCACCATGAAAATACCCGCAGTGACCATGGTAGCCGCGTGAATCAAGGCAGAGATCGGTGTGGGGCCTTCCATAGAGTCTGGCAACCACACATGCAAGGGAAATTGCGCCGACTTGCCCATGGCGCCAATGAACAAGCAAATGCAAATGACAGTGACCAACATCCAAGAAGTGCCAGGCAATGTGAGGGCACTCAGGTCGGCAGCTTTGGCAAATGCTTCTGTGTAGTTCAAGGTGCCCGCATAAGCGGCAATGAGGCCAATGCCCAAAATAAATCCGAAATCACCCACACGATTGACCAAGAAGGCTTTCATGTTGGCAAAAATAGCGGTAGGTTTTTTGAACCAAAAGCCGATCAGCAAATAAGACACCAAACCCACAGCTTCCCAGCCAAAGAACAGCTGCAACATGTTGTTGCTCATGACCAGCATCAGCATGGAGAAAGTGAACAAAGAGATGTAGGCAAAGAAACGGTTGTAGCCTTCGTCTTCTTCCATGTAGCCAATCGTGTAGATGTGCACCATGAGCGAGACAAAGGTGACAACGCACATCATCATGGCCGTGAGGCCATCGACCATGAAGCCCACTTCCATGCTCAGACCGCCCACGGTCATCCAGGTGTAGAGGGTTTCATTGAAGCGGGCACCGTCAATGGCGACGCTCTTCAAAGTAGTTGCCGACAAAATGAAGGCAATCAGCACGCCCAAAATAGTGAGGGAGTGCGTGAGGCGGCGACCGATCCAGTTACCACCAAATTGAGTACCAAAAATGCCTGCCAGTACGGCGCCCACCAAAGGGGCCATCGGCACTGCAAGCAGCGTGGAAGCGTTGAGGGTTTGGCTCATGTTCTTTTAACCTCTTAACCCTTGAGCGAATCAAGTTCATCCACATTGATGCTGTTCATGTTGCGGAACAAAAGCACCAAGATGGCCAAACCGATGGCGGATTCGGCCGCTGCCACTGTCAAGATGAAGAACACGAAAACTTGTCCATGCATGTCACCCAAGTAGTGAGAGAAAGCCACAAAATTCATATTGACCGCCAAGAGCATGAGTTCAATGGCCATCAACAGCACAATCAAATTCTTTCGGTTCAAGAAAATACCGATGACCGCCAATGCAAACAACATGGCGCCAAGTGACAAATAGTGTCCAAGTGTCAAAGTCATGATTTAGTCTCCTTGGCGGCATCTGCTGCAGCAGGCGCTTCTGGCGCTTTCGGCGCCTCCCCTGCTTTCACAACGTCCATTTTCACAATGACCAAGCGATCGCTGGCACGAACGTGCACTTGTTCTGATGCGCTGATGGCTTTGCTGTCTTTGCGTTGACGCAGTGTGAGTGCAATGGCAGCAATCATGGCCACCAACAAAATAGCCGCTGCCACTTGAATGGGCATGAGGTATTCGGTGTAAAGCAAGATCCCCAGTGCCTTGCTGTTGGAAATTTGAGGACCCATTTGACCCACAACTGCTGCCACTTTGGGAGCCTCAGAAGATCTAAAACCACTCATCAGCACCGCAGCCATCTCAAGTGCAATCAAGGCCCCCAAAGAAGCTGCCAAGGGAAAGTGTTTCCAGAAGCCTTCACGCAGGGTGTCTAAGTTGATGTCGAGCATCATGACCACAAACAAGAACAGCACCATCACGGCACCCAAGTAAACCAAGACCAAGACCATGGCCAAGAACTCAGCTTGGAGCAGCAGCCACAGTCCAGAAGCCTGTGAGAAAGCCAACATGAGAAACAACACAGCATGCACCGGGTTGCGCGCAGTCACCACTCGGAATGATGCAAACAGCAGCACCACCGAGAAGAGATAAAAGAAACCAGTTTTGACGTCCATGGGTTGTCGCTTGTTAGTTTTTGTAAATCAACCGATCAACGGTATTTGGCATCGGCCGCTCTGGCCTGAGCAATGTCTTTTTCATAGCGATCGCCCACAGCCAAGAGCATCTCTTTGGTGTAGTGCAAATCGCCGCGCTTCTCGCCGTGGTATTCCAAGATAGACGTTTCCACAATGGAATCAACGGGGCAGCTTTCTTCGCAGAAACCACAGAAGATACACTTGGTTAAATCGATGTCATAGCGCGTGGTTCGGCGCGAGCCGTCAGTTCGAACTTCAGACTCAATGGTGATGGCCATGGCAGGGCAAACAGCCTCACACAATTTGCAAGCAATGCAGCGCTCTTCGCCGTTTTCATAACGTCGCAGCGCATGCAAACCCCTAAAGCGAGGAGACAAAGGCGTCTTCTCTTCGGGAAACTGAAGCGTGACCTTGCGACGAAAAGCGTAGCGTCCGGTCAGAACCATGCCCTTGACCAACTCAAACAGCATGAAGCTTTTGAGAAAGTCTTTGAACGAAAAATTGGATACAGCCACTGTAGACATGTCTTAACCCGGTTATTTCCAAATGTTCCAAGGCGAAAGCAACCATCCGCCCACAATCAACAGCCACACCAAGGTGACTGGAATGAAAATCTTCCAACCCAAACGCATGATCTGGTCATAACGGAAACGCGGAAAAGTGGCGCGAATCCAAATGAACATAGACACGACGACGAAGGTCTTGATGCCCAACCAAATCCAACCTGGAATGAAGTTGAACAATGCACTGTCAATGGGCGACATCCAACCACCCAAGAACATGATCACGGCCAAGATGGACACCAGCCACATGCTGGCGTATTCGGCCAAGAAGAAGATGGCAAAGCCCATGCCGGAGTACTCCACCATGTGGCCCGCCACAATTTCGGCCTCACCTTCCACCACGTCAAACGGGTGGCGGTTGGTTTCAGCCACACCTGAAATCAGGTAGACCATGAAAATGGGGAACAAAGGCAGCCAGTTCCATGACAAGAAATTCAGGCCCATGCTGGCCATTTCGCCCTTGCCCTGACCCAACACAATTTCAGTCAGGTTCATGCTGCCGCTGACCATGATGACCACCAAGAAGCAAAAGCCCATGGCAATTTCATAGCTCACCATCTGCGCAGAAGCTCGCAAGGCGCCCAAGAAGGCATATTTGGAATTAGAAGCCCAGCCCGCGATGATCACACCATAAACCTCAATGGAGGTGATGGCCATGACCAACAACA
>Ga0114962_10005172_pt1 | contig 10260 bp, 6 predicted proteins | sample C_130820_MF_Meta_FD_87017 | JGI IMG/M metagenome (GOLD analysis project Ga0114962, IMG submission 87017) | Freshwater microbial communities from Lake Croche, Canada to study carbon cycling - C_130820_MF_MetaG | ecosystem: Environmental > Aquatic > Freshwater > Lake | place: Lake Croche, Canada...
GGGGAGGCGGCGGTGGGGGAGGAGGTGTTGGGGAGGGAGGAGGCGGCGGAGGAGGCGGTGGCGTGGGAGGCGGCGGCGAAGGAGGCGGCGGGGAAGGAGGCGGCGGCGAAGGAGGCGGCGGTGGATGTGGAGTTGAATGAGAGGGAGCCGGCGGCACCGGCGGTGAATGAGGAGGAGGATGATGCGGGGTGGATTAATGATACCAAAACAGTGCCGCGTAATAATTGGATTAAGGTGGTGGAAGCGGTGGAGGATGCGGTGAAAGCGGTGAATGCTGTGAAACCGAGTGCGAGCACATTTTATTCGAGTAATAATAATGATGACGTGAATGATGCGAAAAATGCAGCGGATATTACGTTAAAATTAATAAAGGTTGATAAAAATATAAAAATAATTCAAGGCGATAATATAAATTTAAATATAAATTTTATAACGGATGTGTATTCTAAAACGTATTATATGTTACTTTATATAAATAATGTGGCTGAAAGATTTAAGAACACCCCTGTTATGCAAACCGCCATGCAAAAGGTAAATAATGCTGTTAATGCGATGTCTGCTTTGTTGTATGGTACAACTACAGATACAGATACACAACACAACTTGACCAATAGTGGAAAGTTGGAGACATTCTTACGTAATGAGGTGGCTGTTAAGAAACCTACGTATATATCATATCAGTTTAGAATTGATGATTTGCATAAATCATGCGAAAAATATAAATATATTTATAATATTGATGAAAATATTTTTTATAATTTGGATATGGGTGAATTTAGTATTGGAGCCATTAACTATGGTGAAAAAATATATCAGTTTTATAATAAAAATACAGAAACATTAACTAAAGAAATAAATCAAACCAATTTTGGTAGAATGGGGACTGATAAATTGTACGATTTGTTATGTAATTTTGTTAATACCACTGATGTTAATGAATTTGAAGAACAATTAAACTCATTTAAAGTAAAGGTTATCGCACATTTTAACCCTCAAGCTATAAGTGGAGGAACTTCTCAAGCATCATCCCCCCATAAACGTAAAGTGAGAAGTATTAAAAAACATAAATTTCCCAAAAAAAAATCAATAAAAAGTCGGAGTATTGAAAAATCCGGAGAACGACCGTAGGGAGTTCGTAGGATTTCTTTTATATTGCGGAGAGCGACCGAAGGGAGCTCGTAGAAATAATGAGTCGTCTAGTGACTGAAAGGACCTCGTAAAAATATTGAAAAATCAGGAGAACGACTGTAAGGAGTTCGTAGGAATATTGCGGAGAGCGACTGAATCCTGCTTTTAGTGTAGGCGCAGCCTACCCAAAAGTAAGAAGCAAAAGGGTTTCACTGGGGGGGCAAAGCCCCCAATGAAGGAGCTCGTAGGAATATTGAAAAATCCGGAGAACGACCGTAGGGAGTTCGTAGGATTTCTTTTATATTGCGGAGAGCGACCGAAGGGAGCTCGTAGGAATATTATAAAAAATAAAAAATAATATTTTTTATTTTTTTAAATCGATATTTTATGTTCAAGAGAACGAATGAATCCTACTGTTCGGGTAGACTACCTATGTCTACCTAAAAGTAAGAAGCAAAAGGGTTTCACTGGGGGCTTTGCCCCCAATGGAGGAGCTCGTAGTAATATTCATTTTGTGACAACCTTCTTCACTACCTTTTTCTTTGGTATTTCTGCCGTCGCGTCTTCTACCACTGGTAGGGGCAGGGCGCTTTCATTTACTACAGGAGCCACCGTCTTTTTAATCACTTTTTTAACCGGGACAGGCGCTGCTGCTTGCATCGGTGGTGGCGGAGGAACCACTTTTTCTTCTGTATCTTCACTGTTTATTCCATCTACTAGCGGTTCATTTGCATATACATGACTGTCTTCTGTATCGATATTTTCTTGAGGTTCAATGTGGTGGGTCGCGTCTTCTTCGCGCTCATCATCTGTATCTTCTGTTTCTACGGATGACTGTTTTGCGGTATTTGCAATAACCGTATTGTTGCTTACATGGTCTTTCACTACAGAAGGAGAAACTATATGTGAAGTAACAACAACCGGTTCAACTACATGTGATACTTGAGCCTGATGCGCAGGAGCGGCGGGCAGTTCTAGCTCATTTTGGGGAAGACTTATTAAACACCTTCCTGTAGTACTAAACACCTCTTTCGGTTTAATAACACATTGTACGAGTTTCCAAGTAATACCCCAGCCTTTACCACCAATCCAAATACCACCGCTCTGTAGTACACACGCAACGTGGCTCAGTTTAGTAATAATAGTATCTGGTGTTTCACCCGAGTTTTCATTAGGGAAAATCATCTCACCTTTTGTATTATAAATCTCCACCTTCCACGACCCCTCATACATAGGAACTTTCGCCCGCATGGATGGTGGTTTATTATAATCTACTGTTTGTGTGTCCTTGTTTTTACTATATTTAAGCATAGGGAAGAATGTAAACTCGCAAATTTCGCGACTCATTGATTTCCCCCACCATGTTTCTGACATTTTTACTGCATCGTTCAAAACCTGATTCTCAAAATCTTTAATTTTTTGTAAGAATAAGTCTGTCTGGTCAGTTCGTTCGCTGTCAGTTGGGAAGTTGAGAGAAACATTGAATCGGCCATCACTGTCTCCATTGGCATCAGTGTAGTCACTGCATCCCCAAGTCATCATAAATGGGGTAGAGATTGTGAGAGAACGATTCGTTTGTTTACTGATAATACTGATAGTTTTAGAACCACTTTTAGTCACATAAGGTTTCATATATTTAATTGCGTTTGTGTCCCATTCGCTCGGCGATAATACGATTTGCTTTGATTGAGACGACATTTTGAATTATTGCTTTTAAAGTTTGAATAGTTAATAATTGTAAATGTGGTTGTTGGTTTGATGTTGTATAATACCCCTATTCTTTATATAGTTTATGACAATCAATTTTATGCATCGGGGGTTAAAGAAAAGGTGTAAAACTACATATAACACTATTTATACGAGCTATTTGTAGTCACTCTACACAATATTCCTACGAACTCCTTACAGTCGTTCTCCGGAATATAAAAGAAATCCTACGAACTCCCTACGGTCGTTCTCCGGATTTTTCAATTGACGATACAACCTTCACCGCAAATAAGCAAACATTTTCGGGTCGGTTTGAAAACTCCCCCACTTCGTTGCAACTATTGCTTCTTTGAAATCCGGTTGGTTTATTTTCTCCACCAACATATCCCCTTCTCTCTTTGAATCTACCGATATTCCAAAGGTCAGTTGCGACATACCATACTCCCCTTTCCAATCATTATAAGGATATTGTTTTTCATTCCGGTTCAACAATACTTTGGGGACTCCGAAGTGTCCATTTTTCTTTGAAGACCACCGAATCCCCAAACCTTTCCGAGTAATTGTATGTACAATTGGATATATTGCCCTTGTTGTTTTGCGTTTCGACAGGTTCTTCGAATTATACGCATTCGAATCATATAACAATTTGGATGTGCGTTTTTTAGTTGACCTCTTGTCTAATTGAAAGAAACGTTTTACTTTATCATAAGAATGATTGGGCAGAAATACCCAATCTATAGGTTGTATTTCATTATGTCGTTCCCCGTGTTCATCTATTATTATTGGCGGAGTATCTAGTTTCTTTGACTGTGGTTGTATATTGGATTTAGATTTCAAAACATATAAATCGAACCGGGTTTGCGCACCAAAGAGTCTTATACCGTCCTTTTTACTATATATATGTAAATAAGAAAGCCTCGTAGCAACTGTTTCATACAATGGGTTATTTGGACTACGCCAATTCGAAGGAGTAATCGCCCCCAACCAGCCATTTTCCTCCTCCAAACACTCCACTGATTTTTCTATAAATCGATTCCAAAGAGTGTGATTCGCTCCCCTTCCACCCTTATATACTCCTTTCTTTGAAATCTGATACGGTGGGTTTTCTAAAATAACATTGTATTTAATCGTACCTGACAATTGTGGCACAGCACCCTCATTTAAAAAGTCGCTGTGATATATATTCGCCATTTCACCGAACGTGGTCTTCAAAGACGCCACGTTTGCTCGGTTGAAATCATTCATATATATCATATTTTTTAGGATATGTTTCTTTCTTTCAAATGGGTCTGTGATTATGGACTGTAATCCGGTCATAAGTCTACCGTAGACGAGTAGAAAGAAGTTGCCGTTGCCGGCACATGGGTCTAACCATTTATATTCAGGTATTTTCCAAATATGGGGGGGTAAATTGTCCAATATCTCATTTATCAAAATAGTGGGGGTGAAAACTTCACCGAATGTGTTTCTGTTTTTCTGTGTACTTTTTCTTTGATTTTCATCGATGTATCTTAGTACGGCTTCTTTGTCATCAATGTTCACACTTGGCATTGTATTTGATGGTGGTGGTGGTGGAGTGTGATATATATTACACTTACAAAACATAAAATACAATATTCCTACGTCGTGGTCTTCGACCACTCCTCCGGAATATAAAAGAAATCCTACGAACTCCCTATGGTCGTTCTCCGGATTTTTCAATATTACTACGAACTCATTTTATTCGCTCTCCGCAATATTTCTACGAGCTCCCTTCGGTCGCTCTCCGTAATATAAAAGAAATCCTACGAACTCCCTACGGTCGTTCTCCGGATTTTTCAATATAAAAGTATTACTACGAACTCCTTATAGTCGTCCTTCGGAATATTCATCCGGATATATTTCAAATATTTATTTGATAAAAAATATTTGAAACAAATTTGTAAAATCAGGAGAGCGACTCATCCTACTTTTCAGATAGGCTATGTCTACCCAAAAGTAAGAAGCAAAAGGGGGTTCACTGGGGGCTTCGCCCCCCAATGGAGGAGCCGGTAGGAATATTGAAAAATCCGGAGAACGACCGTAGGGAGTTCGTAGGATTTCTTTTATATTCCGGAGAACGACTGTAAGGAATTCGTAGGAATATTCAGGAGAGCGACCGAAGGGAGCTCGTAGGAATATTTACACGCACATTCTTTTTACCGGGCGCCGGTTTCCCTTGGGGTGTTTTCAAAGAGCCATTATTTACCGGTTCATCCACCGTCTGATGCCGTTTCTTTTTATACACGCTATATTCCTTCTCAAACTTCTCCAACTCTGCCAACCAAATTTGTTGTACAGTCGTTCTTTCCAACTCCGCCAACTCCACCTCCACATCCCCCTTTTCTTTCAATAACTTCTCTACATTTTCTTTACTTACCGTATTCATCGGCAGCTTAATAAGGTAGTCGAATGAGTCGTCCAGCTTGTCGAACCGGAAAGTTTCCAACATTGCGTCTATCGTCTGCTCGTCTTTCCGCCTTAAATCGATAGTATCGTCTAATATACAACTAATAAACCTCGCCTTGTTCGTGAGTTTACATAACACCTTATTCATTTCTTTGACCAAATGCGCCTTTCTCAAAACATAGGTATTTAATCGCACTTCGAAATAGTCGTCTATAATTTGACTCACATTATCGTATTTTTTCAGTTTACAGTCTTTGTCAAATAAATGCATATTGGTGGTGCTCACTGTAGTGGTCAGTTTTAATAATTTATATACACCATTCACACCGTCTTCGTCCTCCGACTCCAGCTCCGCCAATTTGCCTTTGGGAAAGACCACACGAATATCCACCACCTTTTCCGTCGAGTTGGACGTGAACTCGCGGATAGACGGCAATATTTTCTTTCCCTTCTTATCCACCCCTCCGTCCATGAGGGATTCTAAAAATGTAATATAAGGCATCGTCCATGTCCCGATGGGGAGTTCTGCGATTCGTATTTGGTCTTCGCCTGTCTTGGTATATACCCCCTTTATGAGGAATTTATGTTCCGCGATTTTAATTACCGTCCCTTTGAATCCCTCATAGTAAGGAATGAATTCTTTGCCAACTGCACACACACTTTCTACCTCCTCGGTGGAACTATCGACCCCCCTGGATGTATGTATCTTTTCTCTCAAATACAACACCAGTTCCTGTGGATTATAAGACGGAATGCTGGTTGAAAATCCCGTACCAATCCCCGTCTGTCCATTTATCAGAACAAACGGGAGAATTGGAATATAATACTCGGGCTCAATCGCCATACCGTCGTCTTCTAAATAATGGAGTATTTTATCGTCCGTCTCTGGGAAAACGTGGCGCGTGAGTGGATTCAAATGGGTAAATATATATCTTTCACTCGCAGAGTCTTGCCCACCGGCCAACATACTCCCGAACTGCCCCTTCGGTTCTAAAAGATTGATATTGTTGCTTCCTACAAAGTTCTGTGCCATACCTACAATTGCGTTATTTAACGATGTCTCGCCATGATGGTAAGAAGAATTCTCACTGACGTATCCACTAAACTGGGCGACTTTCACCTCTGTAGTAAGGTTGCGTTTGAATGCGCAATACAGTATTTTACGCAAAGATGTCTTCAATCCATCCACCAAATTCGGTATAGACCGCTGACAATCATATACACTGAAATGAATGAGTTCATTATTGACAAAATCCTCGTATTTAACAGTAGGAATAGAAGTATTGAGATATGCACCTTTATCGTAGTTCTCTAACCACGTCTTTCTTTCATCCGCGCGTTTCTTGTTAAATACCTTGTCTATTATATCATCGCTGGTAGCGGAGTCATAGACGAAATCCACTACTTTCTTGTTTGCAAAATACTCTTTGAATTCCTTCGGAGTGGATGTACCGAGGCCCTTGAAATACTTTATATTCCATTTGCCAGTGGAAGACTCGGGAGTTTGTTTCCAGAGGTTATACTCGCCTTCATTGTAAAAGACTCTTGTTGTGTTGTTTCGCGAGGCTTTTAAAATAGGTGTATTCATGAAAGAAAGGAACCCCGAAATACGAAAGAGAGAGTCCCATTCACTATGTATGACATTCACGCATAGCCCTTTGATATGGCTACCGTCAGTATCCGAGTCAACTAAGAACATGATTTTACCGTATCTGAGTTTATTATGAACGTCCTGTAGTGTGGCGTATGTTTTACCACTTTCCAACCCGAGTATTTTCTTCAGGTCGGTGATTTCTTTGTTTTCGGCGATTTTCTTGATATTTTCTCCCCGTACATTGAGGAGTTTTCCCCGCAGTGGATATATACCATATATGTCTCGGTCGGTGCTAGAAAGCCCACTCACGACACCTGTCATTGCCGAAAGCCCCTCACAAAGAATGAGAATACAGTCCTTCGACTTTGACCCCCCCGCGTGATTGGCATCTATGAAATTGGAAATACCGCGTATATTTTTGACTTTCGACCCGTCTGTTTTCTTCGCCATCTTGTTGTCTTTTATATCAGTGAGTGCACATAACGTGTCGACAATACCGATTTTATATAACTTATCTATGAATCCGTCACTAACGGTACAGGTGGAACCGAACTTGTTAGGTGGACTGTTCATACACTCTTTTGTCTGACTGTCGAAACTGGGGTTTTCTATATCAGACCGGACAAATAGTATCAGCTGTTCTTTGATTGTATTGGCAGAAACCACGACCTTCTTCTTCTTTTCGATGAGGGCTGCCAGTTTGCGCGTTACTTGCCCCAGTATATATTCCACGTGTTTTCCACCCTTCGTGGTAGATATTCCATTGACGAAACTGACCTGTTCAAATGTACCAGTGGGGGTGACCGCCACCGCATACTCCCACCGGTCACCATTCTCTTCATAGACCTTTTTTATTTTATCATCCGTGGAAGAAATCACGCTTTCTTCCTCTTCATTGTTATTTACAGAAGGCAGTTGGGAGTGCCCCACACCCAAATAGGTATCTATGTAACTCTTGAAGCCTTTCACGGGTACAATCACGTCATTGTAATACACTTTTATCTTCTTTAAACCATTGTCGGTAATTCCTGCAATATCAAATGTGCGTTTTTTAAATAGCGATATAAATTCCGGTGTCAACCCAGTTGGAATCCCTAGTCGGTTATAATCTGGGCGGAATGTGATTTTAGTATAAGGTTTTCCACTGTAGGCGACGATTTTAGGAGGGGAAATGGTATTTAAGTTGTCGTGAAATTCTTGGATATATTTCAGTTTACGGTGATGGTCGACCGTCTCTATTTTTGCATAAGTGGACCATATAAATACCAGTTTTACGCCTAGACCGTTGACGCCACCGACTGTTCGTTTCTCGTCTTTGTTATAGTTTGTAGAAGTGCGGAGGTTTGCAAATATTAATTCTGGTATATATATTCCATATTCGGTGTGTTTGATGATGTCTATTCCATCCCCGTCATTTGTCACTGTGATGGTTCCACCGGTTGTTTCCACGTCACCTACATTGACCTTTATATAAGTAACGAACTGTTTCTCCGTTTTAGTCGACCCATTATTGGGTTCTTGTGTGGTTGGGGGTATCGTCGCGGTTGTATTAGATGTGGGGGGTGAATATGTCTGTAACATTCTTACAACATGGTCGCGTGAGTTTACTAGTACTTCGTCAAATAACTTGTATAATGCGGGGATATATTCCACGGTCTTTAGTGACATTTTTTTATTTTCTTCGTCATATACCCACATAGAAGAATCTATTTTTTCAGTGGAACCAATGTACATATTTGGATTGTCGAGGATGTGTTGTTTGTCGGTTTTTTTCTGATATTTAGAAGAAATCATTGTTTCCTCGGTAGATGGCTCGGTCGGAGGAGGTGCCGACTTCTTTGCCGATTTTTTTACAGAAATAGTTGTAGTGTTAGACATTTTGTGAGTGAGTTAGATAGATTTAGATTGAATAAGAATATTTTATATTCCGGAGAACGTCTGTAAGGAGTTCGTAGGAATATTGTAGAATTTCTTTTATATTCAGGAGAACGATTGAAAGAAAGTTAGTAGATATAATAAGGTTTGGTTATACTAAATAGTTTAGACTATTTTATTTATATTCAATTTTTTATATTGTTTCTTTCATTTACGAGCAACTTATACTACTTTTGCGTATACGCAGCCTGCCCAAAAGTAGGATTCAGTCGCTCTCCTGGTTTTTTAATATTCCTGCGAGCTCCACCCAATGGGGGCTTCGCCCCAATGGTGGAGCTCTCCACAATATTTCTACGAGCTCCCTTCGGTCGCTCTCCGCAATATAAAAGAAATCCTACAAACTCCCTACGGTCGTTTTCCGGATTTTTCAATATAAAAGAAATCCTACAAACACCCTATGGTCGTTTTCCTGATTTTTTTATAAAGTACTTATATAATATACTCAAATGGTTAACCATACAAGAAAAAACAGATACCAAGATGGCTATTTTCATATCAACGGTAAGAAGTTCAGTATATTAATCGGTTCTCGAGTGCAAGTATATAATGGAACTGCGTATAAAACAAACGGGGGACTTATCGCAGGTGACCTTATGCGTAATAAATGGGGGCGCATCGTATCTAAAAAAAAGTATCTGACTGCAAAGAAAGAAAAAAGACTTGAAAAGAACGGCTATTTTGCACAAAAGGGTAAGTTTGGATATGTTAAGAAAACAGCCAAAAGAAGGAAAACAAAAGCTAAGAAGAATGATGATTGAAAAATCAGGAGAGCGACTGAAAGGAGCTCGTAGGATTTCTTTTATATTGCAAAGAGGGACCAAAGGGAGCTCGTAGGAATATCAGTAATTTCTTTGACAAACTCTATAACTCGTAAAATTGATTGAGCTTAAATATACCATGTTTTATTAAATAAAACCATTTAAAGGATAGTATATATAAATTCAAACAATGATTATTCCAGTGAAGTGTTTTACTTGCGGAAACGTTTTAGCCGACAAATATCGATTTTATTTAGAAAAGGTGAAAGAACGAAAGTTGTTGGAATCGACCGACATCAACAAAGTAGTTTATTTAACCAAAGAAAATATGAATAAAACTGCCGAGGGACAAGTATTAGATATGTTAGGACTACATAATGTATGTTGTCGTAGACATATGCTTACTCATGTAGATATAGAATAGTTGAAAAAATCAGGAGAACAACTGAATCCTACTTTTGGGCAGGCTAGACCTACCCAAAAGTAAGAAGCAAAAGGGGTTTCACTGGGGGCTTCGCCCCCAATGGGGGGTTTCACTGGGGGCTTCGCCCCCAATATTCCTACGAACTCATTACAGTCGTTATCCGGAATATTGAAAAAACCGGAAAACGACCGTATCCTACTTTTCGGGTAGGCTACGCCTACCCAAAAGTAAGAAGCAAAAGGGGGGTTTCACTGGGGGCTTCGCCCCCAATGAGGGAGTTTGTAGGA
>Ga0114962_10005175_pt1 | contig 10258 bp, 6 predicted proteins | sample C_130820_MF_Meta_FD_87017 | JGI IMG/M metagenome (GOLD analysis project Ga0114962, IMG submission 87017) | Freshwater microbial communities from Lake Croche, Canada to study carbon cycling - C_130820_MF_MetaG | ecosystem: Environmental > Aquatic > Freshwater > Lake | place: Lake Croche, Canada...
ATATGTCCTTTTACAGCTATTCCTCCAGATTCTTCACCACCGATTAATACATCTTCCACAACCATTTTAGAAGCAATTTCTTTAAATCCTACTTTGGTAGTTTCTTGAGGTAAATTGTATAATGCTGCTAATTTTTCTACTCGAGGTGTAACACTAAAAGCAGTAACTACTTTACCAGACATTCCTTTATGTTTCACTAAATAGTGAATCAATAATAATATAATATGGTGAGAATCTACAAACTCCCCTTTAGAATCATATAAACCAATACGATCTGCATCTCCATCGGTAGCTAAACCACAAGCGATTCCAGGATTGTTTTTAATGAATCCTTCTAATTCTTTTAAATTTTTAGCAATTGGCTCAGGAGCTTGTCCATAAAAAGAAGGATTTGCTTCACAATGTAATAATTCAGTATTAGGTAATATGCGACGCATTACATTTTGACCTGCTCCGTACATTGCATCATACACAAATTTAAGTCCTGAATTACGAATAGCTTCTAAGTCGAAATTAGCCTCAACATGTTTCACATACATAGTTTCTAAATCTACTATTTCCACTTTTCCAGCTGCAATTGCATCTTCAATGGAAATAGCTTTGTAATCATTTGAAAGGGTATCTTGAATCATGTCTTCCACTTCTTGAACATGTTCAGGTGCTAAAGGTCCACCGAAATCTGCTTTCAGTTTATAGCCATTGTAAGCTGGAGGATTATGACTTGCTGTGATAATTACGCCAAGTGCACAATTTAATTTGTTTGCGCCTAATGAAATCATAGGTGTAGAAACAAATCCTTTGGACATTTTAACTTTTACACCTTCATGTAGAAACACTTTAACACAAGTGTCTACAAATAATGAACCAGCAAAACGACAATCGTGACCAACAATAATAGTCGGGTTTTCACTATTTTTTTTAACCCATACTGCAGTTGCTTGTGCTACACGTGCAACATTATCAACAGTGAATTCTTCCGCTATAATAGCTCTCCAACCGTCTGTTCCAAATTTAATTTTTGTGCTCAAAATATCTTTTTTATTAATTCTACAAATGTATAAAACTTTAAAAGCCAGCATAACTGGCTTTTAGGATTATTTTTTGAATTCGCTTATTGTTTTCTCAATAATAGCAACACATTCCATTAATTCCTCTTTTGTCATCACCAATGGTGGAGCAAAACGAATAATGTTTCCATGAGTTGGTTTCGCTAATAAACCATTGTCTTTTAATGCAACACATAAGTTCCATGCTGTTAAACTATCTTCTGTATCGTTTACGATAATCGCGTTCAACAATCCTTTACCTCTAACTTTCAATACTAGATCTGTGTTAGCAATAATGCGATTCATTTCTGAACGGAAAAGTTCTCCAAGTTCGCGTGCATTTAAAGCCAATTGTTCATCATCTACTACAGTTAAAGCTGCGACAGCTACTTTAGCAGCAATTGGGTTTCCTCCAAATGTTGAACCATGTTGACCTGGTTTGATAACCATCATAATAGCATCGTTTGCAAGTACAGCTGAAACAGGATATACACCACCGGATAATGCTTTTCCTAAAATAAGAATGTCTGGTTGTGCATAGGTTGCTTGTTTTTCACATTTTTTCTCACACGTACAATTTCCACATACCGCTAATAAACTTCCAGTTCGTGCTATACCAGTTTGCACTTCGTCAGCTATAAATAATGCGTTATATTTCGTACAGATTGCACGACATTTACTCAAATAATCGTTATCCGGAACATATACACCAGCTTCCCCTTGAATAGGTTCTACTAAGAATCCAACTACATTTTCTTGTTTCATTGCTTCTTCTAACGCTTCAGTATCGTTATATGGAATGCGGATGAAACCTGGAGTAAAAGGTCCAAAATTCTTTTGTGCATCTGGATCATTAGAAAAAGAAACTATTGTAGTGGTACGTCCATGGAAATTATTTTCACAAACAACAATTTTTGCTTGATTTTCAGCAATACCACGTTTTTCATACGCCCATTTACGACATAATTTGATAGCTGTCTCTACCGCTTCAGCTCCAGTATTCATTGGTAAAACTTTGTCGAAACCGAAATAGTTAGTAACGTATTGTTCGTATTCACCTAAGACATCGTTGTAAAATGCACGCGAAGTTAAAGTCAATGTCTTTGCTTGTTCAATCATTGCATTGATTATTGTTGGGTGGCAATGACCTTGATTTACAGCGGAATACGCAGATAAGAAATCGTAATATTTTTTACCATCGACATCCCAAACGTGAACACCTTCTCCGCGAGATAGCACAACAGGTAATGGATGATAATTATGTGCACCATATTTATCTTCTAATTGAATTAATTCCATAGCTGCCTTGCTTTCCATTGTAATCATAGTATAAAAGTTTAAAGTGAATAAGAAAACTGCTTTCTTAACGCCTGCAAAGATAAGTTAATTACTTCGATCTTCAAAAAAAGATTTTTCCGTAAATACTTTGTAATTTTACTTTATGATATTAAACTTTTTAAACAAATCGATTCGTAATTATTTTGATATACCTGCATTAAACAAAGATGATATTTATGAAGAGTCTAGATATATACTAACTTCTAAATTGTCTAGCTACATAACATTAGCATTATTTTTAATCTGTATTATTAATTTAATTAATTACTCCCCACCTAAATTTATCATGACGGGTGTAGCAACAGTAGTTTGTTTTATTTCCTACTCATTCATTAAAAAAACTGGACAATATTATTATTCTTCCATTCTTAGTAATCTCATTTGTTCATTATTATTGGTTGTTTCTTTGTACATTAATCCTAAAAACCCGCATATTGTGGAGGGGTTATGGATGATTAATAGTTCCTTATTTGCTTTTTTGACATTAGGAAAAAAATACGGAATTCTTTTCACAATATTTCATGCGCTAAATTTGGAGATATTTTACATGTTAAATATTGAAAATCAAATTGATTATATATATCATCATCCTTTAAAAACGGAAGAAGTAATTGAGGTTTATATTAGTATGATTATTGCATTTTTAACATTTATACAAATAAATTGGGTAGCATTTTCTACGAATTTATTAGCTGCACGTAAAATTGAAGTATCTTCAGATATTTTGAAAGAACAATTTCAAACCATCTCCAAGCAGAATGAAGAAAAAACGGTAATGTTAAAAGAAATTCATCACCGTGTAAAAAATAATTTACAATTGATTATTAGTCTGTTGCGTTTGCAATCTAGGGAATTATCTAATCAAGATACCATTATGCAATTTGAGGATGCTATAAATCGCATTCTTACTATTTCGTTAGTGCATGAAAAAATGTATCAAGCTGAAGATTTATCACGATTGAATTTACAAGAGTATTTTAGTAGTTTGGGACATGACATAATTCATAATCACATTGAAAACGATCAAATTCAGCTACTTTTAGATTTTAAAATTGAGAAAACAAAACTAAAACCTATTGTCCCTATTGCGATGATATTTAATGAGTTATTATCTAATTCGTTGAAGCATGGTAAGCGAGTAAACGAGGAATTAGTAATCCATTTTTCAATGAAAAATACAGCGGATGATAATTTAGTTTTTATATATTCTGACAATGGAACTTGGGTAGAAACTAGTAATAAAAACACATTTGGATTGGAGTTAATTGAAGCGCTTGCACAACAAATTGAAGGAACAATGGAAATTATTAGGGAGCCAAGTACTTCCTTCGTATTTATAATGAAAAATCCGAGTTCAAAAGTTTATGTCGGACAATAGAATGTGCTAGATATTTAGCGATTTTTCATCAAAATACATTACTTTTGAGTTATAAAATTAGTCTATGACAACTGCTGAATTATTTCAAGAAAGTGAAACTATTACGAAATCAAACCTTGATTTTGTTAAAAAACAATTAAGTAAACTTTCTGATATTCAGTTAACTTGGAAACCAACTGAATCAATTTGGTCTATTAAAGAAATTTTCGCACATTTGAATGAATATGCAGCCTTTTATCATCCAGCGTTTACTAAAAAAATTGCAGCTACGCGTTTTCGAGAACCTCGATTAAATTTTATTTCTTCTCCTTTAGGAAAATCTGCTTGGAAATCCATGCAATTAGGGCAATTGAAAAATATCAAACGTAAATTTAATGCAGCTCGTTCATATAATCCTACCTTCCAAAAAGAATTAGTAAAGGGTGATGATGTTTCTATTTTTGAAGCCTTTCAAAATGAATTGTTGTCAATCCTTGAAAATGCAAAACAAGTAAATATTCAGCGCGCTAAAGTTCCAACATCCATATCTAAATTTGTGCGTTTACGTTTGGGAGATGCATTCTTGTTTGTGATTTACCATAACCAAAGGCATGTACAACAAGCTGTTAATTTGATGAATCATCGCGCTTTCCCTAAAAATTAATGAACCCGATATTTGCATATTGTCGCGTGTCTATTTCTCCTGTTAGAGGTGAAATGAAAGATAGTGGGGAGCAAGTTACACAACTGTTGTTCGGTGAATTGATATCCGTGAAAGAAAAACATAATAATTGGTTGCGTATTACTACCATTTTAGATAACTATGAGGGGTGGGTGGATGAAAAGCAAATTACTTATATTTCTCCAGATGAAATGGATGTTTGGAAAAATGATCAAAAAATTTGTACAAAACCAATCGTCTTAAAATCTTCCCTCGGAAAACTTCTAATTCCTAGTGGTTCTTTCATTTCTAGTACAAGTCCGAATAGATTTTCAATCGGAACGAATGTTTATCAAAGTAATTTTTCCTTCGAGCCAATTGCTTTGTTAACTTTTGCTAAGTCGTATTTGAATGTTCCATATTCATGGGGTGGTAAATCTAATTATGGTATTGATTGTTCTGGTTTTACACAAATTGTCTTTCGTAGTCAAGGTGTTGAATTACCAAGAGACGCATCCCAACAAGTTGAGGTAGGAGAGACAGTTACTCGTAAGCATGCCAAAGCAGGGGATGTTGCTTTTTTTACAAATGAGGCAGGTCGGGTGATACATGTTGGGATCTTACTTTCAAAAACTAAAATTATTCATGCTAGTGGACGTGTTAAAATAGATACACTTGACAATCATGGTATTTGGAGTGAAGAATTAAATGATTATTCTCACTCACTTTATAAAATCAAGCGATTTATCTAGGTAAATACACACATCTTTCTGCATTTTTTCATTAGCTAATTTTCAATTGTACTAATACAACTCTAGTTTTTCAAATTGATATATTTACGTATTGATTAATTGTTACATTAACATTACCTTTGCAATCTAAAAATGACCATGCTATGTTTGAAAATTTAACGGATAAGTTTGAGAGAGCCTTTAAAGTATTAAAAGGACAAGGACAAATTACAGAGATTAATGTTGCCGAGACATTAAAAGAAGTTCGTAGAGCCCTATTAGACGCCGATGTTAATTTTAAAACAGCAAAAGAATTTACAGTTAAAGTAAAAGAAAAGGCAATTGGTCGAAATGTATTAACAGCAATATCCCCAGGTCAATTAATGACAAAAATTTGTCATGAAGAATTGATTGAGTTGATGGGAGGAAATGAAGAAGAAATAAAGTTTCAAGGAAATCCAGGGGTAATTTTAATGTCAGGACTGCAAGGTTCTGGTAAAACTACCTTTTCCGGTAAATTAGCAAATTATTTAAAAACTAAAAAAGGGAAGAAACCATTATTAGTTGCGTGTGACGTTTATCGTCCTGCTGCAATTGATCAATTACATGTTTTGGGAGACCAACTTGGTATTGAAGTTTTTTCGAATAAAGAAGAAAAAAATCCGGTTACAATTGCTAAAAATGCAATCATTCACGCACGAAGCAATGGATTCAATGTAGTAATTGTCGATACTGCCGGACGTTTAGCAGTAGATGAAAAGATGATGGATGAAATCGAACAAGTTAAATTGGCGATTAATCCTACAGAAACACTTTTTGTGGTGGATTCCATGACTGGTCAAGATGCTGTAAATACTGCAAAAGCGTTTAATGATAAAATTAATTTTGATGGTGTTGTACTAACAAAATTAGATGGTGATACAAGAGGTGGAGCCGCTATTTCTATTAAAGCGGTTGTAAATAAGCCAATTAAATTTGTAGGTACGGGAGAGAAAATGGATGCAATTGATGTATTCTATCCTGCTCGTATGGCAGACCGTATCCTTGGAATGGGAGATGTTATTTCCTTAGTTGAAAAAGCACAAGAAAATTTCAGTGAAGAGGAAGCAAGAAAATTACAACGTAAAATTGAAAAGAACCAATTTGATTTAAATGACTTTCTAGGTCAACTACAACAAATCAAAAAAATGGGGAATGTCAAAGATCTGATGGGAATGGTTCCTGGAATGGGAAAAGCAATGAAAGATGTAGATATTAAAGAGGATGCTTTCAAGCATATTGAAGCAATTATTCTTTCAATGACTCCTCAAGAACGAACAAATCCTGCAATCATTAATGGACAGCGTAAAAATAGAATCGCAAAAGGTTCTGGGTTGAATGTTGTTGAAGTCAACAAATTATTAAAACAATTTGAAGATACGCGCAAAATGATGAAGATGATGAGTAATCCAAAAAATATGATGGGAATGATGAGTAAGTTGAAAGGTATGGGAATGAAAGGTTTACCTGGAATGTAATCCTAGATGGAAATTCTAAAAAATCCCGACGAAGCACACCCTTTTGATTATTTTATTCATGATTTTGAAGTCTATAAATTAGATTACGATTTTTTTTACCGTAATTCATTTGGACTACAAGATTATAAAACACCCCATAATCTTTCGTTTTATCATTTAACTTGTTACCTAAATCACTTAGAGGTTGCTTTTGATTACCAAACAAAACTTTCACCGGTAATTATTGATTTAAATACGGATTCGAATTCACTCAAACTTACGTGTCGTTGTTCAAAAGTGAAGACGAAGATGTGCGAACATCAAGCACAAGCATTATACCTGATAAAGGAATTTAGAAATTTTCGAATTTTCTTCGATTCTTATTACCGTAAAAAAGAATTTGAAGCTAGTGCAAAAGAATATGGAGTTGAAAATGAGCCAAATTTGGATGATTATTTTGAAATCCCTTTTACGATTCGGGAACAATCTATTGAAATAAAACTTAAAAAGAAAGGATTAATTCCAATAAATCGAGGGGCTTTTGATCGTTTTAAAACACTATTTACACCTGCTTTAAATTTTAAACAAACTGAAGAAAGTTTGGTTAATTCGAGTGATTTTATTGTATTAAGTTATAATTCTTACCAAGATTCATTAATTATCCAAGTGCATAAAGCACAATTGTCAAAAGATGGAAAAATTAAAAATCCGATTACTGTTTTAGATGCGGATGGCCTTTTATTAGATGCAGAAAACATAAAAGAAGTCAAGTTCCATGCTGCTATAAAACAAATGTCTTCCTATCGAGTTTCAAGAGATGTACACCAACGGAAAGAACTAAAAGCAATTAAAGAGATTATTCGTAATCCTTTGAAATTAAGTGTGTATCGTCATAATAGAAAGAAATCAGATAACATAACCTCTTCTTCGATTGAACAAATTTACTTGGAACATGCTCCAATAGATTTTTCGTTGAAAGTTGATTTTAAAGATTCTTTTTATGAGATTAAACCGCAAATATATATTCGTGGTCGAAGATTACCAATTGCACAGTTGACTTTGAAAATGGAATATTTTTTAGTGGAAAATGGAGTGTATTACTTGGTCGATTCATTAGCACTTTTAAATTTCTTACATTATTTTAAACAACAAGGTTCTAAATTATTAATTCACGCTTCCAGATTTTCTGAATTTCAACAAGAAATATTAAATACCATTGAGAAATCGGTACGCATCGAATACACTTTCGTCAGAAAAGCTCCACTTCCGATGCAAAAGGAATTTTTTACCGATAATACATTAGAAAAAATCGTTTATATTTCGGAAGAAGAAGCACATATATTGCTAACACCCGCGTTCAGATATGGTGTCCACGAAATTCCGATTCTATCTAAAAAACAGGTGTACCTGAAAGATAGTAATGGAGATGAATACCAACTAGCTCGAGAATTAGAGGAGGAGTATCGCATGATTTCTATCTTGCAACGCCAACATCATTCTTTCGCCGAACAAGAGGGACAAGAATTTTTCTACCTTTCCAAGCGTATTTTTTTAGAGGAAGGTTGGTTTTTAGATGCATTTGAAGATTGGCGAGATTTAGGATATACGATTCTTGGGTTTAATGAGGTCAAAGAAAATAAGTATAACCAACATAAAGCAAAAGTAGGAGTAACAGTAACAAGTGGTATCGATTGGTTTGATACTTCGATTGAATTAAGTTTCGGTAACCAATTAGTGCCTCTAAAACTCTTGCAAAAAGCAGTTAAAAACAAAACAAAATTTATCACCTTAAGCGATGGTACAGTAGGGATTTTACCACAAGAATGGATCGAAAAATTTTCTAAATATCTTAGGGCTGGTGAGGTTGTTAAAGACCAAATTCGTACTTCTAAAATAAATTTCACCTACATCGATGAAGTTTATGATAAAGAAGTATTATCATTAGAAACACAAACGGAAATTCAAAGTTTAAAAGATAAGGTAACTTCCTTTAAGTCAATTAAAGAAGTGAAAGTACCTAAAGAATTACATGCAGAGCTTAGAGGGTATCAAAAAGACGGATTGAATTGGTTGAACTTCTTAGATGAATTTAATTTTGGCGGATGTTTAGCGGATGATATGGGCTTAGGTAAAACCATCCAAATTATTGCTTTTATACTAACCCAACGGAAACACAAAAACAAGAATACAAATTTGGTAGTTGTACCAACTTCTTTGATTTTTAATTGGGAACAAGAACTTAAAAAATTCGCGCCAAGTTTAAAAGTGCATACCATTTATGGTGCCGATCGTTCGAAAAAAATAGATGCATTATCGAAGTATGAAGTGGTGATTACCTCTTACGGAACTTTACTTTCGGATGTCTATCATTTAAAAGAATTTATGTTTAACTATATTTTCTTGGATGAATCGCAAGCAATTAAAAATCCGGATTCTCAACGTTACAAATCTGTTCGCTTATTGAAGTCGCGCAACAAGATTGTGATGACAGGTACGCCAATAGAAAATAACACCTTTGACTTATATGCGCAATTATCCTTTGCTTGTCCAGGATTACTAGGAACACAAACACATTTTAGAGAGGAGTTTTCCACACCGATTGATAAATTTAAAGACATTGCGCGTGCACATGAACTACAGCGTAAAATTAATCCTTTTGTTTTACGTCGAACAAAAGCGCAGGTAGCAACCGAACTTCCAGATAAAACGGAGATGGTTTTATATTGTGAAATGGGGAAAGAGCAGCGGGATGTGTATGAGAGTTACAAAAAAGAAATGCGTGATTATTTGCAGGCATCAACAGCGAAAAAGAAATTCATGGATTCGATGTATGTCCTAGCAGCATTAACAAAATTGCGACAAATTTGTAATTCACCTGCATTATTAAATGAAGAAGAGTATTACGGCAATGATTCAGCAAAAATCCGTGTTCTCATGGAAGAAATTCGAGAAAAACACCGTTACCATAAAATCTTAGTTTTTAGTCAATTTGTTGGTATGTTGGATTTAATTAAAACGGAATTAGAGCAAGAAGATATTCCTTTTGCATATTTGACAGGCCAATCGAAAAAACGAGAAGAAATAGTAGAGGATTTCCAAGATAACGACGACATTCGCGTGTTCTTAATCAGTCTAAAAGCAGGAGGGACAGGATTAAACCTAACGGAAGCAGATTATGTATACCTAGTTGATCCTTGGTGGAATCCAGCTGTTGAAAATCAAGCAATCGATCGTTGTTACCGTATAGGACAAGATAAACATGTGATTGCAGTTCGATTAATCACACCTGGAACTATTGAAGAAAAGATTGTCAATCTACAAGCGACCAAAAAAGAAATCGCCTCAGATATTATTCAAACGGAAGCATCGATCTTGAAATCCTTAAGCCAAGAAGATTTATTGGAATTGTTTTAAGGTTTATTTAATCAAAAAACGAAGCAAATTCAAAATGGAATATATTTAAAACTTGCTTTACAGTTTTTGTGTTTAAATACTTTTGTTTTAATTTTTAGAATTCCTTTTTATTTCCACCAACTATTAAATACCTGATTGGTAGCTGTTGGTGAAACAATTGATCCAATTTTTGGTGTAATAATTATAAAAGAGGAATCTTTTGGAAGCGAAGTGAT
>Ga0114962_10005177_pt1 | contig 10254 bp, 6 predicted proteins | sample C_130820_MF_Meta_FD_87017 | JGI IMG/M metagenome (GOLD analysis project Ga0114962, IMG submission 87017) | Freshwater microbial communities from Lake Croche, Canada to study carbon cycling - C_130820_MF_MetaG | ecosystem: Environmental > Aquatic > Freshwater > Lake | place: Lake Croche, Canada...
CAGGGGCAACGGGGGCAACAGGAGCAACGGGTGCTACCGGCCCGACAGGGGCAACAGGGGCTACGGGGGCTACGGGGGCAACAGGGGCATCAGGGGCAACGGGTGCCACCGGCCCGACAGGGAAAACAGGGGCCACCGGCGCAACAGGGGCAACGGGTGCCACCGGCCCGACAGGGGCAACAGGGGCCACCGGCGCAACAGGGGCAACGGGTGCCACCGGACCTCAAGGATATGCCACAAACACAGGGGCAACAGGATACACCGGTCCAACGGGAGTCACGGGAGCCACAGGTCCTATGGGCGTTATAGGTGTGACGGGTCCTACAGGTCCTGCAACTGTCGCATCCACCCCTTCCGCGTGGTCTTTCTTGACGTCTCATACACCCTTGTTCAGCACGAATCAAAGCACGCTCCTCTTATCGGCCAACATCAGTTTGACTGCGAATGGATACGTGTGGGCGAACGCCACGGTTCAAAGTTCAAACATGGATGCTAATTCGCACTACATCTACACCTACCTGAAAATCGGTAACTATACCAGTCCCGTGACCACTGGTACCATCATCACCGCCGACTGTTATTCAGCCCTTCAAACCCCTCTTCAATTCCGCAGTCCCATACCCCTTGGCCCCACAGGATCTGTCTCGCTCAAACTGTTTGCGTACTCGGATACGCGCATGGGCGTCAGCGTCAATCAAGCGACGCTCTTCGGGATGGGAAACCTCAGTTGAGCCAGCCCAATATCTTCCACCGTAGCAAGGGCGTCGATAAACCGAAAGCGATCCCATGTTTTCGCCTGTTCTACAGCAGCGGCCCGACTCGGACAGAGTTCAAAGCGGTTCGCACTTCCTCGTGTACATTTCACGTCGAGGTAATAGCGAAGCGACTGGATCATGTAATGATTCAGGACCCAGTCACTGGAAAAGGGCAGTTCGAAGGTCGTGCCGCAACATGAGTGTGCGTGAACCGAATAACGTACCACCGCCTTTACACGGACCACGGCCTTGTAGGGCGTGCGATTAATGCGTAGCGTGTCCCCTTTTGACGCCCGTCGCCGAAATCCCTGTACAAGCGACGCCGGCTGTTCAATGAGCCCCCCACTTCCAAATACACGCCAAGGAATCAAGATCTGATTGTAAGAAGCATAGGATCGCAAAAACGTCTTGAGGTCCTGCCTTGTGGGGCTATACAAGAATTCGTCCAGGTCCACAATCAATAACCATTCCGAAGGAAGGCCTCGCAAACAGGCATCATAGATCTTTCCTTGACGTCCAAAGCGCTCCGATGCGACCGTGTGTCTTTGATACACGACCATATCCATATACGGTTCCATCTGGCTCACATAGTCATCCGTACTTCCGTCATCGATGAGGTAGATGCGATCCACACCAAGCCACAGGTAATGTTCAATCCATTCGCGAAGGGCGTGGGCCTCTTGCTTGAAGACGGCCCCCACGCTCACGTAAGGACGCTCCGTTTCGCGCGACAACATGAATCGAACGGCCCGCCCACGTGCCTCGCGATGTCCCGGTCGATCCGACAAGGCATCCGGACTGGGCAACAGATGGCACGGGTATCGCAACGCATAATGAGGCGTCTTATCCCCGGCACCATTCGTAAGACAACTCATAACAAGGTCGTCTTCTCGCAAGACTCCGAACGGAATGCCGTCCATGCCTCGCACAGCGTCAGCAAGAATCCGAACCGTAGAAAAGATCGATTGTCCGACAACCAAGTCGCAATGTCCAATCACCGAGGTAGGATCGTAGGTGTGATTCTTCAAGATGCGACCCACCGTTCCACAAATCAAGGTCCCATGCCCCGCTTCAAAGGCCTCCCGCATCGCCTCCAGATGTCCCCGTTGAAAGACAAGGTCGTCGTCTTGTACGTGAAGGTACCCGTCTGTAAGAACCCCAGAGTCTGCCAAAGTCCGCACAAGGAGCCAGCGACGGAACGAACGGTAGACCCCATTTGCGGCATAGTCCCCGATGTGGGTGATCTTGCCATCACTGACGTGCTCGCCTTCCAACAACGGTCGTCCGACTCCAAAGACTGTCATAGGGTCTCCGTGGGCGATCAAGATCTGGCTGACGCAGGGATCGGACACCAAACTCGGTAGAATACGATTCTTCAGATTCTCAGGGCGCTTCCAATTCAAAATCAACACTGTGACGGAGGACATCGTATTCATACACCGTTTCGGAACTTTAAATCTCAGGTCTCCGTAAGATGAACAAGGCGACATTAGACCGAGACGCGGGATTTGTGGAATCTATGGAAGGGGCAACACTTGTCTTCCAACACCCAGATTATCAACAGTATTTTACAGACGTTCTTCGCTATGGACTTCAAACAACCTACAATGCGAATGGCCAAAAACATGACGTGTACGCTGTGCGAACCAAGGAACAGATTCACGCACAACACATCAAAGATCTTGCGCGTTGGGAACACATGACAATCAACGGAATCCCACCCAGAGCTGTCGTGTGGACTGAGGTCGAGTTACGGGATCAGCTTACGACGCTTCTAGGTTCCACCTTTCCGACCTGGTACGAACAGAATCGACAATTCTTGGAAGTCACGCTGTCGCAAGACATTTTGAATATTGGATGGGGAATGTATACAAGGAAATTAACCCCTTATGGATTCATGATTCGCACGGACCCTCATGCGTCTAAGGTGCTGACCATCCAGGCATCAGGAGCCTTTCAATTCGTATGGACCCAACGGATGTTTATTACATCCATAGAGGATATTGAAACTGATTTCTATACGTTCGAATCGGTAACAAAAGTGTACGTTGTTCCAGGCGGAAAGGGATCTATACGATGTAGCGCCAATTTCCAAGAGTTAGTAAATCCTTTGGTTCGTGCGTGCGACAACTTTCTTGTAGAACTTTCGCGACGTATCTTGCTTCCTGTATCATCGATGTTTGGTAAACCGACGTCTGCTCCCAAATCCCTGGAAACCGCATATCGAAACTGTATATCCAACATAAGTCTCCTAATCGCTCCTGCTCTTGATCAACGTCGCTTGATCACACCGCCCCTTGATGAACGAGTATATGACGCACTATACGCCGACTTGATTTCCCGCACGCATACCTTTTCGTACGGACGGCGCATACTTACCGAAGCGTTCCATCGCCTGGAAGACCAATTGATTGACACCTACGGACGCAGTTACACGCACAGTCAACATCCGGCGATTCCGTACCTTCTTCGTATTTTCTCCACGATTCAACAAATGAAGACCGACGTGCATTGCCTTGCCTTGGAACGATTCGTGAAACTGGCACGGAATGAAACAACACGAGGATCCAATCTTGCGTCGATCGATCAAAAAAGCATTGTTACGGGACCGGGATTTTATCGTCTTGCCGATCTGGAAGGACCTCTTCTCACAGTCGCACGGTGTCTGTTTTCAATGCCTCCCCGCGCCGGTGGTAAACGACGAAGGACGCGGCGCCAAAGGACACGACGACAATCTTGATTTCTAGAAAATCATAATGATTTTTAGGAAATCGGGTCTAAAAGACAAATCCCAATCCGCGTAATTGGGCCTCCGTCAAGGGTTCTAAACAACGGAATAAAAGATGGTAGGTTGTGTATTGTGAAAAATAATGGCCAATTCTAGGATCTAATACATTTAGATAAATCTCTAGTTGAGGATCAATCAGCATAAGATCTCCGTTGGCTCGACGAGCGATAAGGGCTACATGAGATGCTCTCTCATTTCGTAACCCTATAAAACACGCGTGTCCAACGGGCACTTGTTCCTGTATTGTTCTTTCAAATTCTGTACCATCGATTGTTCCAATAAAATCATGATTGTGTTTTGTATACAGAATAAAAATACGTTCAATTTCATCCGACGTAAATCCCTCTACTCGACCCAGAGAGGTGATGCGCATGAGATTGGCAGCATTAGAATCTAGAAATCCAATGATTTGGAGGGCGTTAATGACACAGTCCCTAGGAGATGCGATGAGTCGCTGAAAATTCACCAAGTTTTCCTCTGTCACAGGAAAAAGGGCGACCGCGTGAGTTGTATCGGAGAAGGGTGTGAATCCGGGTCCTTGTACGCCACCTCGGTGTTTCCGTCTGGTACGTGTGTGCCTGGGCATCTCCATGGGAGGTAGAAAAAGAACCATGGCCTAGGTGTACTCAAAATACGATACATAGGTGGCTTCGTCAATCCATCCGTGCGTCTTTAGTTGTTCCAAGGCCTTGTAATCCGTGTCCTTGTACCATTCGATAATATTTTTGATCGCCAATGATGACAACACTTTTTTGGAGGGATCCATGTACACATTCTCCCGTAATTTTATTGTATTGTCCAATGGGACCTTTAACTTTCTAGACAAGGCATCAATATCCTCCCGCATATGTTCCAATCGCCCCACAAAGAAAATGGCGTCCTTGTGCTTGTCGAAAAAGGCTTCCTTTTCAAGGTACCAACCAATGCCTTTCATAAGGTGTTCCGTTGGATCATTCATCAATGCGATGGCCTTTGCTCGGAGAACCTCATCCGTGGACGTCAAACTTTCTGCCAAATGATTCGCACTCTCAAAGGTGCGAACAAGGGAGTCGTACTCTGGTGAAAAAACAAAGGGTTGATGTAAGGCCTTTTTTACGTGACAAGGATTCAGACAATGCTTCAAATCAAAAATCGGAATTGTTTTCGGATCTGTAGTAACACTGTAATAGGAATGGTTAAAGGCCGACACAAATCGAGCGATCGGATTTCTTACCCATATAATAAAGGATTCATCGGATTTATAATTTCTCGTCAAATGATATTCCTTAAATCGGAATACCTTGGGTTTTAATATAGCATTCAGGGTGGTACCTCCCGTTTTCCCCACGTGTATAAACGATATATTTATCTTCATTTTCTTATTTAGGCTACCGAATATAATATCGGGCTATGTTTCTGTTACTGTTACTTGTCTACCCATCCTACAATCAGATTCGTCGCAGCATCAACGACGCCTACACAGTTCCTATACACGGGACGCCCCGTGTCGAATCCCGGTTGCTTGGATAGCGCGTCAAGAATCTTGTCGCGGGACCCAAAGAAGGCGTGGTAAATACCGGGTCCCTTGAATTCGTGTCCCAGCGTACAGCACCAATGCCCTCCTGCGTTCACCACGTGATCGTCACTTAGCACAAAGTTGTAAAGGGCCGGAACAACCTCTTCGGTGTGTCCCACCAGGTCATCCGGATTCGTCCACCCTTGCTCCGTGATGATGGGATGCCAGGGTGTGATACCAAGGGCCCCTATGCGACTGATCTTCTGAGTCGCTGCGTCATTACAGAATTTGATGGCGTACTCTACCGTGGCGACGCGATGAATCGTCTTGACGCGATCGCCTCGACGTATAGCATAGGCCGGCATTCGTTCTCCACTTTCGAGAACAATCAGGGTATCACCGGTGAAACAAGACCCTCCTGGGTCGTGATAGGACGTCATGTTAATGACGGGACGTTGAACAGGCACCGTTCCTCCTCCGTAGGCTCCCACTCCGTAGTCCCCCTCATAGTTTAACGGAACGGGTTCCGCCATAGGAGGCAGAGTCACAAAGAGTTTGTCGCCGGCGTCCTGGTGTCTTGTAAACGACGCACCTCCGTAGATTTGGAGACCAGGATCCTTAAAGTTCATACACTCCTCCAGTCCCTGTGCCATTGTGTAGGAGCGGACATAGTGAGGTCCCCACGTGGTCGCATAATTCAAGGCCAGGGACACCTGTCCTTCTCCTTTCGCAGACGACCGAAGATCGCGGACAAGTGCTTGGATGCGATCCTCCGTCGCAGGTGCCCAACGGCGCACAAAGGCCTCCATTGCGGCCTCCGAGGCAATGCGTCCTCCGACACTGACAAAGCCACCTTGAATGATTTGTAAGAGATTCAGGTAGTCGCGACGAGCCTCCACAAAGGACGTGGCCGTAGATGGATCCACCGTCGCAGTTACCGTACATCCCTCGCACGTCAAGGTGTAGGTAATGCCCGTCGCCGGCACAACAAAGTGGCGAGGTTGTCCAAAGCGAACGGGACCTGTTTGAATCGTGACGACCGGTCCCGACGACGGCGTACACGTGACGGTCGCTCCGCGGTGTGCGACACTCAACCGATTGGCCACCGCGTTAATAAAGACGGTGCCGAGCATGTCTCCACTCGGAATAAAGCCAAACCTGCCTCCTCCCCATTGGGCAATCTTGACCAGAAGGTCACTGTCGAGTTGACTTCCGAATCCAAAGGTATGAAGCGTCCAGGGATTTGTAGGAGATTTCGCCCCCTGAATGGTTTCCAGGGTGCCCTTGGGAGGTTCCACGGTCGGCTCTCCGTCTGTAAACATCATCGCTACCAAATGACGTCCTCGACACGAGGCGTCTTCGGCAAGCGTCAGACCTGTGCGAACGGCGTCCCACATGTTGGTCTGTCCCGTGGCGATGACATTCTCCAACATTCGGTCGACCTTTTTCAAGCCTTCCGCATTCATATAGGTAAAGGGAAGTACGACCTTTGCTACGGAACTAAAGGTGACAACACTTAGTCGATGTTGGGACCCCAGCAAGGCGGCCAAGACGCGAAGACCGTGCTTGGCCAGAAAGATGCGGGGTATGCGCTTTTGTTCGAGGCCTTCTCCTGATACAACGTCGGTAATCATAGATCCAGACGTATCAAGGAAGACAATGAGATCTAGAGGCTGTGTGGTGCCGTCCTCTGGTGCGGCCACCGTAATGGCCAGATAGGATTGACCATTCACCGTGTACGTGGACCCCGACACGGTCAAGGGAGCATTTGTAAAGGCGTTTGGTTGTGTAACAGATGGTGTCAAGACCGAAGTTCCGTCTTCGTCGGAAAGTGCTCGCGGATGCGTTGCCAGAAACTCTTCGATGGCGTCCTTCAAGGCCCGATTGGGTTTGAGCATATCGATCGTCAGACGGGACCGCGTCAACGGCGATACGGGATGTGTGCGTAACCAGGTTTCAATTTCGGAACGCTCATAGGAATTGCCGTCGGGATCCACGACGGGATCCCGCATCAAATCAAAGGAAATCTTACAGCGATAGGATTCAGGAAACGGCATCTTGTGTGCCGGTCCTTGGCAACACGTTCTTACATCAATTTTTTGTGCCCCCATACAAATGAGTTGCTGTCCGACTCCTGCGAATCATGATCCTCGTCGCTTCAATGTGTACGTGAAACCCAAGCCCTGCCTTTCCGAACCGCTTAGCCACGCCGAGTACCTGCGACGAAAGCAGGCAAACAACAATCTTCCGTTGTCGACTCAGGCGGCCCTTGTTCAAACGGGAACCGGACCCTACATACGTACAGACTGGATGCTCACAAAACCGTATACGCCCGTTCCCAGTGGCCTCGCGTCCCTTTATTACGCCGTCCCGGCCTTTCCTGGTCTTGCCGGGCTGACACAGGTGGATACCAACACCTTCCATTACGATTCTCCTACCGGACGATACACGGTCTACGCTAGTCAAACCTACTATGACGACCCAACCTTCGGAGCGTGGAACGCCTTCACGCGATCCAAGCCACCTACAAACGGTTTGTTTACAACGGAAGGGGCCTGGTTCTCGCAACCGCAACTCGCGGATCACTACTATGATCTTAGCGGTAACTACAGTGGCGATCCATCTGGAACAAGTGTGGTCGTCAGCCCTCTTGGCACCGTCTACGGCGAGTACATCTATATCGATTGCCCCGTCTTCTTTGTTCTTAAATCCTACAGCATCGCCAGTTCTTATCGTAATGCGATCTTTAACGAACCCGACTATTTAGATGCGTCGAGCCCCGCCGTTAGTTGGGTGCTAGCGGGGAGTAACAATGGGGGTGCCACCTACACACTCCTCGACGAACAAACAGATCAGTCCTTGAACCCGAGCCAGCAGGCCACCTACTCGCTCCCGTACAATCACCTCAACTATACTCGCTACATGCTAATCATCACAAAAATCGGAACACCCGATGAACCTTGTACGCAGGGCGCCAACATTGTTGCCTTGAATCTATACAGCACCACGGACCCCTTGGATCCCGGCACGTCCTGTTGTAAGAACACGGTCCTTCCCGCGGTCCCCGCGGTTCTTCCGGGAGGACACGCACAAGAGGCGGGAATGACCACGGACAGCCGAGGTGCGGTGGCGGGACGTGGCACCCTTAGTCATTTTGACATTACCAATCACATCGAATGGAATACGACCCAACGTAGGAAGGGTCAAACAATTCGCACTGATACCGGCTCCCCTTGTGACACCCCATTAACAGGAACCCAAGTGACCCCTGGAACCGGATGCTGTTGAGACGTGGAGCCACCGCACAGGCACTCCCGACGGATCAAGCAAGACCCTGACACACGCGGTTCCTTCCGTGTCACATCGTGCCTGCGTATTGGAAGTCAAGGTCGACATTCCCTTTTCCGTTGTTTTTAAGTACGACACCACATCCGTCCATGTAGTACATGGAACGGACGCGTTGCCATCTGGAACCCAGTGAATCCGATAGGCTGCCATACTATATTCAGGTACGATAAAAGCGGTCCAAGTCTTTACGTGATTTCGCGACCCTCCATAGAACCCATGCAAGTAAAATCCTACTGCCGCAAGAATCCAAATCACACACACGAATCGATTCTGTCCCCCGCGGCCGCTGCAAATAGAACCGTGTCCTACTTTTATTCAAATCAGTTGTCGACCATTTATCAGTTTCCGATCCCGAACCCAGCCACCAAGGTCGTTGTCGGAGTGATTTCCTTCGGAGGAGGCCTTGTAGGAACGGTGTCAGCCCAAGGAGTCCTTACGAATGGTGACGTCCAACAACATTGGACGACTCTCGGCATCGCTCCGGCCAATCACCCTCAAGTGATTCTTGTTCCGATCGACGGTGCCACAAATGCTCCCGTTCCTAGCGACGGTGCCACGATCGAAAACACGATCGACGTAGAAACAATCGGTGCCATGTGCCCCAGTCCGAATCTAACGATTATCTTGTTCCTGGCTCCCAATACCTTGGAAGGCTTCACGAATCTCCTGACGGCGGCCTCGGGTCCCACCGTTATTAACGGCGTGTCCTACACCCCCAACGTTATTTCGTGTTCCTGGGGGGCACCTGAATTGTACTTTCCATCCTCCCTTACAACCTCGATCAACGCCCAACTTCAAACTCTCGCCAGTCGTGGCGTCATCTTTACGGCGGCCACCGGCGACAATGGATCGTCCGACGGGGCGACAGGCCTCAACGTCGATTTTCCGTCCTCGTCTCCCTACGCCCTGGCCTGCGGAGGAACTCATTTGGTGTGTCCCAATTACACGTACGACGGTCAAACTGTGGAAACAGCGTGGTCGTCAGGAGGCGGAGGCGTAAGTGTCGTCTTTCCGAAACCGGATTACCAGGTGGGATTGTCAGGAATTACAGGACGCTCCACGCCAGACGTGTCCCTTGTAGCCGACCCTAACACTGGTGTTGTATATACGATCGGAGGACAACTTCAAGTGATTGGAGGTACCAGTATTGTGTCTCCCGCATTGGCGGCCTTTTTCGCAATCGTGAATGCGAATCAATTCGCGAATCCTCTTTTGTATGGGTATCCCTCCTCGGATTATCATGACATCACGTCGGGAAGAAACGGAGCCTATCGAGCTAAGATCGGGTACGACAATTGTACGGGACTCGGAAGCATTGTGGGAGCGAATCTGGTGAGCAGTTTTCAGGGCACAATTCAGGTGACGGGGGTATCACTATCGGCTACAACCTTGGACCTTATTCCAGGAGAAACGATCCGCGTCGCAGCCATTGTACAACCTAATAACGCCACCAGCAAGTCCGTGACCTGGTCGTCTAGCAACACGGGCATCGCGACTGTCAATGGAGGAGCCGTGACGGGAGTAGCCAACGGAACGGCAACAATCACGGTCACTACGATCAACGGAGGATTTCAGGCTACGTGTGCCGTCACAGTGGGTGTGGCGGTGACTTCGGTCAGCATTTCTCCTACGTCTCTAAACCTTGCCGTCAATCAAACAGAACTTTTGACTGCTACCGTGCTTCCGACAAACGCAACGGACAAGACAGTGACCTGGTCGTCTAGCAACACGGGCATCGCGACCGTGAATGGAGGACTTGTGACGGGAGTCGCTGATGGAACCGCTATCATCACGGCTACTAGTGGCGGAATTCAGGTGACCTGTACCGTTACTGTTGGGGTTCCAGTGACGACTGTGAGTGTCGCACC
>Ga0114962_10005178_pt1 | contig 10253 bp, 10 predicted proteins | sample C_130820_MF_Meta_FD_87017 | JGI IMG/M metagenome (GOLD analysis project Ga0114962, IMG submission 87017) | Freshwater microbial communities from Lake Croche, Canada to study carbon cycling - C_130820_MF_MetaG | ecosystem: Environmental > Aquatic > Freshwater > Lake | place: Lake Croche, Canada...
CAGAAAGCGCTTGATAGGCGAACGCTCGGGCTGCGTGGGGAAGTGGTAGCGATGAGAGTTCAAGGGCAGTCACGATCAAGTGGTGGGCGCGCGGCGTGGCAGCACGGAGATCGAGGATCAAGGGCGATGGAGCGAGTGAGGCGAGCAACTCGAGACGTTGTGATCCGATCCGGCGCGAGGCGTCGCAGATTTCTGCGGGGATGCGCCAAGCGTCAAGCTCGGCATCAACTGCGAGGAGCGCATCGAGCTGGCCGGTATTTGCAGCCGCGTGGGCTTGAGCGAAGTGGGGGATTTCGAAGGTGAGAAGCGCTGGAATGATTTGGCATGTTAGGAAATTTTCAAGGTCAGTTGCATTCCTAACAAACTGCAATTCCACCAGCTCCTCGAGGCCGAACGAATGCGCATAGGCCCCGGACGGGTAGCTACTGTCGTTGGCTTGCAAGAGCCAGAGCATGGGGTCGCGGGTCATGGCGAGTGGGCGATGGCTTTGAGGGGTTTAAAAACGACTTCTGGCTCGGTGAATTCCCAGCCTTCACGTGCGAGGAGGTTGGCCATCGCTTCATCGTGAAGCACAAGAATGGCATCCTCGCGGATTTCGGCAGGCAGGTGGAGGTTGCCGGTTTTCCATGCGACCAATGCGGCGTGGGCTGGCGATTGGATGGGGATCTGATAGACGGTTTCGGGCAGTTGTCGGACGATGTAGTCGTTACCGTTTTGGTGGAATACCACGCAGCCGTCGGTGAGGCGAGTCTCGAGGTCGAAGCCGAATTCCGTGCCGTCATCCGCGATTCCTCTCCAGCGGCGTTTGAGAAAGAGCCTTCGCTCGGCCCGTAGTTCGACCTGATGGGTCGTCGGAAGATCCGACCGTTCTGCGACCATGCATTGGATGATGAACATTCGCAGGTGTGGTGTTAGAAAAGGAAATACCGTTGGGCCATCGGCAGCACCGAGAGGGGTTCGCAGCGCAGCTCTTGACCATCGGCGGTGACCGTGTAGGTGTCGGGATCGACCGTGATTTTCGGCATCGCGTCATTGAATGGCAGGTCTGCCTTGGTCACTTGACGGCAATTTTTTACGGCGACGAGGCGTTTGGCTAGACCGAGCGATTCGAGGGTTCCGGAGGTTAGTGCCGCATGGCTGACAAAGGTCACCGAGGTGGAAGCGATCGCCTTGCCGTGGGCCGCGAACTGGGGTCGGTAGAAGGTGGGTTGTGGGGTAGGGATTGAGGCGTTTGGATCGCCCATATTTGCCCAAGCGATGAACCCACCCTTCAGGATGGTCTCTGGTTTCACTCCAAAAAATGCGGGCTTCCAGATCACGAGATCGGCCAGTTTTCCGACCTCAATCGAGCCGACTTCGTGTGCGATTCCATGAGTGATTGCGGGACAAATCGTGTACTTGGAAACATAGCGGAGTGCTCGGAAATTGTCGGCGGCAGGGTGTGATGGACCCTCAAGTTTCCCGAACTGGACTTTCATTTTGTGTGCCGTCTGCCACGTGCGGGTGATGGTTTCGCCGATGCGCCCCATCGCTTGGCTGTCAGATGACATCATGGAAATCGCGCCGAGGTCATGAAGCAGGTCCTCTGCCGCGATGGTTTCGGGACGAATCCGGCTTTCCGCGAACGCCACATCCTCGGGGATGCGGGAATCGAGGTGATGGCAAACCATCAGCATGTCGAGGTGCTCGTCAATCGTGTTGGCGGTGAATGGGCGTGTCGGGTTGGTCGATGATGGGAGCACGTTCAACTCCCCGCAGACGCGAATGATGTCGGGGGCGTGGCCACCACCAGCACCCTCCGAGTGATACGTATGAATCGTGCGGCCTTTAAATGCATCGAGCGTGCTCTCGACGAAGCCTGCTTCGTTTAAGGTGTCGGTATGGATCGCGACTTGGACGTCGAATTCATCCGCTACAGTTAGACAGGTGTCGATTGCAGCGGGAGTGGTGCCCCAGTCTTCGTGGAGCTTCAGTCCGATCGCTCCCGCGCGGACTTGTTCGCGTAGAGGTTCGTGCGATGAACAATTTCCCTTGCCGAGGAAACCAAGGTTGACGGGGAAGGCTTCGGCAGCTTCTAACATCCGGTGGATATTCCAAATCCCTGGGGTGCAAGTGGTGGCGTAGGTTCCATGGGCTGGGCCAGTGCCACCACCGATGAGGGTAGTTACGCCGCTGGCGATCGCGTGATCGATTTGCTGTGGGCAGATGAAATGGATGTGGGTGTCGATCCCTCCGGCCGTCACGATGCAGCCTTCGCCCGCGATCACTTCGGTGGCCGCACCGATGGTCATGGTGATTCCATCTTGGAGGAGGGGATTTCCTGCATGGCCGATTCCGACGATGCGTCCATGTTTGATCCCGATGTCCGCCTTGATCACCCCATGGGCTGCGTCGAGGATCAGGGCATTCGTGATCACAAGATCGACCGACTCGGCGTCGCATGCGAGAGGGGATTGGGCCATGCCATCGCGGATCACCTTGCCGCCGCCGAATTTCACCTCGTTGCCGTAGCCTCCGGACTCGGTGATGAGATCGCGCTCCACTTCGATGAAGAGCTCGGTGTCGGCAAGTCTAACGCGGTCTCCGGTGGTGGGGCCGAAGGTGGCAGCGTAGTTGGTGCGTGATTGTTTCATGCGTCGAGTGGGCCGTTGACTTTGTTATTGAGGCCGTAAATTTCCCGGGTTCCGGCGAAGGCCACGAGCGGGACCTCGCGGGTGTCGCCGGGCTCAAAGCGCACCGCTGTTCCCGCGGGGATGTCGAGACGGAATCCTCGGGCGGCGGTGCGATCGAAAGTGAGTGATGCGTTGGTCTCCGCGAAATGATAGTGGCTGCCCACTTGGATCGGGCGGTCGCCGGTGTTGGAAACCGCCAGTGATTGTTTGGTCAGGCCTGAGTTTAATTCGATGCTTGGCGCGTCTGGTGGTGTGATGATTTCTCCAGGAATCATGAAGTTAGGATTTTGAACTTGGGGGGTGCGAGACTGATGACGAGCGATATGAAAATCGGGGAACCGATTGCAGGTTCGATCATCGGACCGGATGGTGCACGGTGACGAGCTTGGTACCATCAGGGAATGTTGCCTCAACTTGGACATCATGAATCATTTCGGCGACTCCCTCCATCACTTGATCGCGGGTGACAAAGGTAGCGCCGAGGCTCATGAGTTCTGCTACTGATTTGCCGTCACGAGCGGCTTCGAGGAGCTCTGCGGTAATGAGTGCGATGGTCTCGGGGTAGTTCAACTTCAGTCCGCGGTCGCGTCGTCGGCGAGCCAAGTCACCGGCGACCACGACTAGTAGCTTTTCCTGTTCGCGTGGGGAGAGGTGCATGAGGCTTATCGAGTCGAAATGGCAGCCAGTGAGCCGCAGAACGCGAGTGCGGCACCGATGCGGACTCGGCGGTCATGGCTTAGTTTAAATATCGCGATGGATGCGATGGCGAGCAGAGCCAAGCTGATTTCTAATGCACCATGCAAATGCAGGTAATTCGCTCGGAATGCATCAAACTCGTCGACTTCATCTGGTGAATGGTAGTGGCCAGGATGAGCGAGTGCGCTGGCAGTGATCATGGCTGAAAAAACGAATTGGGTGCACAGCATCTGCGGAGCGTTTGTATATTTTAAGTTCATAGATCGCGTGGATTAAGGATTTAAAGTACTCGTCGTGAAGTATTCAAAATAATAGAGCGGCCACACCCAACCAACCGGGTGTGACCGCAGCGGGGTTGACCGCGCAACAACTGAGTTGCAATCTTATTTGTAGGTGCCCTTGAGGAAGGGTTCGCCTACGACATCCTTGTATTCTTTAAGGATCTTGAATTGTCCGTCAGCACGAGTTTCGCCGATGAAGACGTTTTTGGTGAGGTGGTGATTTGCTTGTGTTGTCACCGTGCCGCCAGGGCCAGCGAAGGAGATGCCGCTCTTCAGGGCAGCCATGACTTTTTCAACCTCGAAGGAACCAGCTTTCTCGACAGCAGCCTTCCAGAGATACACGCCATCGTAGGAGAGAACCATAGGAGAGCAGGTGACTCGACCTTCCTTCACGATTCCGGGAACGTCTGACTTTGCGAGCCACGACTTGAAGCTCTTGATGAACTTTGCATTTTCTGGGCTCTTGATCGACTGGAAGTAAGTCCAGCATCCGAGCTGTCCGACCAACTGACTTGCAGGTAGGCCACGGAACTCGTCTTCGGAAACTGAGAAGCTCACCACTGGGCAAGACTCTGCTGTTAGGCCTGCTGCCGCGTACTCCTTGAAGAATGGAACGTTGGTATCGCCGTTGAGCGTATTGATGATGCAGGCGTCGCCGCTGGCAGCAAATTGCTTAATTTCCGAAATGATTTGTTGATAGTCTGTGTGGCCGAATGGAGTGTACTTGCCAGCGGAGATGATCTTACCGGCAGCGTCTTTTGTGAATCCACCACCGATGTTCTCAAGAGGCACACCCTTGCTGAGAAGGTATTCCAAGAGGATGAGGTTGGTCGTCTGTGGGTATACATAATCCGAACCGATGAGATAGAACTTTTTCTTTCCTTCACCTAGCATGTAATCCACTGCAGGAGTTGCCTGTTGGTTCACTGCCTCAGCGGTGTAGAAAATGTTAGGAGACATTTCTTCGCCCTCGTATTGAACGGGGTAGAAAAGAAGGCCCTTCTTTTCTTCGAAGACTGGTAAGACCGACTTGCGGCTCACTGATGTCCAACAACCGAAGGTTGCGGATACCTTGTCTTGATCGAGAAGCTGCTTCGCCTTTTCGGCGAAAAGTGGCCAGTTCGATGCTCCGTCAACGACGACAGGTTCGATTTTCTTGCCGAGGACGCCGCCAGAGGCATTGATCTCGTCAAAGGTGAAAAGTAATACATCGCGGAGGGATGTCTCACTGATCGCCATGGTGCCACTGAGCGAGTGAAGAACACCGACTTTGACAGTCTCTTCTGCGCGAAGTGGGGTGTGTGAAATTGCCATTGCGGCAAATGCTGCTGCTACGATTTTAGGGGTCATGTTGTGCTATATTAGGTTAGGGGACTTTTTGGGTGGGGTCGGGGGATAGGTGGGGTGGCTTGTGAACGAAATGGTTTACAAGCCACCAAGATAAATTTTATTAGAACTTAACTACCACTTGAGCACCGGTGAAGACCGAGTCTTCGCCGGATGTCACTTGGGTGGTGCTGAGTTCACCACGAACCGACAAACTTTTGCAGAATGCGTAGGTCGGAGCGACGGTGAACTTGTGAGTGTCGGGTTGGCCGGTCGAATAGCTATCGATGCCGTAGCGGAATGCGGTCGAGAACTTGTCGGTGAAGGCGTATTTCGCAAGTGCGAGGCCCTGAGTGCCCTCTGAGGCGCCGTCCTCGTGGTATGCGATTTCACCTGCTAATGTGAGTTTGTCGCTCAGGTCGTAGCTGGCCCAGATGTTGTAGGTCAACCAGTCGGTGAGTCCTTCAGTATCGTCATAGCCAGCGCCCGCCCAGATGGTGAGTTTGTCGATGCCCTTGTAGGAAACATAGGCTTCGTAGCCAAGACCGTTGCTGTAGTCTTCATCGCCAACGAAGAAGCCATCTCCTCCACGGATTGAATCCGAAACATTGACACCAGCGCCAAGGGTGTCAGTGGCATAATCCATTTTCACACCCGTGTGGTAGGCAGGGATTGCACCCAGTCCGTTGGCATAGGTGAGCTGGTACATGTTGATCGGGTCAAATGCCTCGTAGCCGAGATAACTGAGGTACTTACCGCCGGTGAAAGTGAACGACCCAGCTTTGTAGGTGAGGTATGCATCGAGGATGCCGGCATCGTTGTTAGGAATGTAGAACAGACTGACATAGCTTCCAAAGGCACCCTGGCTGGTTTCAAATCCTACCTTGACCGAGTCTAGGTTAGAACTGCCAGAATCCAGAAAGGTATCTTTGATGTCTCCTGCATCGGTTACGGTGTACGAGCCAACTGCGTAGCCGCTGACCTTAAGCCAATCTTCGTAGCTTGCTGCGGCAGTTGCCTCGGTGCCTGCGAAGACGTTAACGGTAGTGAATGCAGCCGCCATCACTGGGAGGTGCATGAGGTGGATTAAGCTTTTTCTTTTCATGTGTAGTAGGTTGTTTCAATTGTTTCAGCGGAATTTCCGCTATAGGTATTTGAGCAAGTATCGTGCCAAGTATTTCTGTAGTGGTTAAAAGAAGTGGAATTTCCGGATGGTTAGGCAGCTTGGCTGATCTCGAAATGCGGGTCGCGCGAATGGCGAAACATTTTCTATTAGACTGTTAGAAATTTTCTCACCATCTCGTCTGAAAGTGAACTCATGGGTCCAGCGGCAGATACGGAGCCACGTTCGAGGATCGTGAATTCGTCTCCAAGTTCCTTGCAGAAGTCGAGGTACTGCTCGACGAGCAAAATGCCCATACCCAGCTGATTCCGAAGGATGCGGATGGCATCACCGATTTGATCGATGATGTTGGGCTGGATTCCCTCGGTCGGCTCATCGAGAATCAAAATCTTGGGGCGGGTGAGAAGGGAGCGGGCGATGGCGAGCTGCTGTTGCTGGCCGCCGGAGAGCATGCCTCCTTTGCGCTTAAGAAACTCGCGGATGATTGGAAACAGCGTGAAGACTTGGTCCAGGTAGTCGGAATCGGTGGTGATGCCTTGGGCGTGTGCGCCGATGAATAGATTTTCCTCGACCGTTAGATGAGGGAAGATGTCGCGGCCTTGGGGAACGTAGGCGATGCCTGCGCGTGCTCGTTGGGCGGTTGAGAGACGGGAGATGTCTTGGCCTTCGAATTTGACGGTGCCGGAGTCGAGGGGTAGCAATCCCATGATCGCTTTGAGGGTGGTGCTTTTGCCCACACCATTGCGGCCCATGAGGCAGGAAACGGTTTGGGTGTGGATGGTGAAATCGATCCCTCGAAGGATGGCGCTGCCGCCGATGGACAGGCTCAGGTTTGAGATTGCGAGGCTGGACGTCATTGGAGAAAATGCGTTGGTGGCGCTTCGTTCAGGCGGCCTTGGATTTGCGTCCAAGGTAAACCTCGATGACGCGCTCGTCGTTTTGAATCTTCTCGACCGGGCCCTCACAGAGCACATGGCCTTGGTGAAGGACCGTGACCTTGCGGCCTTGTGAAATTTGGCGCACGAAGGTCATGTCGTGTTCGATGACGACAATTGTATGTTTTCCGGCGAGTGAAAGTAGGAGCTCGCCGGTACGATGGGTTTCCTCGTCAGTCATGCCCGCTGCGGGTTCATCGACTAACAGAAGCCGTGCATCTTGTGCCAGAAGCATGCCGATTTCTAGCCATTGCTTTTGTCCGTGCGCGAGTGTTCCGGCCTTGAGGTGTGCGTGGCTGGTGAGTTTGATCGTCTCGAGGATGGACTCGATGCGCTCAAGTTGGCTGCTAGAAGTTTTTCCAAATAGGCAATGGAAAATCCCGCGTGACCCGGCAAGCGAGAGGATCAAGTTTTCCATGACCGAGTGGTCGGTGTAAACCGTCGGAGTTTGGAATTTGCGCCCGATTCCGAGTCGATAGATTTCGTATTCGTTCAGCCGGAGGAGGTCGTGTTTTGAGTCGTCCCACATGAGGGTTCCTTCGTCGGGTTTGGTTCGCCCGGTGATGAGGTCGAGGAACGTGGTTTTTCCAGCACCATTTGGGCCGATGACGGTGCGCAGTTCGCCTTCATCGAGGTAGAAATTGAGATCGTTGATCGCCTTGTAGCCATCGAAGGATTTATTGAGTCCCTCGGCAGCAAGAAGAATCGGTTTTGGGTTCATGGGTCAGTTGGCTTAAGGGTCTGATGATTTGCGTTTCATGCGTTTGGCGAGTGCTTGGATCTGTGATGGTAAGCCGATCATTCCCTTTGGCATGAACATCACCACCAGCACGAAGCTAGTGCCGAGAAAAAGCAGCCAGAGATCCGGATACTCGCGGGTGGCCCAACTCTTGAGTCCGTTGACCGAGATCGCGCCGAGGACTGGGCCGACGAGGGATCCGCGTCCGCCGAGTGCCACCCAGATGACTGCTTCGAGCGATTTTTCAGGGGTCATTTCGCTAGGATTGATGATGCCGACTTGGGGGACGTAAAGCGCACCGGCGAGGGCTGCAATGACGGCGCTGACGACGAAGATGAAGAGTTTGAAATTCGCGGTCGAGTACCCTGAAAACAACACGCGGTTTTCAGAGTCGCGGATTGCTCGCTGCACGAGTCCGAAGCGGGAATGTGTTAGCCACTTGCAGAGCATCACCACGATGATCAAAAGAATGGCCGTGGAAATGTAGAGGAGTCGCTGAGTGGATGCGATGCGCAGGTTGGCTCCTAACAGCGTGCGGAAGTCGGTGAAGCCGTTGTTGCCGCCCATCATCATGTCGTTCCGAAAGAACATCAACGAAGCTCCGTAGGTCAGCGCTTGGGTTAGGATCGAGAAGTAAACCCCTTTGATGCGAGAGCGGAAAGCGAGGTATCCGAAAATCAAGGCAATCAAACCCGGGATTAAAAAAATCATCGAAAGTGCGAATGGGACGGATTGGAACGGCACCCAAAAGGTTGGAAGTGCCGAATGGCCGAGAAAGACCATGAAGTCGGGAAGCGCACTTTTGTATTGTCCGAGTTTGCCAATCATAAGCATCAAGTGCATGCCCATCATGTAGCCGCCAAGGCTGAAAAAAAGCGCTTGGCCGAGACACAGGAGGCCGGTGTAGCCCCAGAGGAGATCGATCGAAACGGCGAGAATTCCATAGCAAAGATATTTGCCCCACAGGTTAAGAGTGAAATCTTCGATGATTCCCATGGCGTTCAGCGTTGGGAACACGAGTAGGATGATAAACCCAGAAATCGCAAGGATTCCGGTGTGGATTCGGGAGCTGAATGGAGAGTCATTCATGGTTCAATCAAGGCTGCGCGAACGGGCCACAAAGAGCCCGGCGGGCCGCCACTGGAGGAAGAGGATGATGCAAGCGAGGACCACGATTTTACCGATGACGGGATTTCGCAGGATCTGTTGCAGGGATTGGTCTGCAAGGCCGATGCCAAGTGCACTGATGACGGTGCCCATCAAATTTCCGACACCGCCGACGACTACGGTCATGAAGGCGTCCACGATGTAATTTTGGCCAATTGATGGGCCCACATTGCCTATTTGGGAGAGAAATGCCCCAGCGAGTCCAGCGAGTCCGCAGCCAAAGGCGAAGGTCATCGTGTTCACGCGCTCGGTCCGGATGCCCATGCACGCCGCCATGTTGCGGTTTTGCATGGCGGCGCGGATCATAAGTCCTAGCGAGGTTTTGTTCAGCACGAGCCAAGTCATGAGGATGATGATCGCGGCGAAGGCGATCACAAAGACTCGGTTCCAACCGAAGAGCACATCATTGATCGTCCAGTTTCCGGACAGCCAGTTGGGGCTGGTGACTTGTACGTTGTTAGAACCAAAGATTAGGCGGAGCAGCTGCTGCAAGACCATAGAAATTCCCCATGTTGCGAGGAGTGATTCGAGTGGACGACGGTAGAGGAATCGAATCACCGACCATTCTAATAGGATTCCAAAAAGTGCGGCAACGAGGAAGCTGGCGGGGAGGGCGAAAATAAAGTACAAGTTGCTGGCGGAGGCTAGATGGAGTCCAGGAAGGCTGAGGGATTTGCCAAAAGGCGAGAGGTCAAGGCCGGCACCCAAGAAGTGTTGCATGAGGTAGGTGGTGTAGGCTCCGATGGCAATGAACTCGCCGTGTGCCATGTTGATGATTCCCATGAGGCCGAAAGTGATCGCCAATCCGATCGCGACGACGAGTAAGACTGAGCCCAGCGAAAGGCCGCGAAACAGCGTGCCAAAGGTGTTGATCGTCGAAATGTGGCTTTCGATCCGGGTCATCGCTCCGGTCGCCGCTTTTTCTGTGATCCGATCACCCGATTTAGCAGATTGAGTTGCGAGTGTTCTCAAGGGATCCATGGCAGCGATGGAGTTCAGCTCGCCAAGTGTTTTGCATGCTTCAGTGCGCACTTTAGGATCATTCGATTTGAGGTTGATGATCGCAATGGTTTGATCGATGGCGCGCAGGGCCAGCGGTTTTTTTTCGGTCGATCGGAGTGCTTCTAGGCTTGGGATCTTTTCCGGATTTTGGCCGATCGCTGAGTCTTCAATCGCACGGAGACGCTTTTTGAAGTCGGGATTGGCGAAGGCGGCGAGATCGGAAACTTCCTTCATCGCCCGGCGCAGACTTGAGTTGGTGTCCACAAACTCCTCGGCTGAAGGATCCAGGCGGACTGGATTTCCATCTGGTCC
>Ga0114962_10005179_pt1 | contig 10252 bp, 9 predicted proteins | sample C_130820_MF_Meta_FD_87017 | JGI IMG/M metagenome (GOLD analysis project Ga0114962, IMG submission 87017) | Freshwater microbial communities from Lake Croche, Canada to study carbon cycling - C_130820_MF_MetaG | ecosystem: Environmental > Aquatic > Freshwater > Lake | place: Lake Croche, Canada...
AGAGCCTGATCCTCCAAAGCCTGGAAGGCATGTCGCCTCATTCACCTTCACGGATGATGCAATCGCGAGCGAAACAATGATGAATGAACCGGAACCCGCAGCCATGGCTGACGATGAACCGAAATCTGAGGAATTGGATGCTTTAATTGCTCCATTAGATTCTGCTAGCTCACCAGAGATTTTATCAGAAACACCTGTTGCGCCAGTTGATGCGGAACATCCGAAACTCAAGCTTGGGATCAAATCGTCTGGACCCCAAGCGGAGCTCTCACTCGACTCCCTCAATCGTGGCCGCTTCGAAGGCGAGACGCCCAACGTCTTCGAGGGCGAAGATCTCGACCTTCCGCCATTCCTTCGCAAGAAGAAATAACGTACCGATGAGCGATCACCCTCTTGAGATTCCAGGCCATCTTACCCTCACGACGGGGGAAGGCGGCTTGTCAAAAATTCTAGTGGAAAGTGCGTTGAGTCGTGCTGAGATCTATCTGCATGGTGCGCATGTGAGTCACTTTCAGAAACACGGCGAACCACCGCTGTTGTTCATGAGCGCCGCAAGCGAGTTTGCCGCAGGCAAGCCGATCCGTGGAGGCGTGCCCGTCATTTTCCCATGGTTCGGGCCGCGCGATGGGCACCCTGCACACGGATTTGCACGCACCACCGAGTGGGAGCTTGTCACCACCGCGATTCTCCCGAGCAAAGCGGTTCAACTGGTTCTTCGCCTGCCTAGCTCGAATGGATACGGGGTGGAATTCATGGTCACCGTCGGGGATCAACTGTCGATGGAGCTTTGTGTTACCAACACCTCCGAACAGCCATTCACCTTTGAGAACTGCCTTCACACGTACTTTCACATCCGTTCGATTTCAGACATTTCCATCACAGGTCTTTCAAATGTTCATTACCACGACAAAGTCGCCGACTTGATTGCCACTGAGGGTCATGAACCTATCCGATTTGAAGGTGAGATGGATCGGGTCTATTTCAACACCACGGCCACCACCGAAATTGTTGATCCCGGCTTCGGCCGCAAGATCCGTATCGCAAAATCAGGATCGCGATCGACCGTCGTATGGAATCCCTGGATTGCGAAGTCGATTCGTATGCCCGACTTTGGTGATGAGGAATATGTTGGTATGGTCTGTGTGGAATCAGGCAATGTCGCCGATGACCAAATTACGCTTTCGCCCGGTGATCAGGCGGTGCTCACGGTGATCTTGGATAGCGAGAGCTTGTAAATCTAATGTCTGCCAAAGCCACTTGGAAAGTCAGCGCTGCCGTGATGGCAAGCCGCGTGCTAGGGCTTGCGAGAGAGGTCATGTTCACCACCATCTTTGGTGCGGGAGCTGCGCTTGATTGCTTTCAGTTAGCGTTTCGCGTGCCAAACCTGCTGCGGGATTTGTTTGCAGAGGGTGCACTTTCTCAGGCATTTGTAACAACATTTTCCAAGAGGCTGAAGTCTGAGGGAGATGCATCTGCATGGGTGCTGGCCAACAAGATGATGACCTTGTCCGCCGTTTTCATGAGTCTCATCACGCTCGCTGGCATCTTCGCCGCGCCATGGATCGTGGACCTACTTACCTCGCTCGCACGGAGCGATCAAAGCCACCGAATTTATCATCCAGAGGATATCGCCCTCACCGTGACAATGGTGCGAGTGATGTATCCATTTATTCTGTTAGTTTCATTGGCTGCGCTCGTGATGGGAATGCTAAACGCAAAGAACGTCTTCGGGATGCCAGCGCTGTCTTCGTGTTTTTTCAATCTCGGGTCGATGGTTGGCGGAGCCGCATTTGGCTATTGGTTTGATCCTTCATGGGGACCAACCAGCCTCATCGGATTTTCGATTGGAGTGGTGATCGGCGGTCTTGCACAACTCGTTTGCCAGTTCCCAGCGCTTTGGCGGGCGGGCTATCGATTTGCGGTGGATTTCCACTGGCGTGATCCGGGCGTCCGTCAGATTTTGCGCCTCATGGGTCCTGCGGTCATCTCATCCTCGGTGGTGCAGATCAATGTGGTGGTAAACTCCATGTTTGCAGTGCATGTCGGCGCGGGCGCGGTGAGTTGGTTGAATTGTGCCTTCCGCTTGATGCAGCTCCCGATCGGGATCTTCGGGGTCGCTGTGGCAACGGTCACTCTCCCTGCCTTATCACGAGCCGCGATCGGGGGCATCTCGCCCGATTTTTGTCCCACCTTGGCCAAGGGTTTGCGGCTGGTGGCATTTCTAGTAGTTCCATCAACCATCGGTCTGGTGTTTCTAGCAGAACCGATCATCAGCGTGATTTACGAACATGGGGCCTTCAACGCACATCAGCGCATCGAGACTGCGGCGGCGTTGCGCGCCTACGGTTATGGCTTGGTTTTTTATGCGGCACTCAAAGTGCTACAGCCCGCCTTCTACGCCATCGAAAAGCGGTGGCTTCCAATGATCGTGAGTTTTCTCGCTCTGGGGTTAAACCTCGGATTCAACTTCTTTTTTGTCTACGTCCTTCATTGGGGCCATGAGTCGTTAGCCCTAACGACGAGCATTTCCGCGCTCTTCAATTTCCTACTGCTCTTCATTGCGATGCGTAAGTTTGCGGGAAAACTGGGGACGGAGAAACTGCTTTGGTTACTCGGGAAACTCGCCATCGCCGGTGCTGCCATGGCGGGCGTGTGCCTCGCTGCAAATCAACTCGTATTTTCGAATCTCACTGAGGTCCGGCTGATTCCCAAGATCGCTTACCTCAGTCTAACCATCGCTCTGGCTGCAGCGGTTTATTTTATCGCGGCACGATTCCTTCGAGTCTCCGAGGCGAAGGATGCGCTGGAAATGCTGACACGCCGATTGAAGCCTAACCGGTCTGCGTGATCGGATCGATTCACATCCGGAAATCATCACCGAGGTAATGCTTCCGGGCGATGGGGTCATTGACCAGTTCATCCGAGGCCCCTTCAAGAATAACCCTGCCGTCATGAATCAAAAAAGCGCGGTCGGTGATGCTCAGCGTCTCGCGCACCGAGTGATCCGTGATGAGAATCGCCAAACCATCGCGGTCACGAAGTTCGCGAACAATGCGCTGAATGTCCTCCACCGCAATGGGATCGATCCCAGCAAAGGGTTCATCTAACATCAACAGCGTTGGGTCTGAGCAAAGCGAGCGGGCAATCGCAAGGCGGCGTTTTTCGCCACCCGAAAGTGTGATTGCGAGTGACTTGGCTAGCTTGGTGATTCCGAAGCGATCGAGAAGGTCGTGCGCACGATCATGGCGCTCAGAACGACTGAGCTGCGGCCTCGTCTCGAGAATTGCGAGTAAGTTATCCATGACCGAGAGTTTGCGGAATACAGACTCTTCTTGAGGAAGGTAACCGAGTCCCAGCCTTGCACGACGGTGCATTGGCAAATGGGACATGTCATGACCATTGAACCAAACCTCTCCCTCATCGGCTGGGACAAGGCCGGCGATCATGTAAAAAGACGTAGTCTTTCCCGCGCCATTGGGACCTAACAGGCCTACAATTTCCCTGGGCTGGACGCTGATCGATACCCCATCCACCACCGGGCGATCTCCATAAGACTTGCGCAATCCCTCCGCGAAGAGAACAGCAGATTTTTTGTTAGAACATGTGGAACCTGGATCGTGCATTGGGAAAATGGCGTACGGTGCGCTGCGGGTTACGAGCCGGATGCTTATCGTTTTTCTTGGAGGTTGCCACCCATTTCCCAATTTCCTTCAGTGACGAAACTACCCGTCTTTGGGAAGATGCGGAGGATGAGATTGGGCTCCTTGGCTCGCATGAACGTGGTCCCTTGGATGAACCATGGATATCCGCCGCTGAGGATCGCCTCATCCGCCTTGATGTTGTATCGGAAAATAGCACCCGATGCCTTGATCGGTTCTTTGCCCTCCGTACTTTTTTGGTCAATTCTAACTGCTCCAGTGGCCACAATGCGTTCTGGGTTGCCCAAGGTTGCCTGGGGTGATTTGGCCGCTTTTGGCTTTCCATCCGCTCCAGGCTGGATTGTCTCCGTATTCGGTTTACCTTCGGGTTCGGCAGGTTTCTTGGCAAAAAAGATCTTCAGTTCATCCGCGCCGGAGAGATCAAATCGCGGATCTTTCACCGTGACGTTTTTGAGATAAACGAGCACTCCTTCCTCTGCGTCAAAATACACGCCCCCTTCGCATTGAATGACCGTATCGTTTAAATCGGGCTTGATCTCGAGGGGCTTTGCCGTGGGAGGGGTGGACGCACCGATCGGGGGTACTTGATGGTCCGCAATAAACGAGGTCGCCGCTTGGGTCGCCGTTGCAGAATCCGTTAGATCCGCATTCAGGCTGGCATGGGCCGCTGCCATGGCCTTGGCTGCTGCTGGAGATTTTGTGTTGGCTTCTGCTTGAAGTGCGGTGACTTCTGCTTGCTTCAGAGCGATGGGTGGCGACGCATGAAGTGGCGGTGAAATCAGCGCCATGCCGATCGCAGCGGTTGCACGAAGCGTTTTGGTGGGGTTTTGCATAGTCGTTGTCTGAGATGAGGGGTGAAGAACTGTGGTCACTGGACCGGTCATGAAGCCCCGATTTTGCTCATACTCAAAGTAAAGCCCGCTGCCGTTGGATTGCATGCGAGCAGTTTGGATTTGTACGGGTTTTTTCGTGCTCACCAAGGAGCTTGTCTGATCGATTAACGCCGTTTCGAGATCGATGCGAACCCGTGGGCTGCTGTCGGGATTAAAAAGTTCGATCGAAACGATCTCACCAGCAAATTGACCTGCATGGATGAGTGTCACCTTTTTTGCTTTTAAAAGCTGATCCAGTTTGTGGTTTGGGGCAAAACGAGGCAAAACCATCTCCTTCATTTCGCTTCCGTCTGGGAGCAGAGATGTTGCGATCGGCTTGGGCACACTCTTTGCAATGGCTTCGGCTGCATCTGCCGAGACAGGAGCGATCAAAGTGAGGATTGTAAGAATGCTGCGCAACGGCGGGATGGGATCAGCGAGCAGAAAGTTGCGTGTCGTGAGAAGCGTGATGAATGGAAATCAGCTTGGTCAGGTGGTCTTCGATGAACTGCAGTGGAATCTGATTCGGGCCGTCCGACATCGCGTTGGCGGGGTCTGAATGAACTTCCATGAACAGGCCATCCACCCCCGTCGCGATTGCGGCGCGGGCAAGAACAGGGGCAAGCTCGCCATCACCGCCGGTTGCACCGCCAAGACCGCCAGGGCGTTGGACTGAATGGGTCGCGTCAAAAATTACGGGCAAGCCCTCTTGGCGCATCCAATAGAGTGACCGCATGTCGACCACGAGGTTGTTATAGCCAAAGGTGGTTCCGCGCTCGGTGATCAAGAAGCAGTCGCAGCCGAATGCCCGCATTTTGCCGGCGATGTTGATCGTGTCGAGGGGCGCAAGAAATTGGCCTTTTTTCACGTTCACCGAACGTCCTGTTTTGGCGGCGGCTTCAAGCAGGTCGGTCTGGCGGCAAAGAAATGCAGGGATTTGAAGGAGGTCGACAAATTCAGCGGCGATCTCCGCTTGTTCTGCGGTGTGGATATCGGTCGTGACCGGAACCCCAAGTGCCTTGCCAATCTCGCCAAGGATGCGGCATCCATCACGCACCCCAGGCCCACGAAAGGCCCCCACCGAGGTTCGGTTTGCCTTATCGAAGGATGCTTTGAAAATGAAATGAATACCCGCACGGTCTGCAATTTCCTTCAATGCCTTGGCCATATCCCACGCAAATGCCTCGCTCTCCAACGCGCAGGGACCGAGGATGAAAAAAGGTGTCGGGCCGCCGACAGGGACGATGCCGATGTGAAATGGATCGAAATTCATAAAATAAGTTCAGGGTGCTTGGTCGTTGGATGCTTCGGCAGCAGCGTGAAAAAGCGGGCGAAGATTGTCGAGAGCGGTGGAGAGGAGCTTTTCTTCTGAATGGGTGAGGTTGCCGTAGGTTTTGAATGACAGCATCTCGAGTGAATCGATCACCGACTGGGCAGCCCTCAGATTGATTTGTTTCTGGCCGTTATGGGGGTTTGGAATCTGGCCTAGAAAGAGCCCCGCGTTTTGCGCTTGGAGAATCACAAATTCGTTGAAACGAGGATCAGCTACTGACGATGGCGGCATGGGTTGAGATTCTGGTTTCCTGAGGAATATACAAGTGGGAAGAATGGATTCCAGCGGCATTCGCATCCGTGCCAAATAAACCAGACGCCACCGTACCCCCCGCGAAGAAATGCTGCCCCTCCAGATCCCGCCCAATTCTTTAGACTTGCAGTGGGAATCCATGGCGATCATCTTTCTGAAGGTCGGCGTTATCGCTCGTCGGCAATGATAATCCATAACCCTACTTCGCCGATGAAACTTGCCATTCTTTCCATCGCTACAGCCATTCTTGCAGTTTCCTGCTGCCCAAATGCCGCTCCTGCATCAACAAAGAGCACCTACGTTACTCCATCAAAATAAGTTGTTTCGAATTTCACTCTCCTCAAAACTTGATCCAAAGAACCACCATCCCAACCAATATGACACGCACCCTAAGCCTCCTTCTCGCTTCCGCTTTTACGCTCCTTGCAGCCTCCTGCTGCTGCACCAGTGACAGCAAGCCACCTCGCTTGCACCGTCTCCCTTGGTTCCATGAAATCAAGGAAGCTCCAGTCCAAGAGGCTGAAGTTCAGGTCACTCCCACAAAGTGACTTACACGCTTTTAGTTCTTCGCTTTCAGCCTTATGGTGGTCCTTCCGGTTTTCCGATGGTCTCTGACCTTGGCTTTGCATTTTACCCTTCCCGTCACCCTTTTGCAGAGTGACGGGATTGTTTTATTTAACCCACGTGCCATGAAAAAGCCCGATCTGAACGCCGACAAAATCCGTTACACGAGCAACCTTCGTCACTATCATCGCTCGGGTGCTCAATCCAAACGATCGTGGGACGAGTGGGTCGATGGACCCGGAGCATCGGTGCGTAAACCTTCGAATATATTAAAAATTACGCTAATCTCGCTTGGCGTGCTTGCCCTCATCGCGATCATTGGGGGGCTCATGAACGAACTTCGTTGACTTCCGAAGTCGTTTTTTAATTCTTTCTCGGCAGAATTTGCATGTGCCTTTGACATTCTGGTCGCAGATGGGCAGGTTTTCCCCCCCACCTCCATAAACAAAGCGCATCTTTCATACCATGGGAAAAAGCCTCTTTCAAAAAGTCTGGGACGCTCACACCGTCGGCACCATCTCTGATGGTCGCAAGCAACTCTTCATCGGCACTCATCTAATTCACGAGGTGACCTCACCTCAGGCGTTCGGAATGCTCCGTGACCTCGGCTTGAAGGTGAAATTCCCTCAGCGCACGTTCGCCACGGTGGACCACATCGTCCCAACGATCAACCAGGATGCCCCTCAAGACCCGCTTGCGGCAGAAATGATGCAAGCGCTCCGCTCAAATGCGGACGACTTTGGCGTCACCTATTTTGACCTCAGTTCCGGAAAACAGGGGATTGTCCATGTTGTCGGACCCGAACAAGGAATCACCCAGCCGGGGACGACCATCGCATGTGGAGATTCACACACCGCAACGCACGGTGCTTTCGGCGCAATCGCCTTCGGCATCGGCACGACACAGGTGCGCGATGTTCTTGCAACCCAGACACTTGCGCTCGAGGAACTCAAAGTCCGCCGCATCGAGGTCAACGGCGACCTCCGTCCCGGCGTTTATGCCAAGGATGTCATTCTGCATATCATCCGTCTGCTCGGTGCCAAGGGCGGCATCGGCTATGCCTATGAATACGCCGGCGAGGTCTTTGATCGCATGTCGATGGAAGAACGGATGACGGTTTGCAACATGTCCATTGAAGGCGGCGCCCGCTGCGGATACGTCAACCCAGATGCCAAGACGGTCGCCTATCTCCACGGCCGCCCCTATGTCGACATGACCGACTTCAGCGCAACGGCCGCGCGCTGGTTGTCCTTCGCCTCCGATTCCGATGCCGATTACGATGACGTGGTTTCCCTGGACGCTGCAGACATCGAGCCAACCGTGACTTGGGGAATTTCACCAGACCACGGAATCTTCATCTCGGAAAGCATTCCAGATCCTGCGACTGCCTCCACCCCACTCGAAAAGGCCTCGATCGAGGAGGCGCTAGCCTACATGAAACTTGATGCTGGCGCCCCGATCATGGGTGTGAAAATCGACGTCGCCTTCATCGGCTCCTGCACCAACGGGCGCATCTCAGACTTTCGCGAAGTTGCGAAATTCATCCAAGGCCACCACGTTGCTCCGGGGGTCCAAGCCCTCGTGGTTCCGGGCTCACAAATCGTCGCGATTCAGTGCGAACAAGAAGGGCTTCCAGAGATTTTCCGCGCCGCAGGATTTGAATGGCGGGGAGCAGGCTGCTCGATGTGTCTCGCAATGAACCCAGACAAACTCGTCGGCGACCAACTCTGCGCATCATCTTCTAACCGAAACTTCAAGGGTCGCCAGGGTTCCTCCACCGGCCGGACGATCCTGATGTCTCCTGTGATGGTCGCCGCTGCCGCGATCAAGGGCTCGATCACCGATGCTCGTGAGCTGTTTGACCTCAACACACCAGCATCGATTGCTTGAGTAAAATCGTTCTGATTCTAATATTTCCTAATCATTCTTCTTATGGCACTTGAACCCGTTCCTTCCGTTCTCGGTAGCGCTGTTTTCATTCCCGGCGCAGACATTGATACTGACCGCATCATCCCGGCTCGTTTCATGAAATGCGTCACCTTCGACGGACTCGGTGAGTTTGCATTTTACGATGTGCGCTTCGATGAACACGGGGCGAAAACAAACCACCCACTCAACGACCCACGCTTCGCCAATGCCTCGATCCTCGTGGCCGGCGTGAACTTCGGCTGCGGATCGTCACGCGAGCATGCCCCTCAATCTCTCCGCAAGTACGGTTTCAATGGCGTGATCGCCGAGTCGTTTGCCGAAATTTTTTACGGGAACTCGACCACCCTCGCCATGCCTTGCGTGATGGCAAGCGCTGCCGACGTTGCCACGCTACGCGACGCAATCGAGGCAGACCCTGACACGGTGGTCACCATCGACGTGCAAGCGCTCCGCGTCCGCACTTCGGGTGGCCTCGATATTCCTGTGACCATGCCCGACTCCGCACGGGAGGCATTGCTTTCAGGTCGTTGGGATCCCATCCAAGAGTTGCTCGATAACGACGCATCCATCGACGCGAAAGCCGTCGAGCTCGGCTACGTTTGAGATTCTAACGGCCCTCGTGAGAGGAGGCTCTGGAAGCGAATCGTTACGATCACCCACTTGCCACCATCACGGCTCACCCGGAGGGCCATCTTTTAAGATTCCACGCGGCGAGTTGCCCGTGGGTGCCTGACGTTGAAAATTGCCACGCGGGCCTCCGCGAGGTGGGCGATCTCCTTTGTTGAAGCTGGCATCAGGTTCACCCCGCCACATCCGCGGGACAAATGGAAACTCAGCGCTAATGCAATAGTAATAGGTACCATCAGGAAATTCCGGCGTCTTGCCAAAACGCCCGTTGCACTCATCAAGGTCGCCACGGCCTCTGACAAATTCAAAATCCTGAGTAAAGCGGCCGTCGTAACTTCCACCTGGTCCGTTTTCCTCGGTCGGCCGAGCACCCTTTTTCAGCTGATAGCTCGACTTCATCTTACGCAACGGACTCTTCGCGTCATTAGCAACCGAATGCGCTTGAGCAGTGTATACGGGGAATCCGTCAGCAGACCACGCCACTAACACCATTTTAGTTTCGTCCCCACCGAGCATTTTAACCAACCCATTTGGCAAAGCATGGTAATGGTAAGATCCATTCGGTTGTACGTGAGCGTTGTGTTCGTCGAGGCCGAGATTGAGAAAGCCAGTACCCGCTTCGTAACGCCAACCAGAGCGCATGTCGTTATTCCAAGACTCGGCCGTACCGGGCTCGAATGGCACCCCATTCACCGCGATGCCCCACCAGTACCCGCCACGCTGCACCGGAGTCTTGGATTCCCTGGGGTGCAACGGCACGCGGAGCTGATAACTCTGGGGCTTGATGCTGTTAGGGTTACCCCGCCGAGGAAATGTTCCCGGCTGGTGATCTGGAAGTCCGTTAGACCGAATGATACGAAATAACCCATCCACCACGATACTCACAGAGGCCTTGGTGGATGCATCAGGCGTCGTGGCCGATGTTGTGGAGACAAGCTGAAGCTCCACTGAACCAGCAGACTCACCATCGTGGCCAGGGTGCGCAATGGCAGCACCCGCCAACAAGAGGAACAATG
>Ga0114962_10005180_pt1 | contig 10252 bp, 12 predicted proteins | sample C_130820_MF_Meta_FD_87017 | JGI IMG/M metagenome (GOLD analysis project Ga0114962, IMG submission 87017) | Freshwater microbial communities from Lake Croche, Canada to study carbon cycling - C_130820_MF_MetaG | ecosystem: Environmental > Aquatic > Freshwater > Lake | place: Lake Croche, Canada...
GTAAATTAGAATGGCATACAATATTACATTGACAAACGGTGACTCGCTGGTGACCATAGCCGACGGTACCGCTGATGTAAACTACACCAGTTTGACCCTAGTAGGTAAGAATTTTGCTGGCTACGGTCAGTTCATGAACAATAATTTAGTTGGACTATTAGAAAATTTTTCAAATTCGGCACCGCCGGTCAACGCATTAGTGGGTCAACTTTGGTTTGACGCAGGCAATCGTCAGATGAAGGTCTACACTGATAGTGGTACATGGAAAACCATCAGTGCAGCAACAGCATCTAGAGCAGCCCCACCTAATCCTGCTATTGGCGATCAATGGTTTGACACATTCCGTGAGCAGTTATACATTTGGGCAGGTGCTCCTAGTAACTGGAAATTGATCGGTCCGCAATATTCTTTGCAGCAGGGCATTACTGGCTCAATACCCGACACCCTTACTGACGTCAACAGCATATCACATGTGGTCATCAAGTTTTATGTAAATGACATTGTCACTGGAATTTGGAGCAAAGATGCTGCGTTTACACCAAATACAGAATCTCTGGTGGCTGGTTTTACTGGACCTATACGCACAGGTCTAACACTGGCAGACTTAAACCCACTATCACAAACCATACACGGTACAGCCGACAATGCATTGGCTCTTGGTGGTCATCCAGCTGCCAGCTATGTGCGCAACGACACATTGGATCTACAAACCATAATTGGCCCAATTGAACTTGGCAGTGATTTGACTACCACCGACGACAACATGCATGACATAGGGTCAGCCGAGTATCGCTTTGCCAACGTCTATGCAGTCACTTTCCATGGAACTGCTACCAGTGCATTGTACGCTGACTTGGCAGAAAGATTTGCAGCGGACGCAGTATACACACCCGGCACTGTGGTGTCCTTGGGCGGACTACACGAAGTCACCATGGTAGTCAATGAATTAAGCGAAGATGTATTCGGGGTAGTCAGTACCAATCCGGCATACTTGATGAACAATACTCATGACACTGCCACCAATCCAGCAATTGCTTTGGCAGGGCGAGTACCGGTGCGAGCAGTTGGTTTGATTCAAAAGGGCGATCGCCTGGTCAGCGCCGGAAATGGCATGGCTCGCAAAGGCACTAGAAATGAAATTACTCCATGGAATGTGATTGGCAGAGCGCTGGCTGATAAAATGGATTTGGGCGTCGGCATGGTCGAAGCAATTGTCAAAATAAATTCTTAAGGACTACACATGGCCTATGTGACCGGCGGCATAGCCGAAGCAGTTGATTACGATAAACTAGTTACCACACCGGGACTACCGCCCGCGGGTGCAAACGCAGGGATAGTATGGGGCGAAGGTTACGGTAGGTTTGGCTACGGACAAGACCTCACATATATAGCACCGGTGGCTGTGGGCGATCTTATGCGTACACAGGAATGGAACAACCTTGATTATATCCTGCCAAAAATAATAGGACACCAGGGTGCTGTGTATGATCCTACGGTATACGATCCTGGGTATGTCAGTGTAGTAGCTGGCACCCCTATTAGGACATATCAACACTTTGAACCGTATACTCTACAAGGTTACAACAATGTAGGCAACGTCTACGCAACCACGCAGGCACCGTTTGCCCATGGCATCAACGGAGTTGGACAACCAACAAAATCACATGTCACTAGTTATCATGGCCTGTGGGGACATGTCGGGCAGCGTACACTACGTTTTACACAAACACTGACATTTGAAACTGCTGACTCTGCTAGATATTTTTTCAATGCAGGCGGAAAAATAAGATTGGCCCTAACGCACACAGGTGGCACCAGCGCACGTGATGGTTTCTGGAACAACATGGTTGCTGACATGGGTACCATATCACTAGAGTATAGAAACACTCGTAAAATTGGCGGTGCCGGTATCAAGGGCACAGACTACACCATCCTAGATAATACCAATGGCGGATATTGGGCCGGCAATCCTGGGCAAGAATTAGAACACTATAAACAGTATCCAGCACAACAGTATGGATATTACTATAACTATAATCATAAAAATTCTCAAACTGTAAAGACCAAAGTTGTAGTCCCCGAGCCAAATTACAACTACGGGTACTATTATCAGGATACCCAGGACTATATACAAATTCTAGTAGACACATCCGGTCCCACTGGTATGCTTGGTGGATTGGGTAATGTATTAATTATCACAGTGAATCTGGTTAATGGCAGGACAATCACACCGGACTCGTCGGATGTGATCGATGGTACTACCAGTCTGAGTCTAGTGCCATTAACCCCGGGAACTGAATTCCTTGACACCAAGGACCCAACATGGGACTACATCGATTTTAATGGACTGGTGTCGATGATCTGATTAAATACTAGACATCTAGTTTAGGATATAATCAACATGGACAGCAGTAAACTCAAAGAACTCGCCGATGCGCAGTTTGCAAAATCCGCTTTCTTGACTAACCTCAAAGAAATCTACGACGCTAAATTAACAATCACACACCGGGGAGGCACGTTTGTTGCACGTCCTGAGTTGATTGCATTTTTAAACAGCTGGCACGAACCCGAAGTTCACGTAGAAGATATCTACAATACCCCAATCCTAGTAGATAGGACTGCGCTGATAGACGCGGCCAAAATTGCCTACCGCATGGCATCGGTTTACTGGGCAACAGAAGTTCAACGAGCAAACACAATTGGCAGAGAGACCGATGTCTAAAGGCGCAGTTATATTTGCCTATAACAGTACTATCGATTATGTGTCAATGGCAACCCTGGCTGCCAAATTGGTTCGAAAACATCTAGATATTCCCGTTACACTGATAACAAATTCAACAGCAGTAGAAGCTGGGGTATTTGATCAAATAATAATTCTAGGACTAGTGGATAAAGAATACGAACGAGTATTCAAATTTGGATCCGGCAAAGAGCGAGTGGTATGGCATAATCAAAATCGATCCAGTGCATACGATCTTAGTCCATACGATCAAACACTGTTAATTGATGCAGACTATTTGATATTTGACTCGGGATTGAAATATCTATTTGACACTGATAACAAGATTGCCTGCTTTAACTATGTAATAGATATAAACGGCAGTCGGGGATTGCAACGCGGAGCTCGAGTCGGAAATCCTGGAATTCCCATGCAATGGGCCACTGTGGTCTACTTTACCAAAAATCAATTGGCCCGGGCCGTGTTTGAATTCATGCAAGGCATCAAAGAAAATTATCTTTATTATGCTGCTGCCTATAATTTTACAGCACAGCTCTATAGAAATGACTATGCATTGAGTATTGCACTTCAGGCTCTGACCGGATACAACGATAAAAATTTTAGATCAATTCCGGGACCGCTATTGACTGCCAATACCGGTATTGATATCGCCGAAGTCTGCAAGTCCGGGGAGATCGTTTTTTCATGGAATCATAAAGAAACAGAAACTGTACCAGCTGGTAAATCTTTTACAGTATTAAAAGATACCAGTATACACATAATGAATAAAAGAACAATAACCGATATTGATATTATAAATCAATTGACCGAGCTAGCACTATGACCCGAGGATATCTAACATTTGCACAAAATAACGGTCAGACAGATTATCTAAATCTGGCCTACTTGCAGGCCATGAGTATAAAAGCCACACAGCAAATCAACAACTATACAGTGGTTGTTGATGAGTATACTGGTAGTCTTGTTACAGAAAAACATTTAAAAGTATTTGATCATGTGGTTGCTATACCTGGAGGTGACGATGCTGCTAACGACAGCTGGAAATTGAAAAACGAATGGAAAGCACTGGCAGCAACCCCATATGACGAAACTGTAAAAGTAGAAGCAGACATGCTGTTCACCAGTAATGTTGATCACTGGTGGGACATAATGGCACAACAGGATGTTTGCTTCACCACCGATGTAGTGGATTATCGTGGCGCTGTTGCCAGTAACCGGGCATATCGTAGAATATTTGATCAAAACGGTTTGTTAAATGTTTACACTGGTTTTTATTATTTCAAGCGCAGCCAACGAGCTGCTCGATTATTTGACTATGCCAGATTAGTTTATGCCAATTGGTCGCTGTTCAGCAAAGAAATATTAAAAGGCCATAAAGAGCAAGGTCCCGATACCGATTTGGTTTTTGCCATTGCTGCTAAACTATGCGGAGACCGTGGACTATATAATGCAGCCAACCCGGTGCCTAGATTTGCACATATGAAAGGTGCAATCAATGGCTGGGAACCCAACCGGGATTGGCGCACTGTGGTGCATCACCAATTTGATCAGTCAACACTGACTGTGGGATTCACCCGCCAACAGGTACCGTTTCACTATCACTACAAAAATTTTGCAACACCCAATTTAATTGATCACTATGAGCAGTTACTTTCAAACTAATATACGCCCTGAGGTCACAATAAAACCCAGACCAGTAGAACTACGGGTGTACTACGACCCAATAACAAAAATTTGCACTCATAAAACTACAGCAGTGGTCCCGTCTAATGATAATTACATAGTTACCAATCCAGAATTGTACAACTCTATAGATATATGCTCAAATTATCAAGTAATTGACGACAAAATAGAACGTGTCGAGGCAGCAGGCAACGGATATAAAAATCTAATACCGGACGATGCTGGTAGGTACTTAACAATAAAAAATAATATGATATTTGTAGTAGATTCACTCCACACCGGAGAAACTGATCGATGGGGTTACCGATGCAGCTGAGTGTAAAAATAAAAGATCTCAGTTGTATTTTTCTCACCTACAACGAACCCAGGCGCGAAGAATTCTGGCAAACTATCCAAAGAATGCTGCCCGAGGCCAAACGTGTTGATGGCGTACTGGGCAGTGATGCTGCACACAAGGCAGCAGCAGCCGCAAGTGATACTGAACGTTTTATATTAATTGATGGTGATAATTTACCTGAGCCCTCATTTTTTGATCAAACTCTCACGTTTGACAACAACAACGTGGATTGTGTGCTGCGGTGGCGTGCCAGGAACAACATAAATGGGCTGGTGTACGGTAACGGCGGAATCAGCTGCTGGACAAAAGAATTTGTCAACAACATGCGTACACATGAGAACACCGACGGCAGATCAGAAACACAAGTTGAATTCTGTTTTGATCGCAGATACTTGCCCTTGTGGAATTGTTACTCAGTCACTTATCCAAATCACAGTGGCCAGCAAGCCTGGCGTGCAGGATTCCGTGAAGGGGTAAAAATGTGTCTGGACCGTGGTCGCAGAGTATCAATTGAGGAGTTCTTGAACATGCAGAATTATCAGAACTTAGAATACTTAAATATATGGCACAGCATTGGTGCTGATGTTGAAAATGGGCGCTATGCCATATATGGTGCCAGACTGGGAACATACAAGGTCATGCTGGAACCAGATTGGGATTATACCGAAGTACAGGATTTCACCAAATTGGATCGACTGTTTACGGCTATTGATTCCCAGACGTTTGATGATCAACGCAGACACTATCGGGCTATATCTAAAGAGCTCAAAGACAAGCTAGGTCTGCATGTGCTGGAGATGGGGTCGGAGCAGAGCGCATTTTTTAAGAAATTTTACAAGCGACTACACAGAAACAAGGACATAATGTCATCATGACAACCAAACAAGAATACACTAGACTAGAACATGCAGACCCTGCCAACACCGAGTGGTTTGTGGTGAACTGGTGCCTGGGCAACACCTGTAATTTCAGTTGCAGCTATTGTCCTGCCATATTGCACGACGGCAGCAAACGCTGGCCTGAATTTGAAGATATCAAACGATTTATACTCAAAGTAAAAGAACAGCATCCAAGTAAAAAATTGTATTTTGAGTTCACAGGCGGCGAAGTCACCATGTACAAGCATTTTATACCACTATGCGAGTTTTGCCGCGAACACGATGTCAAAGTAGGCATGATTAGCAACGGCAGTAGAACCCTGCGTTGGTGGGAGGAAAACAAGCACTTTTTCGACCATGTATGCCTGAGTTTCCACCCTGAAGAGGCAAACGCGGACCACTTTTTAGCAGTGGCGGGCATACTGCATGATATTGTTAAAGTTCATGTCAATGTGATGATGAGTCCAGAAAAGTTTGACGACTGCTATGCATTGGCTGAACGTGCTGTAACACTATCCAATATCAGTCTAGCACTACAGCCCTTGATACACGATTTTGGAGACAAGCTGTACGATTACACTGACGAACAAAAGAGTATTTTTGATCGGCAGTACGCCCTATTGGGCAGCAAAATAAAGCACACCAAACGGCAAAAGGTCTATCGTGGCAGTATGCGCACAGTGGGCGAAGTTGGCAAGGTGTTGTCTGCACACTCGTTTATTGCCAACAGTACCAACAATTGGTTTGGGTGGGATTGCTATGCTGGCGTTGAACAGCTGATTGTGGACATGGATGGCAGCATACATCGTGGTTGGTGCAAAGTGGGCGGCAAGATTGGATACATCTGGGATGAAAATTTACGCTTGCCCACAGCACCAGTTAGATGCAACAAAATCATGTGCCATTGCAACTATGACATCATGAGCACTAAGGAACGAGTATGAAACAGTTGATAGTACTGGCAGACAACGGCAAAGCAGACGCCAGCGTCGAGGACCTGGTAGCATCCAAACTGAATCAATTCAAAGGCTGGTATTGCAATGCTGGTGTGCAGAACCTGTATATAGACTTTGATGGCGAAGTTTGGGTGGCCAACTGTGCCAGTGCCATGACATTATTTCAGGCCCGGCAACTGGGCTATGTAGCGAAGCAATGGGGATACCTGGGCAAGATTGGCAACAATTTTACACTACCAACCATGGGCATCTCCTGTGTTCATAAAAATTGCGGCTGTGGGTCTGATATCGTCATAACTAAATTCCGCGGAGATGATCCTGCTGCTCCGGCGTTTATACAGCAGCAGTATCACAAGGTCACAATACCAATTGAGTCTGTGAATAAGATATCGGCGGTGCGCAGTCATCATCCCTTGCCTAAACAGATACTGTGGGACATTGGTAGATTCTGTAATTACAGTTGCAGCTATTGCTGGCCGGGAGTACATAATAAAACCGATGCACACAAACCATTGAGTGTGTTTAAAAATACCGCCGACTATGTGATAGATAATTGGAGTCACGGCAATCAAATACGTTGGTATTTTGGTGGAGGTGAGCCCACACTCAATCCCGACTTTGAACCCTTTGTGGATTACTTGGCCAGTAAAGGGCAGTGGGTCATGCTGGTCAGCAATGGAAGTCAGGGTCCTGCATACTGGCGAAAAAATGCCGACAATTACAACACATTGATATTCAGTGCGCATTTTGAATTCATGAAACCTGATTTGTTTATTAAAAACTATCAGAGCGTGGTTGGTGTCATGACCGCAGGTGCTAAACGTCTTAATACCTATATTGTTAAGCTGATGACCAAGCCCAGCGAAATACAAAAGAGTATTGACTTTGTTGCTAGTCTTAAAGAAGCAGTTGGTTATAACAATCTGAGTGACGAGTTAAAACGTCAATTGATGTTTGATATGGTACCACTCAGGGATATCGACGATGGCAGCCAACTGCACAAAGACTATGCCGAGTACGAACTAGTACAAATTGGTAAATTTAACAGTCGATAATTACTTGGTACCGATCACCATGAATCTAGTAAACGACCAATCGGGATAGACAAAGTCTTTAGACCCCATAAAGTCTATACTGGTGAAATCATAGTCGCTGACAAAATCAGTCACGCTATGCGAGTGAGTAAAGTGATCATCATGTGGCATATTATTGCCTTGTAATACAACTCTGGTGCCTCGTGGTATATTGTCCCACCAGGCACGACTTTGAAAATGTTCTGTGCTGGTATTGATCACTAGATCCATGTCTGGTGCTTTGAAATTGTTGCAATCTGCTGTGACTGCTTTGAAACGCCAGTCTTGCCACACCCAGTACTCGTTGAACATGTCGGCTATGCGCTCACATGTGGGATCAATATCTACGCTGCGTATGGTCTTGACATCAAAGCGACCTCGGCTCAGTAATAAAAATCCAATCATTCCGTACCAGCCCGCATAGACATAGGTGCGATCAGACTCCCATCCCAATCGTTCCAGTTCTTCACAGAGCCAAATTTTGCTACCAAGTTGTCCGCTGCTGAAAGCATCACTGTTTACTACGGGCATCGAAAACCTTTCTTAACCACTCGTGGTCGTTTATTAAATTGAGACGTTCACTATTGTCTTTGTTGGCAGTGCCAAATATTTCGCCGTCTTTGGCACCGGCTGTGGCATTATCGCCGTACAGCTTACCATGTCCGGTAGTTTTCCAAACCTGTAACCTCAATTGATTTTCTTTGTAATCAGCATTGTCAATACTGCCGGCTGCTATTTTTGCACACTCTCTAAATGCAGTACGCCAGGTATTAAATGCACTGGTATTAAATGTTCCAACGTTGCTGACTTCTTCGATCACTTTGAATTTGTTGGATATGGATGTGGTAACATCTGGTCTATCAGTCTGGGCATCTAATAATATTTCTCTAGGAAATATTTTAACACCGCCGTGACCATAACTTAATCTATTGATGGGATTTTGGGACTGGAACACAAATACACAGTCTCTATCAAAAATGTTAGGGATATAATTAAATTTGAACTCATCCAATACATGTGCATCAGCATCCACCACATAGAACATGTCGGTGGTGGCAATTCTTGCTGCTGCCTTGTGTGCTGCCAGTATGCCCACTACACCATCAACTCGTTTGGCCGCGGGCTGCATCTTCAAGAGCCGCTGCCAGTTTGCTTCAGCATTGGCTTCGTGATAACTTAGGAAAACAATGTCCAATCGTTTAGCGAGCTTGGGCGTAATGCGTCCCATATCTTTGTCGCCTGCATGCGCTTCAGATGATTTGATTCGCCAGACCCAGATCTTGGCACCCACAGGTGCAGCAAAGTCGGGATCAAGATACCATATGAGATCGTATTTTAAATCCCAATTGGGTATTTTATAGTTGGGGAAATCAAATACCAAGGGCAAGGCATCATTGAACTCTATCTGCATTGAGTCTCCCTTGCCAGTATTCACTCTCCTGGAACCATTTGTGATATCGTGCAAATCCTTCCGCAACATCCACTTGTGGATCATATCCAAAGTCCTGTCTAGCTGCATCAATGTTCAAGGCGCCGCGACTGGGAAAGTCGGGATCGCGATCGCCTACCTGTATCTCGCCACTGCCAGCCAGTTCCACAGCCATCTGTGCTGCCTGTACCAGTGTAACGCTATGACTCTTGGTGATGTTGTAGGTTTTGTTGGCAGTATTCCCACTCAGTGCAGCAGACACAATACCATCAGCAGCATCATCCACATAGGTAAAATCTAGTGTTTCCCGTTCTCCATTGATACGGAGCACTCGGCCCTGCATTGCTGCAAGCATGAATTTGGAGACCACTCGGTCTTCGACGTCAAGTGGTCCATAAACAGCACTGGGACGAATAACAGTATAACTAAAACAATCACGGCGAGCATAATCTTTGACAAGGTGTTCTCCTGCTAATTTCATAATACCGTATTGTCCCTGTGGACGGCACACAGCATCTTCTGTAACATCATCTGTAAAGTCTCCATAGACCATGCTGCTGCTGATATACAGGAATTTCTTTACGCCAGTGCGTTTACTGGCTTCCAGTAGATTTATTAAGCCTTCCATCATGACACGTGCGCCACCTGCTGGATCAGCATTGACCACTTTCTGTCTAGGGAAGCTGGCCATGTGTATGACCATGTCAAACCGTTCAAACGTAAACAGGTAGTCTATGTTGCGTTTATCTGCAATGTTGTATCTATAGTAACTGGCCTGCTGGATTTTCTTTCTACGTTCCGCCAGCAGGTAATCCAGCTCGTGTTGGGGAATGATACCGTAGTTGGTTTGATTGTCTGTTACCACTACCTTGTGGCCCAGTTGCTCGAGCCGCGCAACCACATTGTGGCCAATAAGTCCTAGTCCGCCTGTTACTAATATTTTCATACAGCCATTTTGGCCGATATGGTAGGATGCGATGCATGCCCAATCAGCCTAATATCTTTCATGGTAAATTTTGTGATATCTCTAATACCGGTGTTCAGCTCAAGTCCTGGGGCTGGTAAGGGTTCACGCCTTAGCTGTTCTTTTACCTGCTCTATGTGGTTCAGATATATATGTGCGTCGCCGAGTACGTGAACGAACTCGCCTACATCA
>Ga0114962_10005185_pt1 | contig 10247 bp, 9 predicted proteins | sample C_130820_MF_Meta_FD_87017 | JGI IMG/M metagenome (GOLD analysis project Ga0114962, IMG submission 87017) | Freshwater microbial communities from Lake Croche, Canada to study carbon cycling - C_130820_MF_MetaG | ecosystem: Environmental > Aquatic > Freshwater > Lake | place: Lake Croche, Canada...
CCCGTCGTCTGATCATCACTCGTCAGCCATCTGTACGACGTCAATTCGACGCCAGGTGCGGGTCGCTCACGCTGAGTCAGGCTGTCGCTTCGGCGGGTGAGGCGACATGGGTGCGTGAAGGCGCACGGCACTGTGGGCGGTTGATCGCACGGTTCACTGCATGCCTTTGCGGCAGACGGTTTGGCAGACGGTTTTCTTGAGGCCCCGTAAGCACGGGGCCTTTGCATTTGGCGGCTTGCATGGAAGCTTTTCTGGTCTCAACCGGCATCGTCGCGCTGGCCGAAATGGGCGACAAGACCCAATTGCTGGCGCTGCTGCTGGCAGCGAGGTTTCAGCGCCCCTGGCTGATCATCGCCGGCATCCTGTTCGCGACCGTTCTCAATCATGCGGTGGCGGGTGTGGTCGGCACCTGGGTTCAGCATCTGCTGGGCGCCGATGTACTGCGCTGGGTGTTGGGCCTGTCTTTTCTGGCCATGGCGGCCTGGATGCTGGTGCCCGACAAGCTCGACGACGACGGCAGCGCCACCCGTCATGGGCGATTTGGCGTGTTTGGCACGACGGTGATCGTGTTCTTCCTGGCCGAGATGGGCGACAAGACCCAGATCGCCACGGTCGCGCTGGCCGCGCGTTACGATGCTTTGGTTCCGGTGGTTGCCGGCACCACGCTCGGCATGATGCTGGCCAATGCGCCGGTGGTCCTGCTGGGCGACAAGATCACCCGCAAGATTCCGATCACGCTGGTTCATCGCGTGGCCGCCGGGATCTTTGCGGTGCTGGGAGTGCTGGTGCTGCTCAATGTCGGCAGCTTCGTCTGAGCACTCCGATCAGAAGGGGATGAGATGAAATTCATCGATGAGGCACGAATCGAAGTCTTTGCCGGCAACGGCGGCAAGGGCGCGGTCGCATTTCGCCGCGAGAAGTTCATTCCCAAGGGCGGCCCCAGCGGCGGTGACGGTGGTCGGGGTGGATCGATCTGGGCGATTGCAGACATCAATATCAACACCCTGATCGACTATCGCTATGCCCGCATGCATCGGGCTCGCAATGGTGAGGCCGGGCGCGGGTCCGACCAGTACGGCAAGGGCGCAGACGATATCGTGCTGCGCATGCCGGTCGGCACGCAGATCCTCGACGAGGACACCGGTGAACTGGTCATCGACCTCACCGCGCACGGCCAGCGGGCCCTGATCGCCCAAGGCGGCAATGGCGGCCTGGGCAATCTGCATTTCAAGTCGAGCACCAACCGCGCACCGCGTCAGTCGACACCCGGTACCGAGGGCCAGGAGCGCAAATTGCGACTCGAGCTCAAGGTTCTGGCCGATATCGGCCTGCTCGGGATGCCCAATGCCGGCAAATCGACCTTCATCGCCAAAGTCTCGAACGCCCGTCCCAAGATCGCCGACTATCCCTTCACCACCCTGCATCCGAATCTCGGTGTGGTGCGGGTGGCCGATGAAAAAAGTTTTGTGATCGCCGATGTGCCGGGTCTGATTGAAGGTGCCGCCGAAGGCGCAGGTCTCGGGCACCAGTTTTTGCGCCATCTGCAGCGCACCCGAGTGCTGCTGCATATGGTCGATCTGTCGGTTTTTGATACCGACCGCGACCCGGTGGCCGAGGTCAGGGCCCTGGTCAAGGAGCTGCGGAAATACGATCAGGCGCTCTACGAAAAGCCGCGCTGGGTGGTGCTCAACAAGCTCGATGCACTCGATGGTCAGCCGGGCGAACGCGGCACGCAGCGCGCAGCGATCATTTCGGCCTTCAAGAAGCGCTTGCGCTTTGCAGGCCCGGTTTTCGAGATTTCGGCGCTGACCGGTGAAGGGTGCACCGAGCTGTGTCAGGCGATCTACGCGCATCTCGAGTTGCATCGCGAGCGCCCGGCCGAGCCCGCCGACCGTGATCCCCGCTTTGATGTCGCTCCCGATTTCCGATAATGAATTCGCCGCAAACCGATCATTCACCGAGCGATGCGTCCGTCGTTCGCGATGCCCGTCGTCTGGTCGTCAAGGTCGGATCGGCACTGGTCACCAACGAAGGCCGTGGCCTCGATCCGCAGGCGATTTCGATCTGGGGCGAGCAGATCGCCCAGTTGCGCTTGCTCGGCAAGGAGGTCGTGATGGTGTCGTCGGGCGCGATCGCCGAGGGCATCAAGCGTTTGGGGTGGCAGCAGCGACCCAGTGAGATTCACGAGCTTCAGGCGGCTGCCGCGGTCGGTCAGATGGGGCTGGCGCAGGTCTATGAGTCGTGCTTCCGTACCCACGGGCTGCAGACCGCGCAGATCCTGCTGACCAACGAAGACCTTGCCGACCGCACGCGCTATCTGAATGCGCGCTCAACCCTTCTGACACTCCTGGGTCTGGGCGTCGTGCCGATCATCAACGAGAACGACACCGTGGTCACCGACGAGATCAAGGTCGGCGACAACGACACGCTGGGCGCACTCGTGGTCAACCTGATCGATGCCGATGTACTGATCATTCTGACCGATCAGCAGGGCCTCTATACAGCCGATCCGCGTCACGATCCTGCGGCCACACTCATGAGTCGCGTGGTGGCCGGCGATCCGGCCCTTGAGGCGATGGCCGGTGGTGCCGGTTCGTCGATCGGCCGCGGCGGCATGATTACCAAGGTGCTGGCGGCCAAACGCGCGGCTAACGGCGGGGCATCAAGCGTGGTCTGCTCCGGGCGCGAGCCTAATGTCCTGCTGCGGCTGGCCGGGGGCGAGGCGGTCGGCACAGCGTTTATCGCGCAGACGCCTCGGCTGGCCGCCCGCAAGCAGTGGCTCGCCGATCATCTGCAGCTGCGGGGCGCGGTCAGGCTCGATCGCGGCGCGGTATCGGCCTTGTGCGATGGTGGCAAGAGTCTGCTGCCGATCGGCGTCGTGGATGTGAGCGGTGAGTTTGAGCGCGGCGAAATGGTGGCGATCCTCGATCAGGACGGCCATGAGATCGCGCGTGGACTGACCAACTATGGTGGGGCTGATGCCCGTCGTATTGCCGGTCGGGCCTCGAGCGAGATTGAATCACTGCTCGGCTTTGTCGAAGAGCCAGAGCTGGTTCACCGCGACAATATGGTGTTGCGTTGAGCCTGAAAAGACCGGCCCCGGATGCGCTGATCCGGGCGGAATCGGCACGGCAGCTGTGGCGGGCTCTGATACAGTCACAAATTGGTTGCAAACCATCGGCATAGCTCATGCACATCGCCATCGTCGAAGACGACTCGTTTCAACGCCAGTTCCTCACGATGCTCGTCGAATCCGGCGGGCACCGTGCGGCGGCTTTTGCGCGAGGCCAGGATTTCATCGACGCGCTCGATATCGAGACCTTCGATCTTCTGCTGCTCGACTGGATGCTGCCCGAGATGTCGGGTGATCAGATCCTGGCCAGTGTAAGGCAGCGCAATGGCCTCGAATTGCCGGTGATCGTTGTCACCGCGCGTGACAGCGAAACCGATGTGGTCACCGCGCTTCGTCAGGGTGCCGACGATTACATCGTCAAACCCCCCAAGTCGCTCGAGTTGCTTGCCCGCATGGAGGCGCTCACGCGCCGCGCCCGAAATGCCCGTGTTGGCGTGCTGCGTGCCGGCCCCTACGAAATCGATCGCGACCGCCGCACGGTCACCTATGAAGGTGTGCAGATCGATCTCACGCAGAAAGAATTTGATCTGGCGGTGTATCTGTTCCAGAACTCCGGCAAGCTGTTGTCGCGGGTGAAGCTGCTCGAGCAGGTCTGGGGCATTTCGGCCGAAGTCGATACCCGCACGGTCGACACCCATGTCAGCCGGGTGCGCCGCAAGCTCAAGCTCGATTCGGCCGCCGGCTGGAAGTTGCTGCCGGTCTACGGCTTCGGCTATCGCCTCGACTCGACCGAGATCTGACCCTGCCGGGGCTCCTCAGCCCCTCAGCCCCCCTCAGCCCCTGTGTCGCCCCTTGATCGCCTCATGCGCCGGTATATCGCGGCGGGCGCTTCTCCAGAAACGATTTCACACCTTCCGCGTAATCGCCTGAGGCGGCAGCCAGGGCGAACTGATCGAAGTCGGCGTAGCTGGTCGCCCGATCGAGCGCCGCACTGGTGGCATTGATCGACTGCTTGATCATCCGTAACTGCACCGGCGGCATGCTCGCCGCGCGCTCGGCCAGCGCCAGTGCGGCATCGAGCGCAGTGCCGGGCGCGGCAAGCTCATCGACGAGCCCCCAGTCGAGTGCCTGCTCGGCTTTGATCTTCTCGGCCAGGATGATGACGCGCTTGGCTTTCGCAGGCCCCACCAGCCGGGTGATGCGTGGCACCGCGCCCCACGACAGATTCATGCCGCGCTCGATCTCGGGCACATAGAGTGTCGCAGCCTGCGAGGCCACCCGCAGATCGCAGGCCGCCACGATCGCTGCACCGCCACCCACGCACCATCCCTCGATCGCGGCGATCGTCAGCGGCTCCATCTCTTCCCAGGCACGGCACATCCGTCCGCCGGTCTGCATCGAGATGCGTCGTTCGGCCAGCCGTGCCTCGCGTGCCCGCTGCAGTTCGGCATCTCGCAGGTCGGCACCCAGGCTGAAGACCTCGGCGGTGCCGGTGAGAATGACCGCCGACACATCAGGGTCGTTATCGAAGCTGCGCGCAGCATGCGTGAGCTGGCGGCAGGCCTCAAGCGACAGGGCATTGCGGCCGTCGCGCCGGTCGAGTCTGACGATGGCGATGCGCCCGCGTCGTTCCATGCTGACGATCTCTGGGTTGGTGGAGGCGGTATTCATGAGGTCTCCCGGTCTGTACTGGTTGGTGTTCGCCAATTGTGAGGGATGCGAGTGGCGTGAACCGCGTGAACCGCGAGAACAAAAAAAACGGGGCCGACTTTCGTCGACCCCGTCTTGCGAAGACAGTGCTCTGAGTGAGCACCGCCACGCAGATCGATCAGCGGTTCATCGAGGTGCCGGTGAAGGACGCCTCGACGCGGCGATCGGGTGCCAGGCAGGCGATCAGGGCGGCGCGGGTGCGTGCCTGGCCTTTGGCCTTGCAATCGGCTTCGGTGATTTTCAGCTGCGACTCGCCGGCGCCCGATGCGGTGATCGCGCTTGCGGCGATGCCCTGCGAGGCCAGATAGTTTTTCACCGAGTTGGCACGGGCTTCCGACAGCGTCTGGTTGTAAGCGTCGCTGCCGAGCGGGTCGGTGTGACCAACGATGCGAACATTACGGATATCGGTGATGCCGGCCTGCTTCAGCTCAGTCAGTGCATTGTTGATGCGGTTGCGACCGACTTCCGACAGTTCGGCGCGATCGAAGGCAAACATGCCATCAGCCGAGATGTCGAAATTGCGGGTGACCGGGGCAGGTGCAGGTGCAGGGGCCGGCACCGGAACCGGCACGACCGGGGGCGCGACCACAACCGGTGCGGGCATCGGGGCCGGCGCCGGCGCCACCGCGCGGACCGGTGCGGCAACCTCCGGGACTGCGCCCAGGGGGATCTGCACACCGGCGGTGATCAGCCAGTCGCCGAAATTGCCTTTTTGCAGTCCGAGATTGCCCTGGTTGGCATCGATGCGATAACGGGCATCGACGACCACTCGGGCCCAGTTCGTCACCGGCCAGACCACGCCGAGGCCGAGGCTACCCATGAAGCTGGTCGCGCTGCCGTTGCCGTAGATCGTCGAGTTGCTGGCCTTGTCGTTGATCGCGCCGATGCCTGCAACCGCATAGGGCTGGAAGGAGTGGGCGTTGTTGTAGCCGGCACGGCCGAGGAAGAACCACTGAGCGTCGAGCTCAACACTCCAGTTGTCCCATTTGTAGCCGGGGAAGTTGGCGTTGCCGTTGTAGTTCCATGACTTGGCGTTCATGGTCTCGCCACTGCCACGCAGTTCGATGTTCACCCAGGGGTTGATCGGCTTGCCCAGCGCCAGACCGAAACCGCGAAAGCCAGCCGAGGTGTGACGTGAGCTGTCGGGCGAGATGTAGGAGCCGAAGGGCGTGACATACCAGCGGTCGTCATACCAGTTGGCAGCGTCGCGGGCGACCGTCGAGGGGTAGAAGCCCGACATCACATCCGATGTCATCGACGAAAGCGTCGAGGTCTGGGCAAGCGCCAGGCCAGGCAAGGCGATTGAGGCAAGGATTGCAGCCGAGGCGGCAAATTTCATAGTCATTACTCCAGGAAAAAAATGATGATCAGACCAGATGAGAAAGCGGAAGCGGACATCAAGGAGATCGGAATGCGTGCATGGCAGGAACCGAGGCAATGCATGCAGGCAAGGCTTCAAAGAAAGGCTTCAAAAAAACTTTCTTTCCAATGGTACAAAATTTATATGTCTGAATTCCAAACGGTCGTTTCAAAAAAGCGACAGTCTGCGAAGGATGGTCCGATGCGCGGTCCGAACCGCACACATTAGGCAGGCCAGTTCTTCCTTTCGGATGCCTGGACATCAGATTTCAGCCGGCGAGCGATAATGGGGGGTTTCCACCTTTCGCCTTACGCAGCGAGTGCCCCATGGCCCAGTACGTCTACACAATGAATCGGGTCAGCAAGACCGTCCCGCCCAAACGCAATATTCTCAAGGACATCTCGCTGTCATTCTTTCCGGGCGCCAAGATCGGCGTGCTCGGACTCAACGGCTCAGGCAAGTCGACCCTGCTCAAGATCATGGCCGGCGTCGATCGTGACATCGAGGGCGAAGCGGTACCGATGCCTGGCATCAAGATCGGCTATCTCCCGCAGGAGCCTGAGCTCGATGCCGACAAGACCGTCAGAGAGGAGGTCGAAAGCGCGCTTGGCGACATCGTCTCGGCCAAGCAGCGGCTCGATGAGGTCTATGCCGCTTATGCCGAGCCCGATGCCGATTTCGACAAGCTCGCAGCCGAGCAGGCCGAGCTTGAGGCGGTCATTGCCACGGCGGGTGGCAACAACCTCGATCAGCAACTCGAAGTGGCTGCCGATGCGCTGCGACTGCCGCCCTGGGATGCGAAGATCGGCCCGCTGTCAGGTGGCGAAAAGCGCCGTGTGGCGCTGTGCAAGCTGCTCTTGTCAAAGCCCGACATGCTGCTGCTCGATGAGCCGACCAACCACCTCGATGCCGAAAGTGTCGACTGGCTCGAGCAGTTCCTGCACCGTTTTTCGGGCACGGTGGTCGGCGTCACCCACGATCGCTATTTTCTCGACAACGCGGCCGAATGGATCCTCGAGCTCGACCGCGGCCATGGCATTCCCTGGAAGGGCAATTACAGTTCGTGGCTCGATCAGAAGCAGAACCGCCTGAAGCAGGAAGAGTCTTCCGAATCGGCACGCCAGAAGGCCCTCAAGAAAGAGCTCGAATGGGTTCGCCAGAATGCCAAGGGTCGGCAGGCCAAGAGCAAGGCCCGATTGCAGCGCTTCGAGGAACTCTCCTCCTATGAATACCAGTCGCGCAACGAGACGCAGGAGATCTTCATCCCGGTCGCCGAGCGTCTGGGCAATGAGGTCATCGAGTTCAAGGGCGTGAGCAAGGCCTTCGGCGATCGCCTGCTCGTGGATAACCTGAGCTTCAAGGTGCCGCCCGGCGCGATCGTCGGCATCATCGGTCCGAACGGTGCCGGCAAGTCGACCATCTTTCGCATGATCACCGGAATCGAACAGCCCGACTCCGGCGAGGTCAGCATCGGTCACACCGTGCAGCTCGCCTATGTCGATCAGTCGCGCGATGCGCTGGTCGCCAACAAGAACGTCTGGGAAGAACTCTCCGGTGGGGCCGACATCCTGACCGTGGGTCGCTTCGAGATGCAGTCGCGGGCCTATATCGGCCGCTTCAACTTCAAGGGCAGCGATCAGCAGAAGCTGGTCGGTCAACTGTCGGGCGGCGAGCGCGGCCGGCTGCATCTGGCCAAGACCCTGCTCACCGGCGGCAACGTCCTGCTGCTCGACGAGCCGTCGAATGACCTCGATATCGAAACCCTTCGTGCGCTCGAGGATGCGCTGCTCGAGTTCGCAGGCTGCGTGATGGTGATCTCGCACGACCGCTGGTTTCTCGACCGGATTGCCACGCATATCCTGGCGGCCGAGGGCGATTCGCAATGGAACTTTTTCAACGGCAACTATCAGGAATACGAGGCCGACAAGAAGCGGCGCCTCGGCGACGAGGCGGCGGCGCCGCATCGCCTGCGCTTCAAGGCGCTCAAGTAACAAAACCGGCCGTGGTCCTGTCGGCATTCGACTGATGGCGGTGTGGGTTGAGCAGCCGACATCGCCATCATGTTTATGTCGTCGAGCTCGATCCGGTCGTCCTGAACGACCGGCGCTTTTTGCGCGCCAACCCCGGGCGTGATCCGACCAAACCGTGTGTGTATGTCGGCATGACCGGCCTCACGCCCGAGCTGCGTTTTGCCCGCCACAAGGCGGGTATCAAGGCGAATCGCTTTGTCTTTGAGCATGGTCTGCGGCTGCTGCCGCAGCTCTACGCCTGGGCCAATCCGATGCCTTATGAGGCGGCCTGCGAGATGGAAATTGAACTGGCTGACGGCTTAAGGTCCGAGGGATTTTCAGTCTGGCAGGCCTGACGCCGCATCGCCCTTCGCCCGTAAAATTCATTTTTACCCATCAGGGGCACGGTATGCCAGCTCGGCTGCGACCACATGGCGTCAGTCTGCGCATCCTGCTCGCCGGTCTGCCCATCCTGGCGGTGCTCCCGCTGCTGGCGTTCTCGCTCTGGCTGCTCTTTATCGTCTGGCAGACCGGCAGCGACAATGCCCGGCGTGATCTGACCCAGACCGTCGACACGCTGGCCGTCGCGGTCGATCGCGAAATCACCGGTCTGACCCGTGAGCTTCGCCTGCTGGGCGATTTCCCGACGCTCGATACCAACGAGATGGACGTGTTCTATCGCTACGCGAAGGAGCTGGTGGCGCGAAAGGAAGGCTGGGACAGCATCGTTGCGGTCGAGCGAAACGGCACGGTGCTGATGAACACCGATCTGCCACTGGGCGGCAACTTGCCGCCGATCAATCAGCCGCATATCAACAAGGCGATCGAGGACCACCGTCCGGTGCTGTCCAACATCTATCGCGACCAGTATTCGGGCAAGCAGCTGATCTCGATTGCGGTACCGATTCCTCGCGGCGGCGCAGTGCGCTGGGTGCTCGAAGGCCGGATCGACCCGGACAGTTTGTCGAAAATCATCGCCCGGGGGCTGGCTGCCGGGACCGTCGCCGTGATCTCTGATGGCAACAATCTGGCTGCGGCCCGCAGTCGTGACTTCGCGGTCTACTTCGGCAAGCCGATTGCCAAGGGCTTTCAGGCCCTGATCGGCATTGATCCGGTCAGCGGTGTGGGCACCAGCCTGTCGGCCGATGGGGTGGATGTGGTGGTGGCCTGGCGGCGCTTGCAGGGCATCTGGACGGTGGCGGTCTCCGAGCCGGCAGAGCTTCGCGAAGTGCCATTGAGCCGCTCGATCAATACCTTGCTGGCTTTCGGTGCCGTGGTGCTTTGCCTTGGTCTGCTGAGCAGCCTGCTGCTTGGCAAGCGTATCCGGGGTGCGATTGCGCAGGTGGCCGAGGATGCGCACGGGCTGGCGCAGGGAGAGGCGCTGCCGCGTCGGCTGTCGAACATTACCGAGGTGGCGGCGATGTTCGATTCGCTGGCCGACGCAGGCCGTATCCAGATCGACAACAACCGCGAGCGCACGCTGAACCATGATGCCCTGAAGGTGAGCGGCGAGCGGCTGAAGCTCGCGCTCGACGCGACCGAAGCAGGCGTCTTTGACTGGGACCTGATCAAGGACAAGGTCGAATGGGGTGAGCGATCGCTCGACCTCTTCGGGCTTCCGCCCGACACACCGCCTGAATTGGGTGCACTGATCAAGCGGATTCCTGACCAGGAGCGAGAGCGGGTTGCCGCCGCCATCGAAGCCGCCATTGCCGGTGTCGATCTCGGCCGGCTGCAGCTCGAGTTCAGTGTGATGTCGCCCGAGAAGGGAAAGCGCTGGATCGAAATGCGGGCGATGGTGCATTTCGACGTGGTCGCCCAAAAAATGCGCGCAAAGCGACTGATCGGTGTGTTTGTCGACCAGACCGAGCGGCATGTGCGCCTTGACCTCTTTCGCGAGGCCGACCGTCGCAAGGATGAATTCCTGGCCATGCTGGCCCATGAGTTGCGTAACCCGCTGGCGCCGATGCGCAATGCCGCGAGCCTGCTCTCCAGAACCCTTACGCCCGAATCGACGCAATGGCGCGCGGTGCAGATGCTCGATCGGCAGGTCAGCCATATGACCCGACTGGTCAATGACCTGCTCGATGTCTCG
>Ga0114962_10005187_pt1 | contig 10238 bp, 10 predicted proteins | sample C_130820_MF_Meta_FD_87017 | JGI IMG/M metagenome (GOLD analysis project Ga0114962, IMG submission 87017) | Freshwater microbial communities from Lake Croche, Canada to study carbon cycling - C_130820_MF_MetaG | ecosystem: Environmental > Aquatic > Freshwater > Lake | place: Lake Croche, Canada...
ATTCCGTTGTTTATTGTGAAAAATAAGATTTAACCGCAAAGACGCTAAGAAAACCACAAAGAACACAAAGTTTAAAAAATAAATAAATCTCTAAAATACTGTTGTTTTTATTACACTCTAAAAACGGAAGGTTTTAAACTTTGCGATCTTAAATTTTCAAACAATAACAAAGAACTTTGTGCCTTTGCGTTAAATTTTTAATTTTCGAACGACAACAAAATCATTTATCTCCTTACGAATCTTTTTATGAAGGTTGTTTATTTGCAACCACAATCATCTCCGCAGTTTTTGTCGGTTTTTTTCTTTTTGAAAAAGAATTTTCTAACCAAGAAAACAACAGCAATAGTAAGAGTTAGATAAACCAAAATTTCTTGTATCATAACTATTTATTTTAAAATTTGATAAGCGATTAATGCTACAATATAAGCAAAACTGCTCATAAAAATAAGTTGTCCTAAAGGCCATTTCCAACTATTCGTTTCTTTTTTAGTAATGGCCAATGTGCTGGCGCATTGCATGGCAAAAGCATAAAACAAAAGCAAGGAAATTCCGGAGGCAAAATTGAAAATTTTCTCGCCAGTTTCTGGGTTGATTTCCGCTCTCATTTTGTCTTTTATGGTTTCGTCATTTTCGCTTCCGCCAACGCTGTAAATGGTTGCTAATGTGCCCACAAAAACTTCTCTTGCAGCAAACGAACTGATGATGGCAACCCCAATTTTCCAATCATATCCTAAAGGGGAAATCGCTGGTTCGATTGTTTTTCCCATTATTCCAATATAAGAATGCTCTAATTTATAAGAAGCCACTTTGTTTTTTAGTTCTATTTTTGATAGCCTTTTATTTTCGGTTTTCGAAAGCAAAATCGATTCCGAATCATTGAAATTTTTACTTGGTCCGTTAGAAGCTAAAAACCATAATACAACAGATATTGCCAAAATAATTTTTCCAGCTCCAAACACGAAAGCTTTGGTTTTTTCGATCACATTTATTGCCACGTTTTTGAACATGGGCAATTTGTAATTGGGCATTTCGACCACAAAAAAGGTTTTGCATTTTAGTTTTAGCACTTTATTTAAAACAAATGCGGAGAAAATCGCCATCCCAAAACCTATTAAATACAACAACATCAAGGTTAATCCTTGCATATTGATGAAACCGAAAATCCGTTGATCTGGAATTACCAATCCAATAATAATTGCATAAACAGGCAATCTTGCGGAACAAGTCGTAAACGGCGTTACTAGAATGGTGATTAATCGTTCTTTCCAGTTTTCGATGTTTCGTGTTGCCATAATGGCCGGGATTGCACAAGCCGTTCCCGAAATTAAAGGCACAATACTTTTGCCGGAAAGACCAAAATTACGCATGATTTTATCCATCAAAAACACCACTCGGCTCATGTATCCGCTTTCTTCAAGAATGGAAATAAACAGAAACAAGAAGGTGATTTGGGGTATAAATATCAAAATTCCGCCAATTCCTGGGATGATTCCCTGAGCTATTAAATTGGTAAACATCCCTGGCGGCAGGTTTTCGTTTGCCAAGCTGCTTAATGTTGCAAAAGTTTGGTCAATATAATCCATCGGAATTTTTGACCATTCGAAAATGGATTGGAAAATTCCAAATAATATAAAGAAGAAGATTAAATATCCCCAGATTTTATGAGTCAGTACGCGATCTAATTTGCTTCTGAAATCCCGAGCAGTTTCGCTATTTATTTTTAGACCAATTTTTAAAGTGTCATTTATAAATTGGTATCTTTTTATGGTTTCTTTTTGTTGTAATCTTTTTAATTCCGAATCTGTTTTTATAAAGGAATTGTTTTCGAGAACTTTTCTGTTCAAACCCACAAAATTCACGTCTTGGGTAATAACCAACCAAAGTTTATACAAGGATTGATTGGGGAATGTTTTTCTAAGATTATTGAAATAAACCTCGTCAATAGAAGATGCGTTCAAACAAGGTTCCGTCGGAAGACTTTCGTATTGCGTGATTAATTCTTTAAGTGCATCAAAACCCAATCCTTTTCTAGAACTGACCAAAGCAATTTTAGTTTTCAGTTCTTTTTCTAAATAAGGAATGTCTAATGAAATTCCTTTGTATTTCATTCTGTCAATCATATTAATGACTAAAATGGTCGGAATTCCCAAGTCTTTTATTTGGGTAAAAAGCAATAAATTTCGTTTGAGATTTTCTACTTCGGCAACTAATAAAACAACATCGGGATAAAGCGAATGGTTTTTATTGAGCAACAATTCGATAACTACATTTTCATCCACCGAACTGGCATTTAAGCTATAAGTCCCGGGAAAATCAAGCACATTGGCTTTTACATTATTTGATAATTTACAAAAACCCAATTTTTTTTCGACTGTAATTCCTGGATAATTTCCCACTTGTTGATTCAAGCCCGTAAGTTGGTTGAAAACCGAAGTTTTCCCCACGTTTGGATTTCCAATTAAAGCGACATTGATCGTTTCCTTGCTCATTTCAGCTTATTTTTGCTTTGTCTTGGGGTCAATAATATCCACTTGGATTTGGCAGGCAGTTTCAATTCGAATAGCTAAATGGGAACCATTTATATCTAAATATAATGGATCTCCAAAAGGGGCAATTTGAAGTAATTCGACCGTATTTCCAGGCAAACAACCCATTTCTAGTAATTTTAATGGAATGGCTTCCACATCAAAATCTTTGATAATGGCTTTCTCCCCTTTTTTTAAGTTCGCTATTGTTGTTTGCAATTCTTATTTAGATTGATTTTAGATTGCAAAAGTACAGATAAAAATAGAATATTAAATGACAATTATCAGGTTTAGCGTTTTTTTTCATCCTCCAAAAGCCAATTAATATCGCCAATCAATTTTTGAATTTCTTCTTTTTTTGTTCCGTCATAAAAACCGCGAACTCTTCTTTTAGAATCGACAAGAACAAAGTTTTCGGTATGAACCATATCATATAATTCGGTTGGTTTTCCTTGTTTTACGGCTAAATAGGATTTTCTGGCCAAAGCATAAATCTCTTTTTTGTCGCCTGTAACTAAGTTCCATTTGCTGTCAATAACGCCGTTTAGTTTGGCATACCCTTTTAAAGCGGGAACATCATCAATATCGGGTAGAACGGAATGCGAAAGCAACATCACTTTTGGATTATGAAGAAATTCCTTTTGGACTTCTACTAAATTCGTTGTCATTTTTGGACAAATCGAACCACAGGTGGTAAAGAAAAAATCGGCCACATAAATTTTGCCTTCATAGTCTTTTTGAGTAATGGTTTTTCCGTTTTGATTCGTGAATTTGAAATCTGCAATCGTGTGGTATTTACTAATATATTGAACGGTCGAATCCACTAATTCTGGATTTACATCTGCTGGATTGAAAATGGGCAAGGTTTTACTTGGCTTTAAAGCCGAATAAAATAAGGAAAGTGTAATTATGGAAAACACCATAAATCCTGCTATGAATTTTCGGTATTTGAAAAGTAGGGACTTCATAAAAATAATTTGGTGCAAAAATACAAAAACGACCTTTGTTTAAATAGTTAAAATGGGGATTTTCAATATAAATTAACATATTATTTGAAATATTATGAATAGTTTTGTTGGAACAACTAAATTTTAAAATAAATGAAATTACATTTTAATAAACAACTAGTTTTTGTAATCCCAGTATTTTTTGGATTTACAATTTGCCAATCGCAAACACAAGTTAAAAGTGAGCCTGGAATTAGTATTTCCAATATGGATAAAAATAGCCAGCCAGGAGATAACTTTTTTAGATTTGTAAACGGAACTTGGCTCGATAAAACCGAAATTCCAAGCGATAAAACGAGCTGGGGAAGTTTTAATGAATTGCGTAAAAAAACAGACATTGATGCTTTGTCCATTTTGAAAGACGCCGCATCAAACCCAATATACAAATCAAATACCGATCAAGGGAAAGCCGTAAACCTTTACAAAACCATTATGGACACCATTGGTAGAGACAAAAAAGGATTGTCTCCGTTAAAACCGTATTTGGCTAAAATTAATGCTATAAAAAACGTCAAAGATTTACAGGCTTTATTAATCGAAATGGAACCGATTGGCGGAATTGGATTCTTCGGGGTTGGCGTTGGTTCAGATGACAAGCACAGCAATAGAAACATTGTTCAAGTGGATCCCGGAAGTTTAGGATTGCCAGATCGAGATTATTATGTTTCGGAAGATAAAGATTCTAAAGAAAAGAGAGAAAAATATGTGCTACACGTGGCAAGAATGTTGCAATTTTTAGGTGAAAAACCAGCAATGGCGAAATCAGATTCCGAAAAAATTCTGGCTTTGGAAATAGCCATGGCAAAACCAAGATTTGATCGAGTAGAACGCCGAGATAGCCGAAAATCATACAATCCAATGTCGGTTGCAGGACTTCAAAAATTAATGCCTTCTATTAATTGGGAAGGATATCTAAAAGGAGTTGGATTACCAAAAATTGATTCTTTAATTGTTTCTCAACCTAAATATATGACGGCTTTAGAAACTGTTTTCAAGGATAATAAAGTGGAAGATTGGAAAACGTATTTGCGTTGGACTTTACTAAACAGATCTACAGGAAGATTGTCCGTAGCAATAGAAACCGCTAACTGGGAATTTTATGGTAAAACATTAACAGGTGCCATCAAGCAAAGAGCGCGCGACGAAAGAGCGTTGCAAGTAATTAACACCACCGTTGGGGAAGCACTTGGAAAATTATATGTAGAGAAAAAGTTTCCGGCTGAAGCCAAAGTGAAAGCAGAGAAAATGATTAAAAATGTTTTTCTTGCATTCGAAAATCGTATCAATAATTTGCCTTGGATGTCGCCAGAAACAAGAGTAAGCGCTATAGAAAAATTGCGCAAATCGACCATAAAAATTGGATATCCAGACAAATGGAAAGATTATTCTGCCTTGACTTTGAAAAGCCCAGAAGAGGGAGGAAGTTTTTTTGAGAATGCCATAAACATTTCAAGTTGGAGATTTAAAGAGGATTTAGATAAATTGTACAAACCAGTGGACAAAACCGAATGGGGAATGTCGCCACAAACCGTAAATGCTTATTATAATCCTTCGTATAACGAAATTGTGTTTCCAGCCGCTATTTTGCAACCTCCATTTTACAATTATCAAGCTGATGAAGCGGTAAATTATGGTGGAATTGGAGCGGTAATTGGCCACGAGATTTCTCATGGTTTTGACGATTCAGGATCGAGATATAATGCAGATGGAAACCTAAAAGATTGGTGGACTGCAGACGATTTGAAACAATTTTCAGCTTTAACAGGAGCACTTGCTGATCAATACAGCGCTTTGCAGCCTTTGCCAGGAATTTTTGTTGACGGAAAATTTACTTTGGGAGAAAACATTGGCGATTTAGGGGGTATTAATGCCGCTTACGATGGATTGCAAATTTATTTAAAAGAAAATGGCAACCCAGGATTAATTGATGGATATACTCCAGAACAACGTTTCTTTATTTCGTGGGCAACCGTTTGGAGAACCAAAACTCGTGACGAAGCTATAAAAAACAGCGTTAAAACAGATCCACATTCACCAGGAATGTACCGTGCTTATGTTCCGTTGCAAAATGTGAATTCTTTTTATGAAGCGTTCAATATTCAACCCAATAACGGAATGTTTCTTGCACCTGAAAAACGAGTGAAAATCTGGTAGATTCTAATTTAGAATAAGAAAATAGCAATTTATTTATGATTTTTTTCGGAGTTATAGATAAATACAAAAATCGTAATTCCGACTAATAAAAAATGGAATGAATGATTTATAGTATAACTTTTGTTTCTAAAAAAGAATCTCCATTTGCTTTGTTGCCAAAAAGAAGAGTCGAAGCTACTGATCGTGTATTGAACATGATTAACTATACGGTCGCAGAAGGTTTTGGTAACTCTGCCAATACTGGAGCTTGTTAACTAGAAAGTCTTAAAGGATTTTTAGAAAATATTGCTCTGATGAATAGCGAATATTTATTGGCAAGAAGGAAAGGATAGTTCTTAGACAAAATTCATAAGGCATTAGCCAAAACTAAAAAACAACAGTAATCAAAGGACAATCTTATTAAAAAAAATACTAGTACTTTTTTAAGTACTTTTGGTTAAATAAAAAAAATGACTGAAAATATAAAATTCGCGGTAATTGGTGGAGGAAGTTGGGCTACAGCAATTGCAAAAATGCTTTGTACTAACTTACCCGAAATTGCTTGGTATATGCGTAATGAAGATGCTATTGAATATATAAAAACACAATTTCACAATCCAAATTACCTTAGTTCTGTTGAATTTGACATCTCAAAATTAAAACTCACTAACGATATAAACGAAGCCATTTCTTATGCGGATTATATCATATTTGCCATTCCCTCAGCTTTTTTGGGTGGTGAACTTGAAAAATTAACGCAGTCATTAGAAGGAAAAGTTATATTTTCGGCTATCAAAGGAATTGTTCCAGAAACAAGTCTAATTGTAGGGGAACATTTTAACGCAACTTACAATATTCCATTTGAAAACATTGGAGTAATAACGGGTCCTTGCCACGCGGAAGAAGTAGCACTAGAACGATTGTCCTATTTGACAATTGCTTGTGGAGATGCGGAGAAGGCCAAAGTTGTAGCCAAAAATTTGTCTAGTAAATATATCAAAACCAAAATTTCGGACGATATTATTGGAACGGAATATGCGGCAATGCTCAAAAATATATATGCAATTGCTGCAGGAATGGCACACGGTTTGGGTTACGGAGATAATTTTCAATCGGTTTTGATGAGTAATAGTATTAGAGAGATGAAAAAATTCATTCGATGTGTACATAAAATGAAACGAAACATCAATGATTCGGCATATTTGGGTGATTTATTGGTAACCGGTTATTCTATCTTTTCTAGAAACAGAATGTTCGGAAATATGATTGGAAAAGGCTATACCGTAAAATCGGCTCAAATAGAAATGAGCATGGTTGCCGAAGGATATTATGCGACAAAAAGTGCTTATAACCTCAATTTGGGATATGGTGCAAAAACACCAATTATAGATGCTGTTTTCAGTATTTTATATGAAGGAAAATCTGCAAAAAAAGTGTTTGAAAAACTAACTGAAAAATTAGATTAACTTTCTAATTTATAGAAAAACAAAGGAATTATGAGCGAAAGATGGAAGTATCAGATTAAAAAAGGAGTTTTTTGGGGAGTCTTCATGATTCTTTTTACAACTATTTTTGCACTAAAAGATAAGCCTTTTGCTTCACAAATTGTAGATTCTGGTTATTATTTTAGATGTGTTGGGTACTTGCTTTTTGGCGTATTTGCTTTAGGTTATTCTAGTTGGAAAGCAAAAATAAAAAGAGAAAGCAATCAATAGTTTTAATTATGATTTTTGCCCCATAATTTGTTCCATTACCCAATTAGTATGAATAGCTGACAATCCTGTGGAAGGATGTGTGCTAATTCCAGCCAAATGTTCCTGTATTTTTTTAACGTGAAAGAGTTGGACGTTTTCTGGATGAGCAATAAAAAGTTCTGTTTTGCCTTTTTCAGTTTCTAATACAATGTCATTTTCTTCAAATATTGAAAAGGTAATTTTTCCTTTACTGCCATAAATTGTTACCGTGTCTTCAAGAAATTGGCAGCCAAAATTCCAACTTCCCGTACCTGTAATTCCTGATTTATGTAACCAAGTTGCAGCAATAGCATCTTTAGCAGAATACAAGTTTTGCTGATTTAAGTTTACACCCGAAACTTGGTTTATATTTCCAAAAAAATGAACAAATAAATCCAATCCATGGCTTGCCAAATCATCAAAATAGCCACCAGAAGCCACATCAACATCGGTACGCCAATTGTACGCTCCCGAAACATCAACTGTTGAAGGTGGTCGCATAAAATGCCAATTTATATGTCGGACTTCGCCAATGTTTTTTTCATCAATCCAGCTTTTTATTTTTTCAAATCGAGGAAGTGAACGGCGGTAATAGGCTACAAATAGGGGTAGGTTTTTTGCTGAAAAGGCAGTATGTATGGCCAAACTATCTTCATAATTAGGCGCCAAAGGCTTTTCTATACAACACGGTTTTCCTGCCAAAGCAACTTTGAGTCCATAAAATTTATGCGAATCTGGTGGCGTTGCAATATAAACAGCATCAACTTCGGGATCGTTTATTAATTCGTCTGCATTGGAATAATATTTTTTTATACCGTGCCGTTTGGCATAATCAGCGGCTTTTTCTTTATCTCTTCGCATTACTGCAACGATTTCAAATCCTCCTGTTTTTTGATATGCAGGACCGCTTTTTATTTCGGTTACATTTCCACAACCTATAATTCCCCAGCGTATTGTTTTTGAAGTAGGCTCCATACTTATCTTTCGATTATCCCATCAACGAATAAAATAGGAACTTCCTCCACTGCATTTTCATTAATGGAATCCGCCTTGAAGATAAATTTTCTATCGTATAATTTTTCCCCTATAAAAAAAGTAAGCATAAACTCATTGTTGAGTGCCAAAACACTTTTTTCTATCATTTCGATTTTCACTACTGAAACAGCGGGAACTTCAACATAAGCATGTCGCAAGAGCGAGGTTTTTTTCATCTCGCCATCAATAGTTCCAAAAGCTTTTGAAACAATCATGACACCATCGAGATTGAAATCGCTATCATTAATTAAATAAGCATACCAAACTTTTTCCATGAAATCGTCACTCCATTCTTGTACTGCGGCTAGGAAAACGTTTTCTACGGTAGGAATTATGATGTCTTTTTTCATTGCAGACGATTTGTTTGATAATTATGAGATTGCTTCGTTCCTCGCAATGACTAAATTGATGCTTTAAATTGCTCTAAGAAACGAACATCGTTTTCATAAAACATTCTGATATCGCCAATTTGGTATAAAAGCATGGCGATTCTTTCGATTCCCATTCCAAAGGCAAAACCGGTATATTCTTCTGAATCAATATTACAATTCTTAAGAACATTGGGATCAACCATTCCACATCCTCCAATTTCTAACCAACCCGTTCCTTTTGTAATTCGGTAATCGGTTTCGGTTTTCAAACCCCAGTAAATATCTATTTCAGCACTTGGTTCCGTAAACGGAAAATAAGAAGGGCGAAGACGGATTTTTGACTTTCCGAACATTTCTTTGGTGAAATAAAGCAAAGTTTGCTTCAAATCGGCAAAGGAAACGTCTTTGTCAATATATAATCCTTCCACTTGGTGAAAAATACAGTGCGAACGGGACGAAACAGCTTCATTACGAAAAACTCTTCCAGGAGAAATGGTACGAATGGGCGGTTTATTATTTTCCATATATCTCACTTGCACGGATGAAGTGTGCGTGCGCAACAAAATATCGGGACTAGTTTGTATAAAAAACGTGTCTTGCATATCACGAGCCGGATGATATTCTGGCAAGTTTAATGCGGTAAAATTATGCCAATCATCTTCGATTTCTGGCCCTTCAGAAACATTAAACCCAATGTTCGAAAAGATGTCTATAATTTGGTTTTTAACCAATGATATCGGATGACGAGAGCCAATTATAACCGGTTCTGAAGAACGTGTTAAATCGCCATAAAATCCTTTTGTTTCTTCTTTGCTTTCTAGAGCTTCTTGTATTGATTTAACTTTATCTTCGGCAGAAGTTTTAAGCAAATTGATTACTTGCCCAAATTCCTTTTTTTGATCGTTTGGAACATTTTTAAATTCGGCAAAAAAGTCTTTCAAAAGCCCTTTGCTTCCTAGAAATTTAATTCGGAATGCTTCAAGTTCTGCTGTATTTTGTGTTGTAAAAGCTTGTGCTTCGCCAATATATTCTTTTATCTTATCTATCATTTTTATCCAATAATTGAGTTTGCAAATATAAGAAATTTTTGTTGATAGGGACAAGTCGCACTTGTCCGTACTTGATAAATAATATCAATCAATTAGTTCCTTTTCGAGAAAATAGTTAACAATAGCTTCTTTCATTAAAACCGACTGTTCACCCGCTTTTAGTGGTGGCAATTCTTCTTTTACTTTATAATGAGGCCAACCTTCCTCATCGAAAAATTCGAATTCATAGAAACCATAAGGTTCTAATAATCGACAAATTGCAATGTGCATCAGGTTTAATTTTTCGTCTTTTTCGTAGGTTTGATGCACTTTTCCAAGTTCCTGAACGCCTATTAAATAGATAATTGCGTCTAAATCTAAATCTTCGCCCTGCGAAAACTGATCA
>Ga0114962_10005188_pt1 | contig 10238 bp, 11 predicted proteins | sample C_130820_MF_Meta_FD_87017 | JGI IMG/M metagenome (GOLD analysis project Ga0114962, IMG submission 87017) | Freshwater microbial communities from Lake Croche, Canada to study carbon cycling - C_130820_MF_MetaG | ecosystem: Environmental > Aquatic > Freshwater > Lake | place: Lake Croche, Canada...
CATCTCCTCCGATGCCACCGCGGCACCATGGCTCCTCTTCCCAGGCTAGAATTCCAAGCTCGTCACAGAGATCGAGCACGAGTGGTGACTGCTGATAGTGACCCAAGCGAACGAAATTCACCCCCATCTCCTTCATGGAGTGGAGCGTCTGACGAACGACCTCATCGGGAACCGCTGCGGCAACACCGGCGTGATCCTCATGATAATGCGTTCCCCGGAGCAGAAGGCGTTCGCCATTCAGCTTGAAAGGCCCGTGATCGACCCACTCAAAGGAACGCACGCCGAAGCGTCCCGATATCTCTTCATTCCCTTGAGGCGATTTGAGCGTTATCAGGCACGTGTAGAGGGATGGTGACTTTGGTGACCAAAGCGAGGGGGTCCTGATGGAGAATTCATCAAGCTGCTCCTCTCCCTGCCATGGCGCACTCTTGAGCGAGGCGGTGTGGACGGTTTTTCCTGCAGGATCCTTGATGTCGAGTACGAATTCGAGTGGTTCCTTGGAGTTGGTCGGATTATGGAGTCTTGCACGCACTTTCACCAGGGCGGGGCCTTTTCCCGAGGGATCGAGCGTCGGCTGGATATGAATCCTCTCGACGGAGACCGCGGGAACATAGTCCAGGTAGAGATGGCGGTAGATGCCGCCGTAGTGGTTAAAGTCACTGAGATCGGAGGGAACGATTTCCGCATTGCGGGAGTTGTCGCACCGGACCGCCAGAGGGACCTCCCCCTTATTGTCGGGATTGGTGAGGGCTGTAGCCGCCGCATCGGTGATGTCGACCGTCCATTCGTCGTATCCACCCACATGACTTCCAACCTTTTCCAATCCGATAAACACCTCAGATTTCTGGCCGGCACCATTAAAGTGAAGGAGAGTGCGTCCGTTAGGGTAGGGATTGGAGATTTTCAGATGCGTCCGATACCAACCGGGACCTTGATAATAGCGGATGTCTGGATCAACCGCGTCCTTCGCATTGAAGCAGTGTGGTAGAGTAACAGACTGCCACTGTACGTTATCTGTAGCCTTGTTGCCCCTCCAGATCTCCCAGATGCTTCCCAGAGAGCCTTGGTAATACTGCCATCCCTCATACAAAGACTGCCTTATTTGGGCCTGCGTGATGCCGGTAAGTAATGCATAGCATGAGGCGATAAGAAGACTAATTTTTTTGCATTGCTTCATGATGTGTACATAGGGATTACCTGACACGCGGAGCAAGGAATCGAGCTAAGACCTTTTACGAATCGAGATACGTTTGATCTTCTCCTCAATCCTCTGACTCTCGGTCATCAGCTCCGCGTCGTCGCGGTAGGCATTGTGGACAAGGCGGCGGTCGTAGGAATTCAGGGGTTCGGTCTCGACAGGGCGTCCATGGATCTTAACGGCATCGGCGAGCTGTTGGATTCGCTGGAGGAAAGCAGCATCGCGCATGGAGCGGTAATGCTCGACATCCACAACGACACGTGGAGCCTCGTTGTTCTGGGAAAGGAGAATTCGATTCACCAGGAACTGGAGGCTCTCGAGGGTCTCATCCCGGCGCCCGATGAGGCGTTGTGGTTCGTTGGTCCGAATCTGGAGGATCAGATGTCCTTCACGAAGCTCTTCCTCGATTTCCACAAAGAACCCGAGTTGACCGAGAATGCTCTCCAAGACTTCTTTGGGTGTCTGGTTCATCGGCCGAGAGTTTAAGAGAGTTGTGGTGTTTTAGCGTTTCTTACTGGTGAAGTTGGAACCACCCGATCCCCCTTTTTTGGGTTTTGTGGAAACCACCTTTTCCAGTGTTGGGAGCGGCTGATTCTTGGTCCAGTACAACTGGGCTATGGAGAAAATATTCTGAGTTGTCCAATAGAGAGCGAGTCCTGATGCGTAATTGTAACAAAAAGTAAGGAAGATAATCGGCATGAAATACATTATCCGCTGCTGGGCGGCGTCGCCGCTCTTCGGTGAGATGGCCATCTGCCAGACCATAGTGCCGGCCATGATGATCGGCAGGAGATTGATCGGGAACCCCATGATGTGGGTGAGCGTGTCGGGCTGGGAAAGATCGTGGATCCAGAGGAAGTGGCTGTTGCGGAGCTCGATAGCGCTGCCGAGCATCGAGTAGAAGCCGAAGAAGATCGGGATCTGGACGAGCATTGGGAGACAGCCCCCGAAGGGATTCACCCCGTACTGCTTGTAAAGCTTCATCAGCTCCTCGTTCATCTTAGTCGGGTCATTCTTAAACTTCTCGCGCAGTTCGGTCATCTTCGGCGAGAGCAGCTGCATCCGCTTCATGGAGGAGGTAGCCTTGTTCTGCAGGGGCCAGAGGGCCGACTTGATGAGGATCGTCAGTATAATGATCGCCGCGGCGAAGCTGTGGGTGAACTTGTCGATCGAGTTCATGGACCAGAGCAGGAACTCGGAGACCAGGTGGAAGATTCCGAAGTTCATGACTTTCTGCTGCTCGCCGCCGATCTTGCTCAGGCCGTAGAAATCTTTAGGTCCCGCATAGATGGAGTAATGACGGGTGACCGTCTCGCCCGGGGCGAGAGCGATGGGGCCTGTTCCCAGACCGCCGGTGATGCCGTAAATTGGCTGTCCGTTTGGGGTCTCAGTGGCATTCTGGGACTGGAAGCGCCTTGCCCAGACACCACTGCCAGCCTGATCCTTGGCTGCGGAGATGATCGTGCAGAAGTACTGGCTGGTCACGGCCGCCCATTGGATGCCGGCCTCCGGCTGAGTGTAGAGAGCGCGGGCCGGACGGGTCTCGATGTTGACCAGCGGGATCTTGCCTGCCTCAAACCAATTGACATCGATGGAAGTCATCTTCCCGTCACGCAGCCAGTCAAAGCAGGTGTAGGTCGGGAGATCCTTGATATGGATCGGGGCCTCGCCTCCAGCCGCCACGAAGTAACCGGGCAGCGTGATCGGGGTTGTCCCGCTGTTCTTGAACGAGAGATCCAGTCCGATCTGGTACTCCTCCGGAGCGCCGACGGTCTGCGGCAGCGTGAAGGACTTCGTGACGGAGAGTCCGCCGGGCGCGGCCAGGGTGAATCGGGTGATCGCTTGCTTCTTGTCGGTCTCCATCGAAAAGCCGCCGATCGGCGTGCCGTTCGAGTCGCAGAGGGCGCCGATCGGAAGCCCGGAGTCCTTGTTCAGGAAGAGGCTGTGTTCGTTTGCTCCAAGATGCAGGAAGAGGGTGACGGCCTCGATGCCTCCTGTATTGGCGGCGAAGAGATACTCGGCGCGGCTTGTGTCCAGGGTCTCGCGCTTAGCCGAGAACTCGGGGATCTGAGGTGTCGCTCCGGCGACAGCCGGGAGCAGTGCCGCGGTAGGTGTGACCGCTGGTGCGATGGGCTTGGCTACGGGTTCAGCGGCCTTTGCGACTTCGGCTTTGATCTTCGCCTCCCGTTGCAGGGCTGCCTGCTGCGCGATATAGGGAGCGTAGGTCTTGGAGTAATAAAACTGCCATCCGACAAGTCCGGCAACGGAGAGGGCGATGGCGATCCAGGTAGTACGGTCGAACATAAGAAGAGATTTTTAGGGCTGAAGGCTGAAGGCTGAAGACTGAAGTTTGTGAGCTGAAAGTTTTGGAGAGGGGATATTGGGAGATGGAACAGGATCGAAGCCACCTTCTCCCCAGGGGTGACATTTGGAGAGGCGTCGCAAGGCCAGCATTGAGCCCTGGAGAGATCCGTAGGTCCTTAAGGCCTCGAGAGCATAGGCCGAGCAGCTTGGGTGAAAACGACATCCACACCCGCTGTCTCCGCAGAGTGCACGGAGCAACGGGGAGATCAGCCACCGGTAGAGGTGAATCGGAATACAAAGTAAAAAGGACATCGGGTCAGGTACTCTGGTCGGGCAATGAGTCGCTGAAAATAGAGAGACGCTTTCCAAGACGCAACCATTCCGAGCGAAGAGATTCCATAGTGGCATTTGCCGCAGAGGGTTTGACCGTCACGACAATCCAGAGACCGGTTCGTAGACCAGAGAGTTCCTGGCGGTAAACTTCCCGCAAGCGGCGCTTCATCTTGTTGCGTGTGACAGCCGAACCGACACGGCGGGAGACGACGACGGCTCCCTGAGTTTCAGTCACCTGATCGCTCATCACTCCCATTCGGAGAAATGTTCCGTGAAAAGAAAGGCCCGCCGAGCGAACCTTCAGATGCTGATAGCCCGATCGCAGCCGCGACGAACGCGGTAAGCCAAGCTTCACCGGCTTGGTCTGCTTACCCAGACTCTTAGGCCTCGGTGTGGCGTGCGAAGTGGAGCTCAACCCCCTTCGGCAGGAGACGCTTGCGTCCATGCTGACGACGGCGGCTCAGAATAGCGCGACCATTCTTGGTCTTCATGCGAGCACGAAAACCGAACTGCTGTTTACGTGTGCGTTTGGAAGGTTGGTAGGTGCGCTTCATGTCTTAAAAGTCTTGGATTTCTTAAAGGAATCGGGTGAGTGAGAATGGAGTTTTCGCCCCTGAGTGTCAATGGATGTTTTTGATTCCTTCATTTTTCTTCGAATTCGTATTGCCCGGCAGCGAGATTCATCCTAGCTTCTCACTTCCACTTGGAAAATCTCGTTGTTTTCTGGATGAGACACTTGGGGTCATAGCTCAGTTGGTAGAGCGCCTCCATGGCATGGAGGAGGTCTGGGGTTCGACTCCCCATGGCTCCACCAAGTGTTGGATAGGTCTTTCGAAAGATCTTATTTTGAAATATTTGGTTTAAAATGAAGTGTTGAAGGAGTTTTGGAATCTGGCCTGCTACGGATGGATATGCTTTAGAATACCACTACCCAAGTATTCCCATGGAGCATTCATCTAAGAAACCCGATATGATTCATTTCTTTAGCAGGCATTGCAGGACGCTCCTGCTTCTGGGAATCGTCGGACTCACGGCGTGCGCCAGCGATGCCGTCGTCAAGGTGCGGCCTCCCCGCTATCAACCTGTGAGTTCGATGACTGCAACCGCAGGCACGGGACAAAAGATCATGCAGGCGATGAGGAGTGTCCGTGTGAATCCTCTCTTGTCTCTTGGAGAGAATATCCAGGCCTCTCAGGAGGCGCAGGCGGTGCTGAAGCAAAACCCGGAAGACGCCATAGCCCTTCATGAATACAACTTCGCCGTTTCACGGATTGTGGGGATCATCCGTGCCAGCAAGCTGGATCCCTGGACCCATCCTCTGACTGTTCCATCTCCCTCAGGAGGGGTCTATCTGCTGGAACACAAGCCTGATCCTAGACCCCAATGGAATCCAGCGCTCTACACATTTACTCCTGCAGATGAGTTCATAATTGGGGGCAAGTATGTTGAGGAGCATATCTCCCGTCCTGGAATCGGTGCTCCCGTGGTGGCAGTCGGTAAAGGAGATAACAAGGAGTGGCGCTCAAACTACTTCACCAAAAAGGTCTACTACGGGGTGACTGCCGTGGCTCGCTTCCAGGGAAACCGCTGTATTATTGCCTTTGAGGATCCCTTGGCTCAGGAGAGGACCTCCGTGAACGGAAAAAAGATGGATCTGGCTGCGGATTTCACCGTTCCACTTGCGGTGATGCTCACCAGCACGACTCACAAGGTGCCCAAGCTGGAACGAATGATTAACCCCGAGAAATACGCAGAGACCGCGCAACTCGCCCGACTGGAACCCTATAATTCCAACAAGGCGGTGGTCCTTGTCATCCACGGTCTGATGGACTCCCCCTCTACTTGGGCGCCAATGATCATCAATCTGCGGAGTGATCCAGAGATCCGGAAGCATTATCAATTCTGGTTCTATAGCTACCCCTCGGGATATCCCTATCCCTACTCTGCTTCCATCTTGCGCGAAAATCTCGATGGGGCCGAAAAGCGTTTTCCGTTGACCAAGCCGATGGTCGTGATCGGTCACAGCATGGGGGGATGCATCAGCAGACTCCTGATCACCGACACGGGGGAGACTCTCTGGAAGCGTCTCTTCAACCACACGCCGGCTGAGACCCATCTCCCAGCCTCCTCCAAGAAACTCTATACCGACGCCTTGATCTTCAAGCATCGCCCGGAGATCGGCAGAGTGATCTTCATCTCCTCGCCTCTGAAGGGTAGCGAGATGGCCTCTCTTTCGATCGGCAGGATCGGATCGATGCTCATCAGGACTCCGAGGAGTCTGCTTCTGGCGGGCAATGACGCCTTCAAGATCGCCACCTTCCATGCCAATGACCTGAAGCTCAAGCGTGCACCCAACAGCATCGACACGCTCTCACCGAAGAATCGTTTCGTCCGTCTGATTAATACCATCCCGATCGTGCCAGGAATCCCGTATCACACGATCATCGGCGACCGAGGGAAGGGTGATTCGCCGAACTCATCCGACGGGGTTGTCCCTTACTGGAGCTCTCATATGGACGGTGCTCAGTCCGAGTATATCGTCCCGAGCGACCACGGGGCCCACCAGAATCCGAAAGCCTTTGAAGAAGTGAAACGTATCCTCAAGCTTAATGCTACCGAGTAAGGAAACTGAGCAGAAAGCAGATCGCTGAATGAGAAGCTCCTCTGCTCAACGAGTTTCAGCGGGAACTAAATCAGGACTCTTGAGGGGTTTTTGATTGGGCGAGGGGAGGACCTCGTCGAGTTGGAAGATATCCTCCTCTTCAATCTCGTCGGTTTCCAAGGGAGCAAAGCGTTCCGCCTTGAATCCCCGCTCGATCCCCACCTTATTGGTCGGATTCTTCAACTCGGTGAGGTAAACGGCGACCTCTCCGTGATTCGCATTGAAGTCGCAGCCCGGAACCAGATCGCGGATATGATAGGTGTTCCCCTTCTTCGGCAGCTGGTTGTAGAGGAGCTGAATCCCGAGAGGGAAGGCATCGTCGATACACACTACGGCTTGGCCTGGAAGGAACATCCTGTGATCGTTACTCAAGAACTCCGACTGGTCAATGGAAGCCCATGAGCCCCTTAATCATTCCTCTAATCTGACTCGAAAAGCTCCTGTTGGAGTTTTTCCTCCAACTCGTTGTTCTCTTCCTCAAACCGCACTCCTGTTCCCAGCAAGCGGACGGGGAGATCTTTTCTCCCAAAGGCTTCGGTGAGCAGGGTCTGGTAGATTTCGATCGAAGGCTCGTTGCAGAGGCATTCCCGGGTGGTCCGGGTGAAGTCGGCGAACTTCATCTTCACGAAGGCCTTGCGGATCCTTCTCTCCGAGGCCTTCTGATTCAACTCCTCGAGTAGTTCCGCGGAGAGTTCCGTGATGGCGGCCTGACACTGCTCCAGGGAAACAAGGTTGTCGCTGAAGGTGGTTTCATTGCTCAGGGATTTGCTGATGCGATGGGGCTGAACCTCCCGGTCATCCTCTCCCCGGCAGAGGTGATAAAGCTCTTCTCCCCATTTTCCAAACTGCAGAACCATTTCTGGCAAGGTGATCTTCTGAAGATCGGAGCAGGTCAGGATGCCGCGCTCTGCAAACCGCTCGGCGCTCTTGGGACCAATGCCCCAGATCTTGCGGACTGGGAGCGATGCCATGAATTCCTGAACCTGTTCCGGCAAGATGGCGAACTGGCCGTTAGGCTTGCGCCAGTCGCTGGCGATCTTGGCCAGCATCTTGTTCGGGGCGATGCCGGCTGATGCGGTCAGGCGCGTCTCCTTAAGGATTCGAGTACGGATTTCCTTGGCAATGTCCCAAGCATAGCGCCCCTCTTCCGATAAGGCGGTCACATCCAGATAGGCTTCGTCCAGAGAGAGGGGCTCCACCAGCGGGGTGTAGTCGCGAAAGATCTTCCGGATCTGCTGGGAGGCGGCACGGTAGAGCTCGAACCGGAGGGGCAGAAAAACCAGCTGAGGGCAGCGTTCTCGCGCCATGAATCCTGGCATGGCCGAGCGGATCCCGAACTTGCGGGCCTCGTAGTTGCAGGTCGTGACCACCCCTCGGTGACTGCCTCCACCCACGGCGATGGGTTGACCGGCTAACTCAGGCCGCTCACGCATCTCCACGGCCGCATAGAAGCAATCCATGTCGATGTGGATGATTTTTCGCATAGTGTCGTGATAAGCTTAGTTTTCTCAGTTGCTCTTAAGGTATCCTAAGAAAAGAAATAGCCACAAAAGGCACAAAAAACACAAAAGGGGAATTAGCGCACAATGCTCATGTATTTGTTGTGGGAGTCGCGCAGGAGCAATCACATCCCATATGCATTCTGTGCATCTTGTGGCCATAACTCAGTTGAAACCGTGGGAGATTTTATTCAGTTGCCTCTTTTTGCTTCGGTAAGTGTCCTCTCTCTGCAAATCATGCCGCTCTTATGATCATCCAGATTTACGAGATTCAGGAGCCGAAGGAAGCGGCGCTGATGGCCGAGTGCGGAGTGGACCATATTGGAGGGGTTGTTCTTTCCCCCGATGAGTGGATGATCCCTGCCCTGAAAGAGTCCGTGAATGGGATCCGCGAGGCTGGCCGCAAGAGCAGTATCATTCCCCTCTTTGCCGATCCGGAGGCCGTCTATCGAGTGATCGACTGGTATCAGCCCACTATCGTTCATTTCTGCGATAGCCTGAACCATGAAGCGGCGGTGGATGAGTCGGCTGTCTCCGCCGCGATCCTCTTGCAGCAAGGAGTGAAGGAGCGATTTCCCCATGTGGAGATCATGCGGACGATCCCGATTGCCGAGCCCAGATTCGGATCGCATGTGCCGACTCTTGAGCTTGGACGCCTACTGGAAGGATCCAGCGACTGGTTTCTGACCGATACACTGCTAGTGTGTGGTTCAGCCCAACCGGTGACTGGTCATGTCGGTATCACCGGCAAGCTCTGCGATTGGGATATGGCTCGGGATCTGGTGAATCAGAGTCATATACCGGTGATTCTCGCCGGGGGCCTCTCTCCCGAGAATGTTACGGAGGGACTAAGGTTCACACAACCTGCCGGTGCCGACACCTGCACGGCCACCAACCAGCTCGACGAGTCTGGGAAGCCGATCCGATTCCGTAAGGATCCGGAGAAGGTGAGGAGGTTTGTCGAATCCTGCCGGGCGCTCTAAGGCATCATCTGTTAAATCTGACGTTTTCTGGTGAAATCACCGTGGCTGTAGGAAAACAAAGGGACTCCCGCAGAGGTGCGGAGTTTTTTTAGTCTGCCTGCAACTGATGCACAGAAACACAAACCCCTAAGAACAAGCAATCAGGCAGAAAGGATTTAAGACAAGAGTGCCGCCTTGAATCATTATTGACCATAGCATCAGTGCTCATTCGTCCGCGTGTATTTGTCTTTACCCTCTGCGTCTCTGCGCCTCTGCGCGATAATTCTCACTTTCTGCAAAGCGGCAGAATAAATAGAAGTCGTTCTAAGTTGCCGGTAGATTTCCTTTTCTATTTTCCTCCGCGGCGGCGATTTGGACGTGGATTAGATTGGGGATTAGGACGGGGGCGCTTGGCTGGAGCCGCAGGTGAGTCTTTTTCGGAGTTGGCTGAACTGGCTGAAGAACGCGGTTCCTCAGACTGCTCGTGACGGGGTTCGGTTTCCGAATCCCCCCGATCTTCTCTATAAGAAGGGGCTGAGGGCTGCGTGGGTACATCATGCTCCTCGAAATCGCCCTGATGACGATCGTCTCGGTGACGATCCTCCGTAGGATCTGTCTGATTGTGATCCTGATGGAGCTGATTGGGCTGACGATTCTCCTGCTGGCGCCCCCGCTGCTGGCGGTCGTCACGCCGGCCGCCCCCTCCACTACCTCCATTGCCGCCACCCTGCTGCTGATTGTGCTGACGCTGTCCCTGCTGTTGGGGCTGAGGGTTGCGCTCCTGCTGGGAGCGCTTTTGCAGCGCGGAGGTGAGCTCCTTCAGTGAAGCGACAAGATGGACTCCAAGGTCACCCTCGGGTTCGTGGGCCTTTTCGATCGACTCAGCCACTCCCTCGACGGCACCGGTGAGGCTCTCGAGGCTTGATTGGATCGATTTGAGGCTGAGAGCAATGCTCTTGAGGAATTCTGTGTTGGGGTCTGTTTCTGAAATGCTCATCAATTTGAATGGTGATCTGTGGAATTTTTGGAATCTGTATCCGAACCAGAGTGGGCGCAGGAAGAGGGGTGGTTGGCGAGAGATTTATGGGGCCTGTGGACTCCGCTTTGCAGTTCAGGGAGGGCTTCCTTGCGGCGAGCCTTATGGCCATTCAGCCAAAGAAGAAGGGCCTGCCAGTGGATGCCAAAAATGACTTGAAGTGTGAGGAACGGGTATTTGAGCGAAAAGAGTAGGAGATTCCGATCGCTGAGGGGGACCCTGACCCCGGCGAGAACACTGATCA
>Ga0114962_10005189_pt1 | contig 10237 bp, 7 predicted proteins | sample C_130820_MF_Meta_FD_87017 | JGI IMG/M metagenome (GOLD analysis project Ga0114962, IMG submission 87017) | Freshwater microbial communities from Lake Croche, Canada to study carbon cycling - C_130820_MF_MetaG | ecosystem: Environmental > Aquatic > Freshwater > Lake | place: Lake Croche, Canada...
CTTTTACAAAGACTAAAGTCTAAGAGAATCGTAGTTTCATCTTTACCAGAATGATAGATTTAGCTATCGTCAAAATTTTCATAACTTTATTTATTGAATCTGTGGATCTTGCTGCATTTGCTCTGTCGTTGTGAAATAGGCAGCCAACTTAGTGGCATCAGACAGAGAGATTCAATCTGCGCGCAAACAATCAGATCAGGAAGGCTGGATTGCAGTCAACATCATGTTGACCAACAACTCGGTCATGCTATGGAAGGTGATTTTGACAAAGGCCTCTTCTTCAGAGGCTCTGGCAAATTTCCATTTGGAGATCAGATAAGAAGTGTTTCTGAGTTGATTCGCTTCTTATTAACCCCAACCCAAGCCCAAGCATGGGCCTGAGTGGCTAGTCCGCTTTAGTCTTCTTCCTCAAATTCCTTAGGCAGCTGGTGCGCTATACCCTTGTGACAGTCAATACAAGTTTTGCCTTCTTCTTTGGCTTTCATGTGTTTTCTGTAAGGCGTTTGCTTTTGTAACTCTGGGCTCATAGCGTCAAACGAGTGGCAGTTGCGACATTCGCGAGAGTTGTTGTCTTTCATGCGCGCCCACTCATGTGAAGCTAGCTCCATACGCTTGGCTTCAAATTTCTCACGTGTATCGATGCTGCCAGTGATCTTGCCCCAAACTTCAAAGCTGGCTTGGGACTTACGAATCATCTTATGCACCCAGTCTTTGGGCACATGGCAGTCAGAACAAATGGCACGCACACCCGTGCGGTTGCTGTAATGAATGGTTTCTTTGTATTCAGCGTAGACGTTGTCACGCATCTCGTGGCAAGTGATACAAAACTCTAGCGTATTTGTGGCCTCCATTCCTGTGTTGAAGCCACCCCAAAAAATAATGCCACTCAAAAATCCTACAGAAAGTAAACCTAAAAGTGAATACTTAGTACTTGGTCGGCGCAAGATAATCCACAAAGTGCTTAAAAAACCGCGCGATCTTTCAGTCATTAGATAATTCCTTAAGCGATCTTTATGAGATTAAAAATTTAGAACGTACGATAGTCCGAGGACCCTAACGTTATATCCACCAGCATTCAAATTATTTGGAACCAATGAGGTTGGCGTGTAACCAGTTTGAAGGCCGTTGTAGTAGTAGTCTTGTGCACTAAGGTGTTGGTATAAAAGGGATAAGTTCACTCTAGATTCTTTGTTAAATCTATAAAGTCCATTAAATTTGAGCTGCGTCATGATGTACTGAATGTCCGGCACAGAACCACAGGTAAGTACATCGGTTCTGTAACATTCTTTATTTGCTTGAAGCGTGTAGTACTGTGCCGTAGCGTAACTTGTTCTAGCCCAGGAATAATTTAAATCGCCTGCAAGGGTTAATCGCCCCCCCAAAAGGCCATCGTCCTTCAAACCGAAACCTAATGTCAAGTCCGATCCATTGAGACTATTGAACCAAGTTACATCTTGGCTACTGAGATTAACTCCATTAACCACAATACTTTGAACGGTTTTACTTAGAGCATCTCTTCGCATGAATTGCTGTGTTGCATATCCAAATATGCTGCGATTTTCACTGTATGCGAATGTCAAATCAGTAGACAAGGTGCTTGACATACCTGATTGAACTCCATAAGTAGAGTCGCCGTAGTGATCACGAGAAATTTTTCCACCAACACTAAGAGCCCACCTATCGTCTAACTGAGAGGTACTACTTGCTTTGACAGAATGCTGCTCTTTACTTGCTGAAAAGTATGGGTAAAACCCTTGATAGTCTCCGCCATTGAGACCCAAAATAGGGCTAGATGGCAAAGTAGCTGAACCGAGCGCGATATTGCCATTAGTACCAATCATGTCAGTAATTGCGCTGGCATTATTTGAACTCTGACGCTTGCTGTACTGATATCCAAGCTTCATGTCAGTATCAGCTGAGACTTTTTGCTTGAATGTAGCGTCCAACTTGTCGTCTCGACTCCCAGTTGCAACCACACAACTTGTTCCTGCGGGGTAGTAGCCGCTTGCACCAGCAGCAACTCCGGAACTGGATGCGTAGTTATCGCACCAGCGCTGAATATTTTCTTGACCTACTGCAATCCTAATTTTTTGATTTTGATTGAATTTGTAATCGCCTGCGAACTCAACCAGAGTTTTACGATTACTGAAAGGCGCATTTGGGTAGTTATAAATATGTGTCGTACCGTAATCTAGGCCATAAAATTTATAGAAAGTTGATGCTGTCTTATTTAAACGTTCATCGTAACGAATAGTACCCGTCAAGGTTAAGTCGGTGCTGTAAAGATCGATCAGTTTCAAATCTAAATGTGTATTGTTAACTTTACCGTTCAGGGAACTTGGCATTCCAACAGTACCAGCATTTAAACTTGAAGTGGTCGCAACATTACTCGCTAAATAGGACGTGGTGTAAACGTCACTGTTAAAGCCTGCATTTTGTAGCCCTTCACCCCAAGAAAAGTTTCCTGTAAGTTTTAACTGTTTACTAAAGTCAAATCCAGCTGATGAACTTAACTGATTAAAAGTATTGTTTGGTGCAGTTGATATCGCTTGCAAGGGGCTTGTTGTAGTTGCCGCCACAAAAAAAGGCTGGAAATATGTAGCGTCAAAACCATCTCGAAAATAAGATCCAAAATAATTAACAGAGAATCTGCTCCTATCGCCCTTCCAGTTGTAACCAAAATTCAAAGTGTCAGTTTGATAATTAGTTGGGTTTGGCAAATAAGCCATCTTTTCACCACTCACTGCTAAGGTTCCAGAGGTAGCCGTAGCAGCGCTTGGCATGGCTGAAAGTTTTGCACCAGTTTGACGCAGCTGGTTGAATTCAAATTCAACACTTGACTGCCCATCAATCAAATAACTTGCAGAGACGGTACTATTTTTTCGAGTACTTGACACCGTCATGTCAGTTAGGTAGTTACTCCAAGGTGTAGCACTTCCAGTTACAGGAGTAAAGTTATTTGAAATAGTTGGATAGCTAGGCTGAGCTGCGAGCCCAGCTGTTCCAAATGCACTTGCGTTTGTGGAGGAAATTGCTGGAAGACTTGTTGTCCATCTGTTCCCCCCCATCGTTCCACTATATGGTGTTTGATAGCCTTGGGTTAGAACATGCTCAAGCTCATCATATTTGATACCAAAACTCCATTCGCCTTGATTTGAAATCCTCGCACCTAATGCTCGACTACTCAAGCCTAAGTTTTCTCCTTCAACAGACCAGCGACGAATTTCACCATTTTCGTTATTTGTATATCCTGCGCCACCTTTTGCGTTTATATTTAAATTAATCGAAGATCCACCTTTGCTCAGACCGTTATATTCTCCAAATTTATTTGAAACAGAGGACGTGTTTAAAACTCCAGCTTCAACTATATTTTCAGGCAACTTCAATTTATTTACTTCTTCATCGTCAGCATATGAATATGTAACGGTTGTAATTTGAGCTATACATATAGCTATCCAAGTTAGTTTTGATTTAGGGCATTTGACTTTCATGATCTACTCCGTGCAAATTTCATCGTTGCAAGAAACCACCAGCGGGACTATTTGAGCCATGCACTTGGATATGACAATTTGTACAAGCTCTTCCAACTTCAGTCGTACTAGGTGCTTTAAATAAGCCAGCCTGTATTCCCCCAACATTTGGTCCTGCTGGACTACCAGATCCGTGTGTTCCATCGTGACATTCACGACATAAAAATGGTGGTCGCGATTTCAATAAAGCATTAATGTTTGAGCCATGAGGCGTATGACAATTAGTGCAAGCTTCTGTAACTGGTTGATGCTCAAACAGCATTGGGCCGCGCTTCTCTGCGTGACATTGGAAGCAGGTCTCATTAACCGTATTCTTCTTAATTAATTTATCGCCAGTAGAACCGTGTGGGTTATGGCAGTCAGAACACGTCACTTTGCCTTCTTCAATAGGGTGATGTGAGACTTTCTTACTGTCTGCACGCTGTTCTTTATGACATGTGTAACAGACTTCTGGTTGAGTTTTTTTGCTCAATACTTTGTCGGTAGGTTTATGCACTTGATGACAACTGTTACAAGCTAAGCCATTATTTTGATGTTGTGCACCATCCCAGTTGTTACGCTTAGTACCCTTATGACAAGTTAAACACTGATCTGAACGCTGCCTATCTCCTGACTGGGCATACACACCCTTCTTGAAAATAACATCAGGCGAAGCGCGACCTTTTGCATTGGGATCGCCTTTGACGTGTTTATCACTATCACCGTGACATGACTGGCAAGTAGGTGTTCTCTTATCTCCACGGACACCATGCTTGGTTTGGTAAAGAGAGAGGATGGGAGCAGTTTCGCTTTCATCGTGACAGCCAGTGCAGACTGCGTCTTTATTTAGGGCTTCTTTGGCGATGTTGGCTCTTGATGATTCTTGACCTAAATTAGGCAATTTATCTTGTGCCCATGCTGTCGACACACTTCCCATTCCTACACCCATTACCAAGAGGCAAGCGGCAAGTAGTGTTTGGATGAACTTCATGGGGCACCCCTATTTCTCTACGTATTTGTTTTTCTAGTTATTGGGTTGTGCTTATTGAGACAAGATCCACTGCACCAAGTTCTTGATTTGATCCATGTCTTTGGGTGGAGATGTCTTCACAATCTTGTGCTCTTCCTCATGGCCGTCTGGAAATTTGGCTTTTTCGCCAGAGGTAATATGCTCAATCAACCGAGCCTCAGCGTTGGCTTTACCTTTGTACTTCTCTGCTACCTTGTTGTATGCAGGACCATCTTTTTCTTTATCAATTGCGTGGCATTTCAGGCAATTGTTTTGTTTAGCCAAGGCCTTAGCAGCGTCGGCGTCTAGCGCCTGCGCAACAGGCACAAACAGTGAAATAACTGTGACTACAGCAGAACTTAAGAGAAGAAGTCGAGTTGTTTTTTTCATTTAATGCACCTAATTTGTCTTGATAGGACTTTCTTAAATACCTTTGAGGGATTTAAGCGCTTAGATGAATTTTGTTGAAATATCTCCTTCACTGATATAGGCAGTAGATGAAGATAGGCATCAGAACATTCTGATACAAATGAATGTTTATGTATTAATTTATATAGACTAATTTAAGGGATCAAGTAGGTTGTGCTCAACCGCATAGCGAACCAAATCAACATCCTTCGACATACACATTTTGTGCAGAATATGTGATTTATGTGTACTAACAGTTTTAACGCTCAAAGAAAGTGAGTTGGCAATATTTGTCAAACTTTCACCTTGAACAATACGAAAAAAAACATCAAATTCTCTGTCACTTAATGATGTATGCGAAGGATTTTGCACATTTAGCAACGTATCTAGAGCCAAAAGTTCTGCCACCTTAGGGCTAATAAATACCCCTCCTTGAGCTACCTTACGTACAGCTGGGACTATAAGATCGCTATCACCTTCTTTAGACAAATATCCAGATGCACCAGCACGAATTACGCGCACAGCATATTGCTCTTCTTGGTGCATACTAAAAATTAACAACGGTAATTTAGGGCGCTCAGATTTGATAAGTTTGATGAGTTCTAATCCACTACGTCCGGGCATCGATATATCTAAAATTGCCACACTCCAATCGCGAGACCTAATCATTTGTAGGGCCTCAGTGCCATTAGACGCCTCTCCAGCTACGTTTAAATCATCTGTGTCGGCTAATATTTTTTTTAATCCTCCACGAATAATGGCGTGATCATCTGCGACCAAGACGTCATAGCTCATGCTTTGCTCCTTGCAATATTGAATCCTCGACAGGAATCTCCACCCTGACTGTGAATCCTGAACTACTATTTGGGAAAACAGAAAATTCACCGCCCAATGCGATTGCGCGTTCACGCATACTTACTAAACCAATACCATGAGAAGGCTGAGAATCAGGGAATCCTTGGCCATCATCCTGAACACTCAGCACCCATTTGTCATCTGAATGCTCTAGACGAATTACTACATGTTGCGCATTTGCATGCTTAACAATGTTATTGAGTGATTCTTGAACAATTCGAAACAGTGCAGTGGCTACATCGTCACTTAAACCAGTCTCTTGCTCTGGAATATGTAGTTGAATATCTAAACCGCTTCTTTTAGCAAGTTCTGTTGCGTGCCACTTCAGGGCATCAATGAAGCCTAAGTCATCTAAGACCATCGGCCGCAACTCAGTTGAGATTCGCCTGACTGAAGTAACAGCTGCATCCAAGGAGTGACGCATAGCAGTTACTTTCTCAGGATCTGCCTCACGTCCTTCCTTTATTCGATTGGCAAGCCAAGTCATATCTAGCTTTAAGCCTGTGAGTTGCTGTCCTAGGTCATCATGCAATTCACGGGAAATTCGCGCTCGTTCTTCCTCGCGAACTGTTTCTAACGATACGGAAAGATCTCTTAATTGTTGATTAGTCTTGTATAACTCGGTCTCATCGCGGCGACGTTGGGTTGCATCACGTAATACCGCAGTAAGTTGAACTGAGTCACCTATTGTTGTTTTAGAAATGGTTGATTCAATAGGGAATTCAGAACCATCCTTTCGCTTACCGAAAATTTCTAACTGCGGCTTGAGACTCATTGAACGCGACATTGTGTTGCCAACTTTGAATCCATCTACGTTCTTGAGGTGCTGCGAACGAAATCTGTCTGGAATCAATTCAGACAAGTGATGTCCGATCATTTCCTGTGACGTATATCCGAACATACTTTCAGCTGCTGGATTGAATAACAAAATATTTTGCTGAGCGTCCACCGCAACAATTGCATCCATCACAGAATTGATCGTATGGTGATAGCGGTCTGTTGCATCCCGCAAGTCTAAAGTTAGAGTGTTTTCGCGAATTAGCTCTTGAATCAAATATCTTGCAACAAGAAAAATGAAAAGGCAAACCGCACCAGCGCCGAGCCCAATTGGAATTGAAGTTTCACGCCAAGCAGCAAGTGCGCGTTCGTCATCATTGATAACGCTCACAACTAGCGGGTATTTAGTAAGTTTTCCAATGGCCACCACTTGATGCCCACCGTCACCACTAAGGTGATGGATCATTGCGACATCTTCACTTGCATTTGCAAATTCAGCAGAAGATATTTCTGGAACTTTTGAACCAATCATATTTTCTCTGTGCGGAATACTTGCAATCAAGGTGCCATCACGCAAATAAATTGCGATAGGACGCAAAAAATCCAAACTCATAAAGTTGTAGAGTTGCTCAAAATTCGGTATGTCGATAGAGGCAACCAAAACACCTTTGAAATGTCCCTTGGCGTCTACAAGCTCTCTTGACATATGTAGCGCCCAAGTGTTGTCGATCCTAGTACGGACTGGACTGTCAATAAAAGTTCCTTTGTATCCATCCTTGGCAAATGCTTTGAAATAATTTCTATCTGTCACAAAAATAGGTGGTGATGAAATATTTTTAGATGAATTGACAATTTGTCCTTCGGCATTGACTACAAATAATGCTTTGATTTGCTTGGATCCAGCTGCGCGCGTATTTAGTAATAACTGGACTCCTAAACCCTCTAACTCTTGTTGCAAACCAAAAGCGTTGAGCATCTTCTCTTGTACAGAAATAAGTAAGATATCAGCGCTATTGAAACTTTGCTCAGTTTGCTCCATAAACATGTGCGCGATACTGACAGTTTCAACACGCGCATGCTCTAATTCACGTCCACGGAAATTCCAAATCAACAAAGCAGTGGATATGACGATAGAAAAAATGGTTATGGATACAAAAAAACCTACTGCATAAGCAGGTGTTTTTTGTAATTTTTGACCGACTCTTTTTAGCATGTGCTAGCCACACGCTCCAATGTGTCCACACTGGGTACAAAACTCGCATCCGTCTTTCTTAATGACTGCGTGTGCACCACACTCTTGGCATTTTTTACCGACCATTACATGGGTTGTAGGTTGTTTTAGCAGAGGATCGTGAAGGGGTACATTTGGATTTTCAACAATCAGATTGCGACTTTCAATTATTTTTTGAATGGCATAGGCTACCGCTGCGACTTCTGAGTCATGCCACATAGGCACTTGGGTACCATCTTTTTTGAGGTAAGTTCCAAGTCGCACAGGTCCTCGATCCCATATGACTTTTCGCATATCGCTCAATGCTCGCTCGAGAAATCCGCCGCGTGCGGCTAATGACAATAGCCGCATACTAGATGTGACCCATTGTTGCGATTCACCACTTTGCCCGACTGGCATAAAAAACTCAATAGCGCGGTCTACTTTTTGGGAACCATCTGCACAAGGCACTTGCATGAAGGAGACTAGCAGATATAAGGTTTTGGGACCTTCAGAAGTCCAATAATCAATCTTCTCTGCAACTGCAGGTAATGCACCTTTAGGGCGACTCTCTATCACCGTACGCATAGGATTAGCTTGCACAACTGTAGCTTTGGACGATGCGTCTACCGGTTTTGGTCCTGTCTGCAATACAGCACCCAATATGCTGTTGGGCCGATACGTTGCAACTCCTTTGAGGCCTGCATCCCAGGCTTGCTGATAAAGACCTTTGAAATCTTCGTAAACAAAGTCTTCTGGAATATTTACAGTTTTTGAGATAGCTGTATCCACAAAGGGTTGTACGCTCTGCATCATCTGTATATGCGCAGAAGCAGTCATCTCTAGTGCTGAAACAAAGTAGTCTGGAAGTTTATTGACATCTCCACCAAGAGAACGGTAGCAGCGCCATGCATGATCTTCAACAGCATATTCAACAGTTTGACCATTAGCTGTCCGTTTTTTTCGGCGATAAACCCAAGAAAAAACAGGCTCAATGCCGTTCGACGTATTGTCTGCAAACGCCAAGCTTACCGTGCCAGTGGGAGCAATAGACAAGAGATGGCTGTTACGAATGCCATGCAAACGAATATCCGCTTGCAAAGCCTCTGGAAGTCGACTGGCAAAGTTACCACGCTTCAAATAGGCCTCAGCATTGAACTTCGGAAATGCGCCCTTCTCTACTGCCAGCTGTACTGATGCTGCATACGCCGCATCTCGCATACAAATAGCAATTCGTTCCGCCATGGCGCGACCTTGTTCGCAGTCGTAGCGAATCCCAAGCATTACCAATGTGTCCCCTAAGCCTGTAAACCCTACACCGATACGACGCTTAGCCGCCGCTTCCTCTCGTTGTTGTGGCAACGGCCAAAAAGTAACATCCAACACGTTATCTAATGCACGCACTTGAATGCTGACAGCACGCTCAAAGGCTTCGAAGTCAAAACTAGCAGACGCATCAAAACTAAATGGATGTCTGACAAAGCGCGGCAAGATGACAGGGCCTAGATTGCAACAACCGTAGGGTGGAAGAGGTTGCTCACCACAAGGATTAGTCGTTTCAATAGTCTCGCAGTAAGCAAGGTTGTTGTCTGCATTAATATGATCTAAAAATAATATGCCAGGCTCTGCAAAGTCATAGGCTGACTGCATTACTTTGTCCCACAGCACTTTGGCAGGTAAAGTTTTATAGACCCATAAACCGTCTTCTCGCTGAAATGCACCTTCAGCTATAAATTCAGCAGAAGGCTCTGCTCTATGCATCAATTGCCAATCAGCGCCGATTTTTAAAGCTTCCATAAAGGAATCAGAAACCCCAACCGAGACATTGAAGTTATTCCAACGTCCTGGTGTACGTTTTGCACCTATGAACTCCAAAACATCAGGATGGTCTATTCGCAAAACACCCATCTGTGCTCCACGTCTCGCCCCGGCACTTTCTACGGTAGAACACGAATGGTCAAACACATTGATGTAACTACAGGGACCGGATGCAATGGAGGCTGTTCCCCGTACGCCTGCACCTCGAGGCCGTATCCTTGAAAAGTCATAGCCTACGCCACCACCGCGCCGCATAGTTTCTGCCGCCTCTCTCAAGGCCTCGTAAATACCCGGAATGCCTTGCGCGTCAAAACCTTGAATGCAGTCCCCTACAGGCTGTACAAAGCAATTGATCAAAGTAGCTTGGATATTGGTGCCAGCAGCACTCATGATGCGCCCGGCACCTATCGCACCAGACTCTAAATTCTCGTAAAAGATTTTTTCATATTGCTGCCGCAACTCAGGACGTTCAGCAGAGGCGAATGCTTTGGCTACACGTCTAAATATATCTTTTCCCGTTGTTTCGCCTGCTTTTAAATATTTTTCTGCCAATACATCTAGGCTTATCTCCTGTGGTTGATTCAACCACTCAATAACTTGATCCATTCTTGTTCCTCTTTATCGAATCCGTGGCTCTTGTTGCATTTGCTC
>Ga0114962_10005191_pt1 | contig 10233 bp, 11 predicted proteins | sample C_130820_MF_Meta_FD_87017 | JGI IMG/M metagenome (GOLD analysis project Ga0114962, IMG submission 87017) | Freshwater microbial communities from Lake Croche, Canada to study carbon cycling - C_130820_MF_MetaG | ecosystem: Environmental > Aquatic > Freshwater > Lake | place: Lake Croche, Canada...
TCGCTCAAAGTTCCATCGAGCACTAAAATCTCTTCCCCTAGAGTGTGCTCATGGGAATGAAACTTGGCGCCTGCGTCATACCTCACAATGGAAGTAGCGCGGGCAAGCTCTGCGCCATTGCGTTCCAAAACTCTCCGGTGCACGAGTGCTGCTGGGCTTGGTTGCCAAGCCTCTGTATTGCTATCGACAACACAGCGCTGTGACCAATCAGCATTCACCATCAGATAATTCATAGAAATCGTTTCCACTGCAATTTAATATTATTCAAATTTGACCTCGTAGTGTCAGGATAGCTCAGTTCAAGCAATGATTTCCGGAGTGAGTTCCCGAATCGCCTGAAAGTGCGTAAGGTATACATTCCCGCTCAGGCTGGCAAGGAAGTGTGTTTTTTCTAATCGATCCATTACGGGCCCCTTCACTTCGGAAAGGTGCAGTTTGATACCCGTGTCACCCAGTCGTTTTTCAATGATTTCTAAACTTTCCAGGGCACTGGCATCGATGTCATTGATGGCCGAGCACTGCAACACAACATGCATCAGTCGGGGGTGACTTGCGACAGCGTTATTTATCTGGTCCTCCAAGGCCCTGGAGCTTGCGAAATACAAACTCTCGTCTACGCGCAGACTGAGCAATTGAGGACTAGTTCGCACTTTGTGCCGGGTCAAATTGCGAAAATGTTCAGTGCCCGACACCAGTCCAACCTCTGCAATATGGGGGCGACTGGTTCTAAACAGATACAAGGCCAAAGACAGACCTACGCCCACGACTAAGCCCAATTCCACTCCCAAAGCGAGAGTCGCCACGAGCGTTGACAATACGGCCACAAAATCGGATTTGGAATAAGTCCAGGTTCGCTTCAGAATGCCGAGATCCACTAACGACAGCACAGCCACCACGATGGTTGCAGCCAATGTGGCCTTGGGTAAAAAATACAAGGCAGGCGTCAAAAAGATCGTAGCTAAGGTAATACCCATGGCCGTCAGTACTCCGGCGGCGGGAGTTTGTGCACCAGCGTCAAAATTCACCACCGAGCGTGCAAAACCTCCGGTAACAGGAAACCCGCCGGTTAACGCCGCAGAGATATTACTAGCTCCCAAGGCGAACAACTCTTGGTCGGGCTCAATACGTTGGCGTCGTTTAGCGGCCAAGGTTTGCCCCACCGAGACCGATTCGACAAAACCCACTACGCTGATCAGCAGCGCAGGGACGGCGAGCGACTTCCAAAGCGCCATGTCCCATAGAGGGGCGGTGAAAGGTGGCAAGCCTTGGGGCACCGTGCCAACAATTTTGAGGCCCTGCGCTTGCCAGTCAAAGGCCCAGGTCAAGATGGTGCTGGCCGCGATGGCCGCCACAGGCCCTGCCTTGGCGACGAAGTCTGCGGTCCGGGCACCCATGCCCCAAGCCACCAGCAAAGGCTTCAAGCCTTTTCGTACCCACCATAAAAACGCCATGGCACTTAGGCCAATGCACAAGGCCAGCATTTGGGTTTTGGGTATCTGACTTGCCAAGGATTGAACAATGGCAACAAAGTTGTCGCCCGTGGCATTGACGCCCATGATGGTCTTCAACTGGCTGGCGGCAATCAACAGGGCAGATGCGGAAATGAAGCCGGAAATCACAGGGTGGCTTAAAAAATTGGCCAAAAACCCCAGCTTCAAAACCCCCATCACCGTGAGCATGCACCCGGACATGAACGCCAGGGTGATGGCGACCGCCCAATAGGCCTGTGACCCCGGATGCGCATGCTCGCCGATGGCGGCTGCAGTCATCAGCGACGCCACTGCCACCGGTCCGACCGCCAATACTCGGCTGGTGCCAAAAACTGCATACAGTAACAATGGCGCCACACTGGCGTATAGCCCCACCTCGGGCGGCAAGCCTGCCAGCAAGGCATAGGCCAAGCTTTGCGGAATCAGCATGATGGTCACGATCACGGCAGCAATCGCGTCGCTTGCAAACGTTTCGCGCTTGTACGTGGAAGCCCAATTCAGCAAGGGAATAGAGGGCAAATAGCCCTTCCAGGCAGATGTCGTGTTGTTCAACCGATCATCTCCGGTTGCGCCAACCATTCGCGGCCCTTGAGCATGGCCTCCCAATACAAGGGCGGGAGAATGCGTTCTTTGAGGTACCACGCCAACGCAGACGGTTTAGTGCCGTCGATCAGCCACTTCGGAAAGCTGGGTGCCACCTTACCGCCATAGGTGAATTCGGCCAGCACAATCTTGCCCCGTTCAACGGTCAAGGGGCAAGAGCCATAGCCATCGTACTTGGCCTCGCCTTGGAGTTGGCCCATGGCGACCAGCACATTGTTGGCCACGACCGGTGCTTGCTTGCGTGCAGCGGCGGCGGTTTTGGCATTGCTGGTATTGGTCACGTCGCCCAAAGCAAAGACGTTCACATAGGATTTGTGGCGCAGGCTGGCGGGGTCGACATCCACCCACCCCGCGGCGTCTGCCAGGGGGCTCACGCGCACAAAGTCCGGCGCTTTTTGTGGAGGAACCACGTGGATCATGTCAAAGTCACGAACCACTTTTTCTTTGCTACCGTCAGGCAAATTTTTCAGGAACGTGGCTTTGCGGGCCAGGCCGTCCACGGACACCAGTGTCTCGCCAAAATTCAGTTCGATGCCGTATTTCTTCACGTACTCCATTAACGCGGGTACATAATCGGCCACGCCAAACAGCACGGCACCGGCATTGCAAAACTGGATGTCGATGTTGTTCAAGACGCCTTGGCGGGTCCAATGGTCGGCGGAGAGGTACATCGCTTTTTGCGGCGCACCGGCGCATTTGATCGGCATGGGCGGTTGGGTAAACAGCGCTTTGCCATCTTTGAGCTTTTGCACCAATTCCCAGGTATAGGGAGCCAGGTCGAACCGGTAGTTGGAGGTCACACCATTGCGACCCAGGGTGTCGTTCAGACCTTCAATACCTTGCCAGTCGAGTTTCAAGCCCGGGCAGACGACCAGCTGCTTGTACTTCACCACACGGCAGCCTTCCAAAATGATTTGGTTGTTGTCCGGCTCGAAGGCCGCTACACCGGCCTTGATCCAGCTCACATCGGTGGGGATCACTGAAGACATGGTGCGTGCCGTCTGGCCTGCCTTGAAAATTCCACCACCGACCATGGTCCAGCCGGGTTGGTAAAAGTGGGCATCGGCAGGATCGATGATCGCAATGTCCAGCAAGGGGCTGCGCGCCAACAGGCTGGATGCCACCGCAATACCTGCGGCACCACCACCAACGATGACCACGTCGTGGCTGGCATCTGCTTGATTCGAGGGCGTTTTGCCACCGTTCGCGATGCGTTGTACCAGAGACTTCATGTCAAAGCCCACCTTCTGCGATGCTTCCAATATGTGCGGCAAAGGTGTGATGCCCGCTTGAGACAAGGCCCACATCGTGGTTGAGCGCATTCCGGTACGGCAATAAGCGAGCACAGGCCCTGGCAGCGTGTTGAGGAGCTGGCCAAACGCCTTGCCGTCTTCGTCGCGCACTTTGCCACTTTCTGCAGGCAGGTATTGGGCTTCCAAGCCGAATTGCTGCGCAGCCGCAGCCACTTCCTTGAAGCTAGGCTGGTCTGCACCTTCGCCATCGGGACGATTGCAAATAATGGCCTTGAAGCCGGCCTCGGCGACCGCTTGCATCTCGGACGACAGGATTTGGGGGCTGATGCTCAGATTTGCGGTAAGAGTTTTGATGTCCATAGTGTCTCCAGTTGTTATGTTCAAGCTACATTAACTTGGGCTTTGCGCGGTGAGTGGACGAATCGGTCCATCAACTCAAAGCCCACCATTCCTACCACCATGGCCACCACGAACAGCAGAGCTTTGGGTTGTCCATCGGCCATGGAAACCAGCGCAGGACCTGGGCAAAACCCAGCCAAGCCCCACCCCATGCCGAACATCAGACTCCCAAGGACCAGCTTCTTGTCTATGTCCATAGTGGTGGGGAAGCGTATGACGCCGCCCAAAAAAGTGGTGGTGCGCTTTTTGGCCACGGCGAAGGCAAAAAAGCCCACCATCATTGCCCCGCCCATGACCAGTACCAGGGATGGATCCCAGGTACCAAACAAATCAAGAAAACCAATCACTTTGCCGGGGTCTGTCATGCCCGAGAACATGAGTCCAATCCCGAACAGGAGCCCGACTGCGAACTCAACACTGCGGTAAACCGTATTTTTGTGGAGCATGTTGATTTCCTTAAATGACGTGGCGCATGACATAAACAACGGCAAAACCAGCTCCCATGAATGAGGCGGTGGCGACCAGGGAGCGGGGCGAGAGGCGTGACAAGCCGCAGACACCATGACCGCTGGTGCAGCCTGATGCGTAGCGGGTTCCGATGCCAACCAGCAAGCCGGCAACAACGACCATCAGGTCAGAGGCGTCAATGCGGGGGGCTGTGATGTATTGGGCCGGCACCATTGCGTGAAACACCGTGGGTGCCGCAGCAAAGCCCAACAGAAATGCCAACCGCCAGGTGGTGTCACCCACCTTCGGTGGCAACAGTCCGCCCAAGATTCCACTGATGCCCAAAATTCGGCCGTTGACCAAGATGAAGATGGCCGAGGCAATCCCCAAGACGATGCCGCCAGTAAGGGAGGCCCAAGGCGTGAAATGCGCCCAATCTAAATTCATACCGCTTCTCCTGTTTGTGGTCCACAAAATTGATCGAACAAAACGTTCATTACCGCCAGCGCCTGGGGGCTGGTGATTTGGTAATAGATATTTTTGCCATCCCTGCGGGTGCTCACCAGCTCTTCATCACGCAGCACCGTGAGCTGCTGGGACAGGGTTGGCTGCACGATGCCCAGGATCTCTTCCAACTCGCCGACCCGCTTTTCTCCCAGTGAGAGCTGGCACAGGAGCATGAGGCGGTCCGGGTTGGAGAGCACTTTCATCAGTCGACAGGCCCGACCTGCCGACGTTTTCATTGTTTCGAGGTCTAAGGTAGAGGTGTCCATGGCGTTTTTCCTGCCAGTTGTAAAGAAGTTGGCGGCAGTATATTGACAAACATATTATCTGTCAATATACTATCTGGAACTTAATTGAAAAGGAGTTTTCCATGGGCACCGCTTCCGTCACCCCCCAAGTCCACGGCATTTTTGACGAAGCCACCTGGACGGTCACCTACGTGGTTTTCGAAAAGCCGGGCTCTAGCTGCGCCATCATTGACTCCGTGTTGGACTACGACCCTAAGTCGGGTCGGACCGACCACAAGTCTGCTGACAAAGTCATCGAGTTTGTGAAGGCGAACGACCTCAAGGTGGAGTGGATATTGGAGACGCATGCCCATGCCGACCACCTGACCGCAGCACCCTATTTGAAACAACACCTGGGCGGTAAAACCGCGATTGGCGACCACATAGGTGGCGTCCAAAAAGTCTTCAAAGACATCTTCAACATGGAGGCGGGCTTCAAGCACGACGGATCTCAATTTGACCATTTGTTTACTGACGGTGAAGCCATCCAAGTGGGCGCCATCAGCGGCCACACCATGTATGTACCCGGCCATACACCCGCGTGTGTGGCCTACCAGTTTGGTGACGCTGTCTTTGTGGGCGACACCATGTTCATGCCTGACGTGGGCACCGCACGCTGCGACTTCCCCGGCGGTGACGCAAAGACCTTGTACGCCTCCACCCGAAAAATTTTGAGTTTGCCGCCCGCGACGCGTCTGTTCATGTGCCACGACTACCCTCCCAACGGCCGTCCGGTGAACTTTCAGACTACCGTCGCAGAGCAACGTGCGAAAAATATCCATGTGCACGACGGCATCAGCGAAGCGCAGTTCGTAGATATGCGAACCAAGCGTGACGCAACGCTGGCTATGCCGGTGCTGATTCTTCCTGCGGTGCAAATCAACATCCGCGCGGGTGAGTTGCCGCCCAAGGAAGACAACGGCGTCTCTTACGTCAAGATTCCTTTGAACGCACTCTGATATGAGCGGATTCGCCTTCCCCCAAGAGATGTGGGACCAACGGTTTTCCACGCCCCACTATGTGTTTGGTGAAGAACCGAATGCCTTTCTGGCGTCCCAGGCAGCGCGCCTAGGACAAGGCCACGCGTTGGCCCTGGCCGACGGAGAAGGACGCAACAGTGTGTGGCTTGCCCAACAAGGCTTCACCGTGGACGCGTTTGACTTTTCAGCGCCGGCCATCGCCAAAGCGCATGCCTTGGCCGAAAGGCACAAAGTTCAAGTGAACTTCATTTGCAGTCCTTGGCAGTCCTTTGACTGGAAGCACGACCATTACGACCTGGTGGCGGGCATTTTTTTTCAATTTGCCACCCCCGATGAACGCGCCGAATTGTTTGAAAAAATCATTCACAGTTTGAAGCCAGGTGGCATTGTGATCATCCAAGGCTACGGCAAAAAGCAGCTTGAATACAAAACTGGTGGGCCTGACAAACTGGAACATTTGTACGACGAAGCCCTATTACGCCAAGCGTTTGTCGGTTTCGACGTTCAGCTGTGTGAGACCTATGAAACCACAATCCAGGAAGGCCCAGGCCATAGCGGTATGTCGGCATTAGTCGGATTCGTCGCGAGAAAGCCATGAACACTCTTCATTTGGTTTGTCCGCATTGCAATGCCACCAATCGCGTGCCCGCTGACAAGTTGCAGGCCGAGTTGAACTGCGGTCGATGCCACAAGGCATTGCTGGATGCACACCCCGACAACCTGGGCGACGCGGCGTTTCGCGCGCAGCTGACTAAAAGCGATTTGCCGCTGGTGGTTGACTTTTGGGCTCCTTGGTGCGGCCCTTGCCGCATGATGGCGCCGGCCTACGAGAGGGTGAGCCAGGACATGCTCGGCCGTGCCCGCTTTGTGAAAGTCAACACAGAAGAAGAACAAGGCTTGGCCGCGGCTTACAACATCCGCAGCATTCCTACGCTGGCGGTTTTTGTGAGCGGTAGCGAAGTCGCCAGACAAGCCGGAGCCATGTCGGCTGCCGATTTGGAGCGTTGGGTCAGTGCCGCGCTTGCCAACGCATAATCAAAGTCACGACCTCAAGGAAAAATCATGGACGCTCTTGACCCCCTGGTACTTGCTCGGCTGCAGTTTGCAGCCAACATCACTTTTCACATCCTGTTCCCCACCATCAGCATTGGTATGGGTTGGTTTTTGCTGTTTTTCAAAACTCGCTTCGTGGCCACGGGCGAGCAGCACTGGATGGACGCCTACCAATTCTGGATAAAAATTTTCGCCCTGACATTTGCGTTGGGCGTGGTCAGTGGCATCACCATGAGTTTTCAGTTTGGCACCAATTGGCCGGGCTTTATGAACACGGTGGGTAATGTGGCGGGGCCCTTGCTGGCCTATGAAGTTCTGACGGCCTTCTTTTTAGAAGCCACCATGCTGGGCATCATGCTGTTTGGGCGAGGCCGTGTCAGCGAAGGTGTACATACCCTCGCCACCTGGTTAGTCGCTTTGGGCACCACTGCTTCAGCATTTTGGATTCTGGCGCTCAACTCGTGGATGCATACGCCTGCAGGTTTTGAGATGATCAACGGACAAGCTCATGTCACCAGCTGGTTCGAAGTGATTTTCAACCCCTCGTTCCCCTACCGCATGAGCCATATGCTGTTGGCGTCGGGCCTGACAGGCTCCTTTTTGCTGGCTGGGATCAGCGCCTATCGTTGGCTTCAACTGGATCGCGCCAAAGATGTCATGGCCACGCTGCGCACCGGCGTTCTGGTGGGAGCAATCTTGATCCCGGTGCAAATCATGGTGGGCGATCTGCACGGCCTGAACACCTTGCACCATCAACCTGCCAAACTCGCTGCGATGGAAGGCATATGGGAAACCCAGCGAGGCGTGCCCGCGGTTTTGTTTGCAATCCCCGACCAGATGACACAGTCCAACCGCTACGAGGTTGCCATTCCCAAGCTGGCTTCGCTGTACCTTACGCATGACTGGAACGGAGAGGTGCAAGGCATCAAGTCTTTTGGCGACAAGCATCCCCCGGTGGGTCCGGTGTTCTGGGCCTTCCGCATCATGGTCGGCATGGGCTTGCTTATGTTGGCGGTGAGTTGGTTTGCCACCTATGAATTGAAATTCAAAAAAGCCCTATCTAGACGTACCGCGATCGTGCTGGTGGGCATGACCTTTTCCGGTTGGGTGGCCCTGATTTCGGGTTGGTATGTGACCGAAATAGGACGCCAGCCTTGGCTTGTCCACGGCGTGCTCACGACAACGCAAGCGGCGTCCACTGTACCAGCCAGCAATATTGCAATGTCCTTGGCAATGTATCTCACGCTTTACGCTGCGCTATTGTCAGCCTATGTGTCCGTCGTGTTTTACCTGGCAAAAAAGGCCGTCCAAGGTGGTGAAGAGCCTATCTTGAATGTAAAGGGATTTAGCCATGTCTGAATTTGGTGTTGACTTAATGAGCCCAGGTGGCTGGCTTCCCCTTGTCTTCGCTCTGGTAATGGCCTTGTCCATGTTGGTTTATGTCATTTTGGACGGCTATGACTTAGGCGTTGGCGCCCTGTTGGACAGCGCGGATTCCGTGGAACAGAAGGACATCATGATCGCCAGCATTGGACCATTTTGGGATGCCAATGAAACCTGGTTGGTTCTGGGCGTAGGGGTTTTGCTTGTGGGTTTTCCCTTGGCGCATGGCGTGATATTGGGTGCTCTGTATTTGCCCGTGGCGCTGATGTTGGTCGCCTTATCACTGCGAGGTGTGGCTTTTGATTTTCGGATCAAAGCCAAAGCGCACCATCGACCCTTGTGGGACAAGACCTTCTACATAGGCTCGATGTTGGCGTCTTGGTCTCAAGGCTTCATGCTCGGTCAACTGATCACCGGCTTCAAGCAGGAAGCGGGCGGCTATTGGTTCAGCGCGCTCATCGGATTTTGTCTTGTATTTGCCTACCGCCTTTTGGGGGCTGGATGGCTCATCATGAAGACCGAAGGTCAGCTGCAACTAAAGGCTGTGAAGTGGGCGCAGGGTAGTTTGTGGCTCACTGCCGCAGGTGTGGCCGCCATCTCCGTGGCAACACCGTGGGTGAGTCCCCGCATATTTGACAAGTGGTTCAGTTTTCCCAATGTATTGATGTTGTTGCCTATCCCGGCCATGACATTGGCCTTGTTCTTGATCATCTGGCGCAGTTTGTCGCGCTTACCTATTCGGTTTGAACACGGCAACCAATACGGAGCAGGTGTGCCTTTTACCTGCACAGTAGGGGTGTTCCTACTGTCCTTTTATGGATTGGCGTACAGCCTGTTTCCCTGGTTAGTCATTGACCAACTCAATATCTGGCAAGCCGCCAGTGCGCCCGAGGCACTGCTAGTAATTTTTTATGGCGTTGTGGTGGTTCTACCTGTGATTATTGGATACACCGCCTTCTCCTACCGGGTGTTTTGGGGCAAATCCACCCAGCTCCGCTATTAACGATTAAAAGGTCCTATGGCTTATTCCGAAAAATTTCAACACTTGGCAGATATCGCCATGGCACAGGTTGCCAGTGTTGACCCAGCGCAGGTCAAGTCTTTAATGGAGCAAGGCGCGATTGCCTTGGATATCCGCGACAAAGAAGAGCACGATGCTAACCACTTAGCAGGGTCGCTGCATCTAAGCAGGGGTAAGCTGGAGATGAACATAGAAGGTCTTATTCCTGACCTCAACGCCACGATAATTTGTTATTGCAATGCCAATAACCGAGGTGCACTGTCGGCCAATACTCTAAGGCACATGGGCTATGTCAATGCTCGATATATCGCGGGTGGTTTGAAGGCTTACCAACTCTTGAATTAGAGGAACCACTTCTCTGTGTTGAGAATTTTTGCGCGGGCGGACTGGTTCGATTTTTTCCAACCAACAAGGTTAAGCTGCATTTTTTAGCAACCAAGGAAACCCTCAGGGCTACATTGTGGGCTCACGGGGCGGGGCTAGGTCGTTCACGACCCGCACACTGCCAACCCACATGTCGTCGCGGAACAGCGCTCGGGTGAAGATTAAAGGGTTAACCGGCCCGAGTCATTTACCCCGTTAGATCACAAACGGCCTAGACAAGATCGGAAACAGACGTTCTGTGGTAATTATTGTGGTAATTGAGCCGCAAATAATGCTTACAAGAGTGAAAAAACACTTGACTTGGCGGATGCTGTGAAAGTCGAACTGTGCCCAAAGTAACCAGCGCGCATCATTGGAGTTTGGGGTACGTATCTGGGTTTGAACAATTTGGCTGCGTCCATCGACGTGCACACGCACACTGGCTTGGAA
>Ga0114962_10005192_pt1 | contig 10233 bp, 7 predicted proteins | sample C_130820_MF_Meta_FD_87017 | JGI IMG/M metagenome (GOLD analysis project Ga0114962, IMG submission 87017) | Freshwater microbial communities from Lake Croche, Canada to study carbon cycling - C_130820_MF_MetaG | ecosystem: Environmental > Aquatic > Freshwater > Lake | place: Lake Croche, Canada...
GGAATATATATTTTATGCTGGTCAGAAATCAACTGATCAATTTCTATTTGCGTAATTTCATCATCGTTAGATTGTCGAACAATATCACCGTTTGACTTCAGACTTTTAATATGATGACCTGCAATGCCTACATAAACTTCTTTAATATCCAATACCGGACTACACCGACGACAATCTTCCATAGTTGATTGGATTGAACTTATAGTTTGGTTTATATTCAATACCATTCCGTGCTGTACGCCATTGCTTTTAGCATGTCCAAAACCTATAATTTCCAACTTGCCAAATTCATTCTTCCTTCCCGCAATTGCAACAATTTTTGTGGTACCAATATCTAAACCCACAATTATTGGATTGTTGTTTTCAGATTTTATTGGAGTTTCAGTTTTTACAGCATTAGATCCTAGAAAATTTAATTCTTCGTTTTGCATAGTAATTTTATTAATATTTTTTAATTGATAATTTATTCATTTGTTTAAAAAAAGTAGTGTCTTTTAGTGGTAACATAATGGTGAATTTCATTTGGTTTTTATGATGGTTACAGAGGAAAATTATTTTTCATTTGATAAAGTTGTTACAATAGAGTCTCCTTTTTCATTAGATAATTCTTTACGCACGGCTACAATCTGATTTTCAAAACCCACATTTATTGTACTATATACATTCCAACCCTTCTTTTGCAATACTTGGTAATAAAATTCAGACAAATTATTAAACTTGTTTTCAATTGCAGAACCGTCTCCAAAAAGAATGGTATATTCGCCAAGTTTTGGAATCATTTCAATATTGCCTTGGGGGTTGAAATTAACTTGGTCGATATTAGCCATCCAGAAATCATTCTTTTTTAAATAATTTGCAATGTTTTTTATTTGATTAAGAAAGATGCTATCTCTAGTAGATTTATCCTTTCGTAAGTTCGGGATTCCAGTAAATACGGGAAGTCTTGCAGAAAAAACGGCATGAAGTGGAACTGTTTTTAAATTACTATCCAAATAACATGAATTGCCATTTGTAAAAAACAATCGGGCTATAGGCTGTTTTTCTTTTACAACCACTTGTAGTTTACTAGAATTGTCTACATAAATATTTGCATTTTCAATCCATGGGTTAGATTTTAACGCTGCTTCCATTTTTTTCAAATCAAAAGATTGAATTGATTTTCCCTGTAAAGGATTACTAAATTCATTCAATACATTTAAAACGTCAGTTTCATTCACAAACCTTACGTCTTTCATTCTATTGAATTTCACAACACAACCAGCACATGGTGCTTTATCACCTTTGCCAATAGCAGCTACCAATAAAGATATGGTTCCTACTCCGAGTAGAGACCATAATATGGTGGATACTATTTTTTTTATGTTTAATTTAATTTTCATTAGAAGTAGATAAATGTTGTTGAATGGGTAAAATCATTTGGTCAATATCACCAGCACCAGCAGTAATAAACACTGAATTGTTTTCTAATTCTGGTTTATGATTTACAATCCAAGTTAAAATCTCATCTTTTGAATTCAACATGATTGTATTGGTTTTCATCTTATTTTGAATCAAAGTGCTTGTAACTCCTTCTATTGGTAGTTCTCGAGCAGGGTAGATTGAAAGCAACAGCACTTGATTTGCAATATCCAAAGCTTCGGCAAATTCAGTAGCAAAATCATTGGTTCTTGAAAACAAATGAGGTTGAAATGCAAGTACTATATTTTTCTCTGGGAAAAGATCTTTAACTCCATTAAGCAAAGCTTTCAATTCTTCTGGATGATGGGCGTAATCGTCAATATAAACAAATGATTCGTTTCTAACGATGTATTGAAATCTACGTTTAACGCCCATGAAATTTGCAATTGCTGCTTTGATTTTAGGAACTGGAATTTCCAATTCAATGGCAACCGCAATTGCTGCAAGGCTATTTTCAACATTATGAAGCCCACCCATTGGTAGATGAAAATCTGAAATTTTTACTTTTGGTGTTACTACATCAAAAACATAAGCTCCATTTTCAATATGAAGATTTTCTGTATATATATCGGCCTTTTGATTGTCACGTTGATAAGTTAAATGATTACTAGCGATTAAATCATCTTCCCGTTTTAATCCATTTCTTGAAAACAAGGTTCCACCTTTAACAATTTGACCAGTAAATTCAATAAACGATTTCTCCATTTCTTCTGCCGTACCATAAATATCAAGGTGATCTGGATCCATTGAAGAAATTACTGCGATGCTAGGAAACAGCTTTAAGAAACTTCGATCATATTCATCAGCTTCAATAACACAAACATTGCGAGGATGACTCCAAAAATTGGTTTGATAATTTGCAGCGATTCCACCGAGAAATGCATTACAGCCAAATTCTGAATCTCTCAAAATATGGGCAATCATAGAACTGATGGTTGTTTTACCATGGGTTCCAGCAACACAAATATTAAAGCTACCCTCACTTATGATTTGCAAAACATCGCTTCTTTTTACTACTGGATAACCTTGAGATTTATAAAAAGCAAGTTCTGAATGATTAACGGGTATTGCAGGAGTATAAACAACAGCTTGTACATCTTTTGGAGCCAAATTAACATCATCGGTATAATGAATTTCAATTCCCAATGCTTCTAAAGTTTGGGTTAATGGGGTAGAAACTTTATCATATCCGCTTACTTTAATGCCACGGGCATGAAAATAACGGGCAATCGCACTCATCCCGATACCGCCGATACCTACAAAATAAATGTGTTTTATATTTTCTAGTTTTACCATCATTTTGAAATCGTTTCAATAATTTTTTTAGCTATTAATATATCTGCATCTGGCTTTGCCAATAACTTAGTATTTTTTGATAACAATTCTAATCGAGTTTGGTCATTTAATAATCTAACAATTTCAGGAATCAACTCGTCAATAGCTTTTTCATCAGGAATCAATACAGCTGCGTGTTTATCAACCAATTGTTGAGCATTAACCGTTTGATGGTTTTCAGCAGCAAAAGGATAAGGCACTAATATTGAAGGCTTTCCAACGGTTTCAATTTCTGCAATTGACATTGCACCTGATCTTGAAACTATCATGTCTGCTGCAGCATACGCATAATCCATTTCCCTAATAAAATCACTTGTCCAAATTCTGTTATCCTTATTTGCAATAACTTTTGCCTTTTCTGCAAATGGTTTCCCGGTTTGCCAAATCAATTGAATATCATTTTCTAATAAGGTTGCATATTCTTTTTGTATTGCTTCATTTATGCTTTTTGCTCCTAAACTTCCTCCAATAGATAAAACTGTTTTTTTATTGGGATTTAATCCAAATAAACGAATTCCTTCTTCACGTGTAATATTTGATTGAGCAATATTATGCCGTACGGGATTCCCTGAAATGATGATTTTACCTTTTGGAAAAAACTTTTCCATACCATCTGTAGCTACAAAAATTTGTGTTGCCAGCTTTCCCAAAAGCATGTTAGACTTCCCTGCAAAAGAATTGCTTTCATGTATAAAAGAATAAATACCTTTTTGCTGGGCTAATTTTAATACTGGGAAACTAGAATAACCACCAACTCCTATTACTGCATCTGGCTTAAAAGATTTAAAAATTGAATTTACCTGGAAAAAACTTTTTAATATTTTGACAGGAAGAGAGAAATTCTTCAGCAATGAACTTCTATTAAAACCCGCAATATCCAATCCCTCAATTGCATAGCCTGCCTGTGGCACTTTCTCCATTTCCATTTTACCTTTGGCTCCAACAAATAGAAATATTGTATCTGGCTGCAATGCCTTTATTGCATTTGCAATTGCAACAGCCGGAAATATATGTCCGCCTGTTCCTCCACCAGCTACTATTATCTTTTTGGGTTCCATCTTCTTAATTATATAAATTTTAATCTTATTCTTTATTCTATCTAGCTTACGTTTTACAAATTTCCTTTTGCTTTTCCTTCTAATACAAACTTCTTATGCAACTCTTCATCATCCTTCCTTTATTGTTTGATTATCACTTTTTGAAATCGGAGCTTGCTTTTCAACTTGCTCCACATTTCTAGCTACACTTAAAATAATTCCAATGGCAAAACAGGTAAAAATAAATGAACTCCCACCCATACTTACCAAAGGAAGCGTTACTCCTGTTACTGGAAACAGATTTACATTAACCGCCATGTTTGTCATAGCTTGTATTACCAATGTAAAACTTAAACCCAATGCTAAAAATGCACCAAACGCATAAGGACAATTTCTAAATATTCTAATACATCTAAACAAAAAAGCCAGATAAATCAACACTATTAATCCACCGCCAACCAATCCATATTCTTCAATTATAATGGCATAAATATAATCTGAGTAAGGATGCGGCAAGAAATTCCTTTGCTCACTATTTCCTGGTCCCATACCTAACACTCCGCCTTTTGCAATAGCCACTTTCGATTGTTGCACTTGATACGATTCGGTTTCTTTATCCGCATACATGAATCCTTGTACCCTTGTTATCCACGTTTTTACACGCATAACCGAAAATATTTGTGGCAATTCTTTTTGCTTTTTTTCTACTTTATCATAATAATTTATTGCAATCCCAATTAAAATTGAAATTGGTATTGCAACTCCTAAAATTGTTAGTCCAATATGCTTCATACTAGCCCTTCCAATAAACAACAACAACAAACTGGTTGCTCCAGTTAACAATGCTGTAGATAAATTTGCTGGCATAATTAGAACACATATTATAAAAATGGACACCAATAATGGCAAATAGCCTTGTTTAAAATCTTTGATAATTTCCTGCTTTCGGCTTAATTGTCTTGAGAGATACATAAACAGCCCCAGCTTCGCAACATCTGACGCCTGAAAAGTCAAATTTATAATGGGCAATTTTATAAATCGATTGGCATCGTTTAAATTGGCACCAAAAAATAAAGTATATAACAATAATGGAATGGAAATCAAATAAATAAATACAGAAATCCTTGAATACACAGTATAATTTACTCTATGTGTAAAATAGATGATTACCACACCTGCTATTATGAACATTATTTGCTTAAACAAATAAAATTCTGTGCTTTTTGATAATTTATAAGCCAAAGTTCCTGTACTACTATACACTACAAGCATACTCACTAAGGTAAGGATGACCACAATGGCCCAGATAAACTTATCTCCTTTGGTCTTATTTTGTAAACTCGTTAGCATCTAGTAAAACTTTTTATTGATTTCTGATTTTAATAATTTATGATTTTGCAAAGTTTTAAAGTTCGTTTACAGTATGTTTAAATTGCTTTCCTCTGTCTTCATAACTTTTAAACAAATCAAAACTCGCACAAGCTGGGCTCAATAATACTACATCCCCCTTCACAGACAATCGATAAGCGGTTGCAACAGCTTCTTCCATTGTGGTAGTATCTATAATTGTTTCAACATCATCCTTAAAAGCGATATGAATTTTAGTATTATCAATACCAAGACAAACAATTGCTTTCACTTTTTCCTTTACCATTTCACTCAACAAACTATAATCATTGCCTTTATCAACTCCTCCTAAAATCAATACAACTGGTGTTTTCATACTTTCCAAAGCATACCATGTGCTATTTACATTTGTAGCTTTGCTGTCGTTTATAAACTGTACGCCTCTAATAGCTGCAACCATTTCCATTCTATGTTCTAATCCTTCAAAACTAGAAATTGCTGCTTTAATTTTTTCATTACGAATTCCTGTTAAAGAAGTGGTTACACCCGCCGCAAGTGTATTGTATTGATTGTGTAATCCTTTCAAAGCAAAGTCGTAGATGCTCATACTATCCGTTTCATTCGTCTTCATAGTCATAATATCGTTTTTAATATAAGCTCCTTGCGTCACTTCATGTTTTATAGAAAAAGAATATTTTTTTGCTTGAGTTGGGTATTTACTCATATATTCCATTGTTACAGGATCGTCTTCACAATAGATAAAAAAATCCAACTCTTCTTGGTTTTTGATGATATTAAACTTCGCTTTAATATAATTTTCAAACTTATAGCCATATCTATCTAGATGATCTTCTGTAATGTTTGTCAAAACAGCGATATCAGGTCTAAAAGTATCAATATCATCCAACTGATAACTACTTATTTCAGCAACATAAATAGCTTTGGGGTCTAATGCAATTTGTAAAGCGATAGAATTGCCAATATTACCAACCAATGCACAATCGGCACCATTTTGCTTTAAAATATGGTAAATAAGAGATGTAGTGGTTGTTTTTCCATTACTTCCAGTTATACCGATTATTTTACTATTTCCTTTGTGGCGATATGCGAGTTCCATTTCACTTACCAATGGAATACCCGATTGTAAAATTTGTTGCACCATTGCATTTTTATGAGGAATACCCGGACTTTTCATAACCTCATCAGCTATAAGTATTTTATCTGCTGAATGGTTTCCTTCCTCATAATCTATACCGTATTTTTCTAATAGTGCTTTATAGTTCGGTTTTATAACACCTGCATCAGAAAGAAATACGGTATAGCCATTAAGTTTACCCAATACGGCAGCCCCAACACCACTTTCTCCTCCGCCTAGTATGATTAAACTTTTGTTCATAGTTTTTAAAAAATTGGTTTTTCTACAGTTTGGAATTTTAGGATAGTTTTCAATTTGATTTTTGGTTTTTCAGAAATTATTTTTAGTTATCTAATTTTTAATGACATGATTGCAAATACGACAAGCAAGATGTTAACAATCCAAAATCTTAAAACAATCTTACTCTCATGATATCCTATCTTTTGAAAATGGTGATGAATTGGGCTCATTAAAAAAACTCTCCTACCCTCGCCAAATCGCTTTTTGGTATATTTAAAATAACTCACTTGAATGATTACACTTAAGTTTTCTATCAAAAACACACCACAAAAAATTGGAATCAACAATTCTTTACGCACCATAATTGCTATGGATGCAATTATTCCACCGAGTGCCAAACTACCTGTATCACCCATAAAAACTTGTGCAGGAAAACTATTGTACCATAAAAATCCAATACATGCCCCTATCATTGCCGCTATAAAAATGGTCAATTCACCCAAATTGGGGATGTACATTATATTAAGATAATCTGCCAATAAAATATTTCCACTCGAATAAGCAAATATTGCCAAACACATTCCAATAATTGCGGAAACACCCGTGGCTAATCCATCTAATCCATCCGTAATATTTGCCCCATTAGAAACTGCAGTAACTATAAAAATAACTACCAACACATACAAAACCCATGTATATTCACGAAGTGATTCTGGCAATAATTTCGAATAGTTGAATTCATGGTTTTTTACAAAAGGAATAGTAGTTATTGGCTCTGATGCAGTTACAAAATATCGCTTTTGTCCATTTATTTCTATTGCTTTTACATTTTTCATGGAGGTTGGTTTTCCAGTATATTCACGCCATGTTTTGGTATTTGGACTAAAATACAATGTCAACCCAATTACAATTCCTAGTCCAATTTGTCCAATAACCTTTAACCAGCCCGATAAGCCATCTTTATTGGTCTTTTTGTATTCAGCACCACCCTGTTGAATGCGTTTTTTTGCTTGAAGCTTTAGATAATCATCTAAAAATCCTACTGCTCCAAGCCAAACAGTTGACAACAACATCAATCTGATATAAACTTTATTCAAATCTGCAAACAGTAATGTTGGAATCAATATTCCTAACAAAATGATTATTCCACCCATTGTGGGCGTACCTTTCTTTTGTTGTTCACCTGCCAAACCGAGTTCTCTCACACTTTCACCAATTTGCAGTTTTTTAAGCAAATTAATCACCCGTTTGCCAAATACCATCGTGATTAGCAACGAAAACAAAATCGCCATCATCATCCTGAATGTCAAGAATTGAAACAACCCTCCACCTGGAACCCTAATGCCTGCCTTTGCTAACCAATCAAAAAAATAATACAACATATTTCAATAGTTTTTATGCTTTTTATTACGTTTATCTTGTTGACAATAATTCTTCGAGTAGTTTTTTGTCGTCAAAAGGATATTTTACCCCTTTGATTTCTTGATATGTTTCATGACCTTTTCCTGCCACCAAAATAATATCATCCTTTCCAGCAAGCTGCACTGCGGTTTTAATCGCTTCTTTTCTATCTGGGTTAGTGATGTATTTTCTACTGTAAGCAGCTGGTAATCCATCAACCATATCATTTAAAATAGCAAGCGGATCCTCACTTCTTGGATTGTCTGAAGTAAAAATGACCTTATCACTATGTAAACAAGCAGTTAATGCCATAGGATGACGTTTCGTTTTATCTCTATCACCACCACAACCCACAACGGTAATGATTTGCTCCATTCCTTTGCGAAGGTTTTTGATTGTAGCCAACACGTTTTCAATTGCATCAGGGGTATGAGCATAGTCTGTTATTGCCAAAATATTATCATTAGCAGATACCAAGTAGTCAAATCTACCTTCAGCACCAGTAAGTGCACTCATCACCCTTAAAATTTCCGATTTTTCTTCTCCCAAACACATTGCTGCTCCAAAAACGGCAAGTAAATTATATGCATTGAATTCACCAATCATTCTAAAGTTAACTTCTTGATCGTTGATCAACAGATGCAAACCAGTGAGTCCGTTTTCCAAAATTTTACCTTTAAAACTGGTAAAAGATTTAAGGCTATAATAATATATTGTAGCCTTAGTATTTTGAAGCATTACTGTTCCGTTTTTATCATCTTTATTGGATATTGCGAAAGCAGAATTAGGAAGTTGATCAAAAAACAACTTTTTTACGCGGATATATTCTTCAAAAGTTTGATGATAATCTAAATGATCGTGAGTGATATTTGTAAAAACAGCTCCAGCAAATTGCAGTCCTGCAATTCTGTGTTGATGAATTGCGTGACTACTACATTCCATAAACACATGGGTACAACCAGAATCTGCCATTTCTGCCAACAAATTATTCAATTGAATGGCATCTGGAGTTGTATGTGAACTGTGTAATTCGCGATTTCCAATTTTATATTTAACTGTTGAAACCAAACCGCAAGTGTAGCCCAATCCTGTAAACAACTGAAACAATAGAGTGGCTACAGTAGTTTTTCCATTGGTGCCTGTTACCCCAACCAATTTGAACTTTTCTGAGGGAGAACCAGCAAACTGGTGTGCAATTATTCCTGCAGCCATTGCTGAATTTCCGGTTTTTATATATGTTACCGTATCTATCAAAAATTCTGGCAACATTTCACAAACAATTGATGATGCCCCATTTTGAATTGCCGTATCTATAAATTGGTGCCCATCTGTTGAAACTCCTTTTACTGCAATGAAGCAAGATCCTTTTGTTACCTTTCGAGAATCTGTTGCAACATCTGTAACAGCTACATTCAGATTACCTATTGTAAGCTGCGTAGAAATATTGTTTAATATGTTTTGTAGTTGTTGCATCAATTTAATGTTAGATAAATGGTTTGTCCTTTTTTAATTGTTGTTCCAGCCAAAAGCGATTGATTTTTAACCTTTCCTAATCCTTGAACTATTACTTTTAGCGAAAGATTTTCCAATAAATAAATGGCATCTTTTAAGCCCATTCCCTTCACATCTGGCATACTATTTTTTGAAACTTCTAAATTGGTTTTCAACACATCATTTCCACTTGCTTGATAATTGCCCCACTTATTGTTGGCATTGCTATCTTTCAAATTGAATTTTAGTGTGCTGAAAATATTTGAAAAATCTGCTTGCCACCCTTTAAAATAAAACATTGTACTGTCTTTAACTTTTTCGGCAACATAGAATGGCTGTGAATTGATGTTTCTTGCCACAAGTTTTTCTGCAATTTCTTTGAAAACTGGACCAGCAATTTGGGCTCCAAAATATTTTGTTGCAAATTCTTTATTCCTTACAACTACAATACAAGTATATATTGGATTGTCAGCAGGAAAATAACCTACAAAAGAAGACTGGTGAAGGTTGTTGTTGTAACCATGAGAATTATTTGCAACAATTGATGTTCCTGTTTTTCCGGCTATTGAAAAATAAGGTGAACGAATAGATTTTGCTGTTCCTGATGTTACCACACCTTCCAAACATTCCTGTAATATAGAAAGTGTTGCATCACTACAAACTTTTTCTACCCTTACAGAAGGTTCAAAAGATTTAATTACTAATCCATTTTTCTTGATTTCAGTAACCAAATATGGCTTCATCATTTTCCCTTTATTTGCAATTGCATTGTAAAGCATTAAGGTGTAA
>Ga0114962_10005193_pt1 | contig 10232 bp, 13 predicted proteins | sample C_130820_MF_Meta_FD_87017 | JGI IMG/M metagenome (GOLD analysis project Ga0114962, IMG submission 87017) | Freshwater microbial communities from Lake Croche, Canada to study carbon cycling - C_130820_MF_MetaG | ecosystem: Environmental > Aquatic > Freshwater > Lake | place: Lake Croche, Canada...
AAACAAAGCGATGACTGCAAAAGAAAAAATGAAAGCAGAAATGGACGCTTTAAAAGAAAAAATGGATGCAGACAACAAAGCGTTTGACGAGTTGAAAGCTAAATTTGATGCAACAAAAGAGGACAATTGTAAAAACATGGTAACAGGTTTTGCTACACTTGGAAAAATTGCGAATGATGAAGCAATTATAAACAAATGGACTGCTTTAGCTTCAAATGACTTTGACGGAACAAAAGAACTTTTGGAAAGTTTGCCAGTAAACAAAGTTGCGAACAAAATCGAAACAGGAACGGCAGCAGTAAGAGAGCCACAAGTAGGAGATTACATGAACGAACAATTGAAAAAATTTAACAACAAAAAATAATTAAACTATGTCTTTAGTATTATCAACAGCGAATTATACGCAATTTGAAAAGGACTTCTTCATTACAGAAGCAGTTATCGGACTTGACACCGTGAACAAAGGTCTTATGTATGTTGCAACAGGAGTAAAAAATGACCAATACGCTTTTCCTGTATTAAGCGCAGCACCAAAATTACAAGCATACGGATCAACTCCAACAGCTTCAGGAACTACAACTTTAAGCAATAGATTGCTTACTCTTGGTAAATTCCAAGCATACGAAGAATTTGAGCCTTCTGTATTTGAAAATCATTGGCACAAAGACCAATTAGCAGATAGATTATTGGCTCGTTCACTTCCTACGACTTTCCAAAACTATTTAACTACTTACTACACACAAAAAACTTTCAAACCAATTGAAGAAATGATCCACGTAGGTTCAACTTCTTACGTTACTACTTCTGGAGGTTCAGCTTATACAGGTGGTGTTAATGAGCAACACATCTATTTTGATGGTATCATAAAAACTGCTTTAAATGCTACAACTCCAGCTTTACAGGTTGCTTCTCCTTCTGCTATAACTTCTGCGAATGTTATTGCTAAAATGGAAGCTGCTAAAAACAAATTGGGTTCTACTACTTCTGGTATCGCTTTATTAAGCCGTGCTAACAGATACGACCGTTTGAAATATGTAATGTCAGTTGTTGATGCTTTGAAATATGAAGATGCTTTAACTACTACGACTTACAAAAACAACGACACGACTGAAAAAGGTTTGAATAAATACAAAGGTTACGAAGTTGTTGTTGTTGCTGGTTTACCAGAAAACACTTTCTACTTTGGTGAATTTGCTGGAGATTTAAACTCTAACTTACAGTTAGCTGTTACCGATATGGATAATCTTTCTTTTGAAATCAATAGACTTCAAAATAATTCAGCTTTATTCTTTTACAAAGCGATTATGAAAATGGGAGTTGGTATTGCAAAACCTACAGAGTTTGTAATTCATACAACTTATGTTTTAGCTGATTTTTCAGCATAATAATTAATCAAAGGGCGATTAATTTCGCCCTTTTTTAAAACTCTTATTTTATGTACAACGAAGAATTAAAAGAGTTACTTTTATCTAATACCAATATCCTATCGGTTTGGATTGATGAAAACCAAGAATGGCACACTTCCGATATTAGCGGAGGTAAAGAAGTAACAAGGGAAGAAATTTTAAAACCAAAAAAATCTAAAAATGAATAATATAACCTTTGTAAAAGGACAAGGCGGATTGGGGCGACCTTTAGCGGGTAGCGACTACGTTTCTGGACTTTTATTTTATACGGCAACTTTGCCGAGTGGTTTTTCATCTACAAACAGAATTAAACAATTTTTTTCTATTTCGGATGCAGTAACAGCAGGGATAAAAAATGACTACAGCGATGAAACTCAAGCGGTAGGAGTTTACACAATATCAACAGCAGGAGCAACAGGTGATAGCATTACGTTAAACTTTGTTGAGCCAAGCAAAACAGTAACTTTAGGAAGTTACGTAAAATTATCAACAGACACCACAGTTACATTAGTGGCTACTGGTGTAGTAAATGCTATTAACGCACTTACTTACTCACACGGTTACACTGCTACTAATACAGCAGGGGCAATCTCAATTACGGCTCGTAAAGGTTTAGGTATTTTCCCAAATAGCGGAACGCCTTTAACTGCTACAATAGTTGGAACAATCGCAGGGAGTGTTACAACTGCTTTCAGTGGTGGTGTTGCTTCTAAATTAGCGGTATGGTATTACCATATTTCGGAGTATTTTAGAATTCAACCAAAAGGAAATTTATTTGTTGGTTTCTACGCTGTTCCGTCAACTTATGACTTTGCAGAAGTTCAAACAATGCAAACGGCTACTTTAGTAAATGGCGCAATTAGACAAATAGGAGTTTATGTAGATGCAACGAATTATACTGCTGCATTAACTACAGCGTTACAAGTTCAAGCCACTGCATTAGATGTTTTAAAAATGCCTTTATCAATTGTTTTAGGTGCTAATATTTTAGCGGCTACAGATATAACAACTCTTACCGATTTATCTACTTATACTAATAACAAAGTTAGCGTTGTAATTTCACAAGATAACGGAGGGCAAGGGTTTGCACTTTGGAGCGCTACCGGTAAAAGTATTACCACTTTAGGCGCTACACTTGGGGCGGTTGCATTGGCTTCAGTTCACGAGGATATTGCTTGGGTTGGTAAATTCAATTTATCAAATGGTATCGAATTAGAGAGCATCGGTTTTTGTAATGGAACGAGCGGACAAAGTTCAAGCGCTTTAGATGCTATCGATTTGAAACGTTACATTTTCTTACGTAAGTTTCCAAACCTTGCAGGATCTTTCTTTAACGACTCGCATACAGCAATCGCTAAAAGTTCAGATTATGCCTATATTGAGAATAACAGAACAATCGACAAAGCAATTAGAGGAATAGATACAGCATTATTGCCGTCTTTAAACTCTCCTTTATTGTTGAACGCAAACGGAACGTTGGCAAATAGCACAATCGCTTTTCTTACAAGTCAAGCAACTGTTATTACTAACGATATGGTAAGAAATGGAGAAGCTTCAGCAATTGGTGTTTTGATAAACCCAGCGCAAAACGTGGCATCTACAAGCAAGGTGATAGTAACGGTTAACATCGTTCCTGTTGGAGTTGCAAGAAATATACAAATTAACATCGGATTTAAAACCTCATTATAATGGCAACACCTTTAATAAATGGAGTAAACTATAGTTGGGCAAACGTTAAACTTATTTTGTTTGGCGTTCCCGTTGTAGGTATTACAAAAATTTCGTACAAAACGAAACAGAAAAAAGAAAACCAATACGGAGCAGGTTATGAGCCAGTTTCTAGAGGTTACGGAAATAAGGAGTATGAGGGAAGTATTGAAATATACACCGATGAATTAAAAAATATCATCGCTTCAGCACCAAATAGAGATATAATGTCAATACCTCCTTTCAATATTCAAGTAGTATTTGAGGACGCTGCCAACGGCTTTTTAACACAGGATGATTTACTTTTTTGTGAATTTACTGAAGAAGGTTTGGAAGCATCGCAATCGGATACAAAATTATTAGTATCTTTGCCGTTAGTAATCGGTAAAATAACAAGATAATGGAAAAAATTGAAGCGAAAGCGCAAGAATTAAGCACAAAATTAAATTGTACGGTATTGCCTATTGTGTTCCACGATGAGGAAACAAACGAGGATATTATCGGATTTATTAAAGAACCATCAAGGGTAGTAAAATTGAGAGTTATGGATAAGGCTATGACTGCTCCTGTAACTGCTGCTGCTGAATTGTTTGAGAGCGTATTCCTTGCGGATGAAAGCGACAAAAGACTTATGTCGGATGATAAATACTATTTAGGCGCTACTATGGAGGCGTTTAAAACAGTAGAAATGGCTGTAAACACGTTTAAAAAAAAATAGACGACTACACCATTAGTGAACAAAGTAGCGAAGAAACGAGAATGATTGCGTTACTTCGCTACTTTTCGCATTTTAGCGTTGACGTGGATAATTTAAGCGATGACGAATTTGCGAAAATGTGGGGGCAACTACAATACGCATTAGATAAAACAGGACACTACAACAATGGATAATCAAATTAGATATACAATCACCGCCAACGATATGGTTTCGGGCAAACTTCAAGGTATGCAAGGCCAAGCGGTGAAATTAGAAAGCACAATGGGAGGCCTTACCAAAATTATGGGAACGCTTGGAGTTGGCTTTGCAGTTTTCAAGGGTTTGGAGTTCGTAAAGGCAGGAATTGAAAAAGTTGAGGAAATGCACCAAGCAACCGCACAAGTTCAAGCCGCTTTAACCTCTACCAACAACGCAGCAGGTTTATCGATGAAACAACTTGAAGAAAGCGCAGCCTCTTTAGCCTCAAACACCAAATTTAGTTCAACGGATGTATTCGGAATGCAATCTCTTTTACTTACGTTTACTTCCGTAAAAGATAAGATTTTCAACGAGGCGCAGCCTGCAATTATGGACTTAGCGCAAAGAATGGGTGGCGATTTAAAAGGCGCATCTATACAAGTAGGTAAAGCGTTGAACGATCCAACGCAAGGAATGACTGCACTTCGTAGGGTTGGGGTTTCATTTAGCGAAGAACAAAAAACAGTTATTAAAAGACTGCAAGATACAGGCGATTTAGCAGGAGCGCAAAAGATTATATTAAAAGAGTTAGCATCCGAGTTTGGAGGCTCGGCACAAGCAGCGTTTAACGCTGATCCATTAGCGCAATTTAATAAAACTATGGGAAGTTTTCAAAAATCTGTAGGTCAAGTAGCGATGGATTTTTTAGAAAAATTAGCACCATCATTAGTTTATATTGCAAATTTATTTAAAAGTTTAGGTAAATTTTTAAAAGAACACGCTGATATACTTATATTTATAACAGGGGTTTACATTACCTACAAAGGTATAATGTTGGGGATATTGGCTTGGGAAAAATTAAATGTTTATTGGAAAGGAGTATCGGCAACAGCAACGGCTTTATTAACTGCCTATGATATGGCGAGAGCGGAGGGGATGGGAGTATTGACAGCAGCACAATGGGCGTTAAATATTGCTATGGATGCCAACCCGATAGGGTTAATAGTTTTAGGAATAGCAGCCGCTATAGCATTAGTTGCCGAGATAGTAGTTCACTTTAATGATTGGGGTGCTGCTCTTACTCTTTTAATGGGGCCAGTTGGTTTACTTATCTCTGGTATAATGTCAATTTACAATCATTGGCAATCTATAAAAGATGCTTTTAATACAGGTGGAATGATTGGAGGTTTAAAAAGGATAGGAGTTGTTTTATTTGATGCTATTCTTTACCCACTACAACAAGCAATGCACTGGATAGGTAAAATAACGGGGGCGCAATGGGCAAAGGACGGAGCAAATCAATTAATGGGTTATAGAAAATCTTTAGATTTAGTTACTGAAGATGAAACTAAAAAGAAAACAACTAAAAATGCTATTAAAGAAGTTGCTAATAAACCTAAAAATGGGTTAGCAGGTGCGCCTACAGGAAAGATTGCAACGGGTGGAAAACCAACCAAAGGAACGGCAGGAGTACAGGGAAATAAAGCAGTAACTGTAAACATACAAATTGGCTCTTTAATACACGATTTTAGCATCAAAACAACTAACATACAAGAGAGCGCAACAGCTATCAAAGAAAAGGTAGTAATGGCATTAACAAGCGCAGTAAATGACTCACAATTAATAGCAGGTAACTAATATGAGCAATTTTAAAATAAATAATTTAGGGGTACAAAAAATAGCCGTAAATTTAGCGGAGATATCGGCAAGAAAATTAGTAATAGACTCATTAGTTACAAAATCTAATTTACAAAATGTAAAAATTCACGATGGAACTCACTCGCCTTACGTAATTGGGAAAGCACCTAAACAAGATAAAACAGATTTTGTTAGTAAATTAGGAACGGCTGTTTACTCGAATGTTATTTTTAATACGGGTACGGTATACTCAAACGACGGTCATATAATTGGATATTGGGAAGATTTTAGAATTGACGATATAATTTTACAAGTATCACAAGGTAAAAAAATAATAACAACTGAAATTCAAGGCCGTGACGGAACGGTAAAGGAATACATCGGAATGGATGATTTTCAAGTTACTATTAATGGCCGTTTAAATGGTGCTTATGGTGTAAATCCTAAAACAGAAACAAAGCAACTAAAAGAGATTTTGGATGCAGGGCAACCTTTGGCTATAACAAATTGGTGGTTGCAGAATTTAGGGATAACGGATGTAGTTGTTACGGGTTATAGTTTCCCACAAACCGAGGGCGAATATTCAACGCAATATTTCACTATTAACGCAATTTCCGACAAGGTTGTAGAGGCCACAATAACGCAATAATTATGTTAAGACCAGTAACAAATATTACAATTACAACGGCTACCAAAACGCTATTCTTTGATTTTGTAAACCATTGGGAATTCTCTAATAATTGGGAAGATTTGAGCGCACAGGGTAAAATCATATTTCCAAAAAATATTTATGTAAGAGATACCAAAACAAATAAACGTTACCCTTTATTTGGTAAAAATAAGGCCACAGGCGAAATGTTTAAAAAAGGCGATAAAGTAAAAATTCAAACGCAATATATTTACTGGGATGAGAATTTAAACGAGAAGCGAACACCATTGACAACTATTGTTGAGGGGTATATTTCCAACGTTAAAATCGAGATGCCTGTTACTTTGGAGTTTGAGGATAATATGTATTTGCTTAAAAAAACGCCTATGGTTAATAAATCATACAACGGCAGTCAATCAATTGAGAGCATATTAAACGAGGCCTTACAGGTAACTAATAGCACGTTTGGAACTAATTTTAAATGTGAAACGATAAACAAAACTTTGGTTAGTTGGGATAACTCGTTATTGACTGCAGAGAATGAAACGTTAGCCACGTTTTTAGCAAAGTTAAAAAAGGATGCGTTTATATTTACTTACTTCCGTGGCAATATTTTAAGAGTTGGCCGTTCAGTTTATGTTGATGCCGATGCGACTACTAAAATATTTGAATTTCAAAATAATATTATTTCAAGCGATTTAAGTTTTAAACGCAAAGATGATATTGTACTTTCAGCCGTAGCCTCTAACCACATCCAAGAGCAAACAGGAACGACAAAAGACGGCAAGGCTAAAGTTAAAAACTCACGCATCGAGGTGCTTGTTACTTTGCAAGGTGATAAGGTGATAAGCAAATCGGTAAAATCGGGAGATAAACCCGATCCAAACACAGACGGAGAACGTAGAACGTTTACGTTTTTAGAGGCTAAAAGTGAGGCCGATTTAATACGATTGGCAACGGAGGCTCTAAAAAAATATTACTATAGCGGATTGAAAGGGAAGTTTACAACCTTTGGAACTCCTTATGTTCAGTTTGGGGATCAATGCCAAATTATAAATAATAAGTTACCGGAACAAAACGGAGTTTATAAAATCAAAGGCGTAGAATATAGCGGAGGTATTGAGGGAATGCGCCAGGTTATTCAATTAGATTATAAAGTAAATATATGAGCGATTTTAATATAATTTCAGTAATACAAAATTTATCGGGAGCGCAAAACGAGGACAAAGTTAAACTTTTGCAATGCACGGTTAATAGTGTTGATTTAGGAAATAGAACGGCACACGTTACCACAATTACAGGGCAAAGTACACTCGATTTCGATGTACAATTACAAGCAGGTGTCGCTGATGGTTTGGTTATCGAGCCGTTAGTTGGCTCTATGGTTTATGTTTTAATGTCAAAATATACGTTACCATTTATTATTCAGTATAGTGATGTAGTATCTTTGTCTATGAACGGCAGTGAGTTCGGGGGTTTAGTCAAAGTGATAGAATTAACACAGAAAATAAACGCTCTCGAAAATATAGTAAATGATTTGATTATCAAATATAACACTCATACGCATTTAGCAGCAGGAACTCCTACAAGTATAGCAAGTGTTATTGAAATGAATAGTTTGACACCAACGCAACAAAACGAGATTGAAAATATAGTTATTAAACACGGGGCGTAATGGCAATAAGAAAAGATTTTGGACTTGACAAAAACAACGATTTAGCCTTTGCAAATGGCGATTTCACTATTGTAGAGAGCGACCAACAGCATATAGCCGATACTATTAACGCTTATGTGGGTTGGTGGAAAGAATACCCAACCGATGGCGTTGGCATTGGTTATTATCAAAATTCAGCAGGAGGAGCGCAACAATTGGCTCGTAAAATAAAAATAGAACTTGAAAAGGACGGATACAAAGTTGACAACCCGGTTATTGAGTTTGGAACAGACGGCAAACTAAACATTTACCCCAATGCAACAATCATTTAAACCAAGTATCGGAAGTACTATTTTAGATATTTGTTTAAATGTCTATTGCTCTTTAAACTTGTTGCCTAAATTCATAATGGATAACAACATTAAAAGTTTGAATTTAGTTACAGGGATAAACGATGTTTTTGTTTACGATACCGATTTCGTAGCAGATGAATTTTTGCAAAGGGATATTTTAAAAAACGATTATAAATTTGTAACAGGTAACTTATATATTCCTAACGCAAGTTTTACAAATGAAAACTATTTATTAATTCAAAGCGGAGCAATTTTACAAAGCGATGCAGGAGATTTATTTTTAATATGAGTACACGAATTAGCGACCTGCCTCCTTATGTAGGGACAAACAATCCCCTGGGCGATATACCTATCTCTATAAATGGAGTAACTTATCGCATAACACCGCAACTATTAGCGCAAACCTTACAGCAGGTTTTAGATAGTAATCACGATTTAATTAATGCAAATAATTTCCAAGGAACAGACGCAGGGTATGATAATACAGGCTCTTATATTAACGGGTTTGGAGAGTTAGCCGCTTATCAAAACTCTGGAAATAACGTCAATGCTTTTGGATCTCAAACAGGATTTGATAATACAGGAAATAATGTTAATGCTTTAGGAGAAAACGCAGCGCTTGGAAATACTGGCGATAATATTAATGCTTTTGGGATAAGAGCCGCCAAAAATAACACGCAAGACAATGTTAATGCTTTTGGAAAAGATGCAGGGAACGGCAACGAATTGAGTGGACAAACTATTTTTAGTAATACCTCAATGCCGAGTTATGCTAATTATACGGCAGCAGCAACAGATATAACTACAGCAAACGGGGCAACGGCAGGATGTACTTATTTATTTTACAGCGAGGATACTAAAACAATAATGGCGATAAGATTATGATAATACAAAATTTCAATGATTGCATAAAAGGAGATAGTTTCGGGGCAAAAACCGTTAATATTGATATTGATATTACTACTATTGCTATCCGTTGCCAATTTCGTCAAGGCAGTAAAACAGGCGATTTGATGCGAGAGGCTACAATTACAAAAGTAACGGCCAACCAATTTATAATAGGAGATTTCATAGTTGATTGGGATGCCGATTTAACCTATTACTACGATGTACAATTTGTTTATACTAGCGGTAAAACAAAGACTTACTTCGGTGGATCTTTTAATGTTGTTCAAGATGTAACGCAACCTGCTGTATAATGGCCGAAGAAATTATAAATATCCAAATAGTTGAACAAGTAGACAACATTAACATCACTATTGATGAGGTAGTTGAGAATGTTGCTATTTCAATACAAGAGCCAAGTCAAACATCCGATTTAGTAAACAATGGATCGGACGGAGTGCATCCGTTTATTACTGCTGCAAATATTCCGACTGTTAATGATGCAACTACGACTGTAAAAGGAATTATTAAACTTGCAGGTGATTTAAGCGGAACTGCTGATTTACCAACAATCCCCGCTTTAAGCAATAAAGTAGATAAAGTTACCGGTAAAGAATTAAGCACTAATGATTTTACAAATACTTTAAAAACTAAATTAGATGGTATTGCTGATGGTGCGGAGGTTAATGTAAATGCTGATTGGAATGCTACAAGTGGAGATGCACAAATATTAAACAAGCCATCATTAACAGGATATGTACCATATACAGGAGCAACAACAGATGTTGATTTTGGAAGTAAGAATTTAAAAGTTAACAATATTTTTGAGGGATTTACTTCGGTTGCTGCTTCGGGAACTCAAATAGTATTAACTGTAAGTTCAACACCTTCTTATTTAGTTACCGGTAGTGGTGGGCAAACTATAAAATTACCAAATGCTACTACTTTACAAAATGGTGCAATTTATGATTTTAATAATAATCAATCAAGTTGTGCTATATCTGTAAATAACAACTCTAATACATTAGTTAAGTCAATACCTTCG
>Ga0114962_10005195_pt1 | contig 10230 bp, 9 predicted proteins | sample C_130820_MF_Meta_FD_87017 | JGI IMG/M metagenome (GOLD analysis project Ga0114962, IMG submission 87017) | Freshwater microbial communities from Lake Croche, Canada to study carbon cycling - C_130820_MF_MetaG | ecosystem: Environmental > Aquatic > Freshwater > Lake | place: Lake Croche, Canada...
GCCCACTGCGGCCATACCCATTGATATTTGCTTTGAAAGCCCGCGCATGAGCTCGACCCATTTCGGATTCAAAACGGTGGACGAAACCGACAAAGCCAAGCATGTGCGCGGTGTGTTCGATTCGGTTGCATCCAAATACGATGTGATGAACGATCTGATGTCAGGCTGTTTGCACCGCGTTTGGAAGGCTTATACCGTTCAAGTGGCCAATTTGAAAGAGGGCGACCAGGTGCTGGACATCGCCGGCGGCACTGGCGACTTGGCCTTGGCGTTTTCTCAAAAAGTAGGGACCGCTGGCAGGGTGGTGCACACTGACATCAATGAAGCCATGTTATCGACTGGGCGCGATCGTCTGCTCAACCTGGGTGTGGTGTTACCCACGCTGGTTTGTGATGCCGAAAAATTACCTTTTGCTGACGGCCACTTTGATCTCGTCAGCGTGGCCTTTGGATTGCGCAACATGACGCACAAAGACCTTGCACTCCAGGAGATGTGTCGTGTACTCAAACCCGGTGGCAAATTGCTCGTGCTCGAGTTTTCCAAGGTGGCTAAACCGCTTGAAAAAATCTATGACTGGTACAGCTTCAATGTATTGCCGCCTCTTGGTAAGTTCGTGACAGGCGATGACAGCAGTTACCGCTATTTGGCTGAGTCCATTCGCATGCACCCTGGCCAAGCAGAGTTGAAAACCCTTATGAAAAATAGCGGATTTGGTCATGTGGATTTTCACAACCTGAGCGCAGGGGTGGTAGCCTTACACGTTGGCATCAAATGCTGAACTATTCGTTGAGGCCCAGGCCGCCATTCTCTTGGAGACATTGTGAATAAATTTTTAAGTGTTATTTTGGTTTTATGCCTTTCCTTCACTGGCTTAAGTGCTGAGGCCAAACGCTTGGGTGGCGGCAAATCAACAGGGCAGCAGTCCAATAATGTCACGCAACGAGAAGCCAGTAATCCGGGTGGAGCTTTGCAACAGGCTGCACCTGCCGGCGTTGCCAAACCCGCAGTGCCACCTGCAGCACCTGCCAAGCGCCCTTGGGGGGCCATGCTGGGTGGACTGGCTGCTGGTTTAGGCTTGGCTTGGTTGGCGAGCAGCCTCGGTCTTGGTGGTGCCATGGGCAATATTTTGATGTTTGCCCTGATTGCTTTGGCCGCCGTTGCCTTGATCGGTTGGCTCATGCGCTCACGCCCATCTGCTGGTAATGAGGGCCTAGCGTACCAAGGTGCTGGACAAAGTGCGGCTTCTCCGGAGGTCTTGCGAAATTACGACCCTGAAAAAGTGGGCAATGATGCATCGGCTCGACCTTGGGAGGCGCAGAACACCCGCTTTGACAGTTCCGCGCCTGCGGCGACAGGTTCCATGATCGGTTCCGCCTTGGGGGGGCATCAAAACTGGGGTGTTCCTGCTGGTTTTGACTCAGAGGGCTTCCTGAGCGCAGCCAAGCGGAACTTCGCCACACTGCAAGACGCCTGGGACCGTTCTGACATCAGCATGTTGCGCTCGATGATGACGGATGCCATGCTCAACGAAATTCGTGCTCAATTGGCCGAACGCGAAGCCACGGCTTCGGGTCAAGCCAATAAAACCGAAGTTTTGATGTTGGACGCCCAGTTGCTGGGCATTGAGGAATTGCCGGACGTGTACATGGCCAGCGTGGAGTTCAACGGCATGATCCGTGAAGAAGCCAACGCCAACCCGAGCCCATTCCGTGAAGTCTGGAACATGACGAAACCCCGTCAGGGTGGCAGCGGTTGGTTGGTCTCTGGGGTTCAAGCCCTTCAGTAATCACCCTATAGAAGGGGTTGATGGATTCATAAACCCTTTGCTTTCGTGAATAATCGGGGACTATGGCAACTCAGTCCCCTTTTTCTTTGGCAGCACAAGCTCTACAGCAGTTTGGCGCATCATTCTCCCCACCCCTGTGGGTCATGGATGAAACCCTGAACCGAGTGGTTTTGTTTTTGAACCATGTGCTCATGCAAGAGCCCGAAGCCATGCGCAGATTGGCGCGTCAAAAAGGGCAACGCATCGAGGTTCAGTGGCAGTCATTCTCAATGAAACTCTCGCCCACGCCGGCGGGCTTGCTCGAGCGTGTCCATACCGATGGTTTTGACTTGCGCTTGACCGTGACGGACGAGTCGCCATTGGACATTGCGACCGCCTTGGTGCGAGGGGATAAACCTGGTGTTCGGGTCGAGGGTGATGTGCAATTGGCGGCCGAAGTCAATTGGCTGATTGACCATGTGCGTTGGGAGCCCGAGGAAGATGTGGCCCGATGGATCGGCGATGGTCCCGCCCACACCTTGATCACACTGGCGCGTAACTGCATTGCTGCGTTGAAACGGTTTACAGCTCCCTTCAAGGCCGCTTCAGCGGACGCTGACCCAAAGAAAGCCAGCGCATGAATCGTATCCTGCGCGGTGGGTTTATTTTGTTCATTGTTTTACGCTATGGCTTGGATGAACTGGTACTGACCAGTTTCCAAAAGCCTTGGCTGCGCTTGCTGGCGCGGATAATTTCTATCGGTCGTGACCTGAAGGCACCAAGAGGTCAAAGAATCCGAGAAGCCTTGGAGCGTCTAGGCCCGATTTTTGTCAAGTTCGGGCAGGTGCTATCGACACGACGCGATTTGCTGCCCACAGACATCGCCGATGAATTGGCCCAGCTGCAAGATAATGTGCCGCCCTTTCCCTCCGAAGTGGCAGTAGCGACCATTCAGCGTGCATTCAAGCGCAACGTGGATGAGATCTTCGTTTCTTTTGACCGTCAGCCCGTGGCCAGCGCATCGATTGCACAAGTCCACTTTGCTGTTTTAAAAGATAAGCAGGGTGTCGAGCGGGATGTGGCGGTCAAAGTCTTGCGGCCCGATATGCAGCCCGTCATCGAAAAAGACCTTTCCCTCATGCGCATGATGGCTGGTTGGGTCGAAGGCTTGAGTGCAGACGGCAAGCGCCTCAAGCCCAAAGAGGTGGTGGCCGAATTTGACAAGTACCTGCATGATGAACTCGACTTGGTGCGCGAGGCGTCGAACGCCGCACAACTTCGCCGCAACATGGAAGGCCTGAATTTGGTACTGATTCCCGAAATGATTTGGGATTTTTGCCATACCGAAGTCATTGTCATGGAGCGCATGCTCGGTGTTCCTATTAACCAGGTTGAGCGTCTTCGGGATGCGGGAGTCGACATCCCGCAGTTGGCCCGTGACGGCGTCACGCTGTTTTTTACCCAGGTGTTTCGCGATGGTTTTTTCCATGCCGACATGCATCCTGGCAATATCCAAGTAAGTTTGGCGCCGGACACCTTCGGACGGTATATCTCACTTGACTTTGGCATCGTGGGCACACTCACGGAATTCGACAAAGAATACCTGGCGCAAAATTTCACCGCATTTTTCCGACGCGACTACAAGCGGGTAGCAGAACTGCACATTGAGTCAGGCTGGGTTCCGGCAGACACACGGGTGGATGAACTCGAGTCAGCCATACGAGCCGTGTGTGAGCCTTATTTTGATCGGCCGCTGAAAGAGATTTCTTTAGGCATGGTGCTGATGCGTTTGTTTCAAACCTCACGGCGTTTTCAAGTTGAAATTCAGCCGCAATTGGTGTTGCTGCAAAAAACTTTGCTCAATATTGAGGGCTTGGGGCGACAGTTGGACCCTGAGTTGGACCTGTGGAATACCGCCAAACCCTTCCTTGAAAAATGGATGATCGATCAGCTGGGACCCAAAAAACTGCTGATGGAATTGCGCGATCAAGCACCGCAGTACGCCAAATTGCTGCCGCAGTTACCGCGACTTTTGCACGACTTTTTGAGGCAGCCGCGCAGTGATCTTGAGGACCGCAAAAACCTCGCCCATTTGATCGCCGAGCAGCGCCGCACCAACAACACATTGCAAACTATTTTGTATTTGTGTGTTGGTTTTGTGATGGCCTCGGTGGCATTTCAACTGCTGTGGCATCTTGATTTTTTTAGTGTGTGATTTGAACGGCCATTGAAGGAGAAGTCTCGTGCTGTTGAGCTTGGTCATTGCTTATTTGCTGATCACCATCGCTATCGGATTGTGGGCTGCAAAGCGCGTTAAAAACGCCGCCGACTTTGCCATTGCAGGTCGCCGACTGCCCTTGGCCATGATCGTGACCACCACCTTTGCCACCTGGTTTGGCGCTGAAACTGTGTTGGGTATTCCTGCTAAATTTGTCAACAACGGCTTGAACGGGGTGGTCGAAGACCCGTTTGGGGCAGGCAGTTGTTTGATTTTGGTCGGCGTCTTTTTTGCAGCCAAACTCTACAAAATGTCTTTGCTGACCATCAGTGACTACTTCCGCGAGCGTTATGGACGAAGCGTCGAAGTCATCTGTTCCGTCATCATCATGGTGAGTTATTTGGGTTGGGTTTCGGCACAGGTCACGGCGCTCGGTTTGGTGTTCAACTTGTTGTCCGAGGGCGCGATAAGTATGCCGATGGGCATGGCCATTGGTGTGGTCTCCATTCTGGCCTATACCTTGTTTGGCGGTATGTGGTCGGTGGCTGTGACCGATTTCATGCAGATGATTATTTTGGTGGTCGGACTGGCCACTATCGCAGTCTTTGCGGGACAGCAAGCCGGTGGCGCAGACAAAGTACTGGCCTTGGCGGTCAGCCAAGACCTGTTCAGGTTTTGGCCAGAGCCCAACTTCAAAGACATGGTTTTCTTTTTTGCTGCAGCCATCACCATGATGCTCGGCTCCATTCCGCAGCAAGATGTGTTTCAGCGCGTCATGTCGGCCAACAGCATTCATGCGGCTACCCGAGGTCCTGTTTGGGGGGGTGTTCTCTACATTCTCTTTGCGTTTGTTCCCATGTTCCTGGTCGTCAGTGCCATGATCATCATGCCGGACAAGGCCCTGTTGCTGATGAAAGACGATCCCCAGAAAGTCCTTCCGACCTTGGTCATGGAGCACATGCCTTTTGCTATGCAGGTTTTGTTTTTTGGTGCCTTGTTGTCAGCGATCAAGTCATGCGCATCAGCCACCTTGTTGGCCCCCAGTGTGACCTTCACTGAAAACATCTGGCGTCAGTTTTATCCGCACAGCAGTGATCGGCAGGAGCTCAAAGCCATGCGCTTGACGGTGTTGGTGTTCAGCGGCTTGGTTTTGACTTACGCCATCGCCATGCAGGGAAGCAGCATTTATGAAATGGTTTCTGGTGCCTATCAAGTGACCTTGGTGGGTGCTTTTGTTCCCTTGGTGTTCGGTTTGTATTGGCCTCGGGCGACAACCCAAGGTGCTGTTTTTTCACTTGTATTGGGTTTGTGTACTTGGCTTGGTTTATTGCTCAGTCCAGCAGGCGACGCGTTCCCTGCTCAATTGGCGGGCGTCTTGGCCAGTTGCGCGGGAATGGTCATGGGTTCCACCTTGCCACAAGGCATTCGCAATCAAAAGGCACCGCACCATGCATCGCCCCACATCGCCTGACGTTCCTCGCCGCCTATAATCGAGGGTTTTGTACCCTTAACTCTGACGCTCCATGCCTATCTACGCTTACAAATGTGAGTCCTGTGGCCATGCCAAGGACGTATTGCAAAAAATGGCCGATGAGCCTTTGTCTGATTGCCCAGTTTGCGGCTTGCCGAGTTATAAAAAGCAGTTGACTGCGGCAGGCTTTCAACTGAAAGGCAGTGGATGGTACGCGACCGATTTCAAAGGTGGGTCGGGCGGTGCACCGACGCCAGCGGTGTCCACAGAGGCAGGTGCATCTTCGCCACCGTCCCCCTCCACGCCAGCAACGCCAGCTTCATCGGACAGCAGTCCAACAGCATCGATATCTGCATCGGCCAGTTGCGCGCCTTCATGCGCCTGTCACTGACGCCAGTGACGATCTAACTTTCATCCACTGATTGAACGTCATGAACCTGCGCTTGCGCCATTATTTTGTCACTGGCTTGTTGGTGTGGTTGCCCATGGGCGTGACGGTCTGGGTCCTGACCTGGTTGGTGGGCACCCTCGACCACATCTTCCTTTCCGTCTTGGGTGCCTTGGATGCAGTCATTCCAGGGATGCATGTTTCCGCTGAAACTTTGCGCAATGTGCCCGGTTTGGGCGTGGCACTTGTCGTAGCAGTCATTTTGGTAACGGGTATGTTTGTGGCCAATATGTTTGGCCAATGGTTGCTTCGCCAATGGGGCAAGTTGATCACCCGTATTCCGGTGGTCAACACCATTTACAGCAGCGTCAAGCAGGTGGCAGACACCTTGTTTTCTGGCAGTGGCAACGCTTTTTCCAAAGCCTTGCTGGTGCCTTATCCGCACGCCAATTCATGGACCATTGCTTTTTTGACCGGTCAACCTGGCGGTGAAGTGGCACGCCATTTGAAAGATGAGTTTGTCAGCGTTTACGTGCCCACCACACCCAACCCGACCTCTGGTTTCTTTTTGATGATGCCCCGTGCCAATGTTGTCGAACTCGACATGAGTGTGGATGACGCCTTAAAGTACATCATCTCGATGGGCGTGATGGTGCCTGGTGGTCCTGATGTATTGCCTGTCAAGCAGCCAGAAATTCAATAATAAAGAAAGACCTTAGAACATGTCCAACATGCGTTCCCACTACTGCGGCCTGGTGACCGAAGCCTTGACAGGCCAATCTGTGAGTCTGTGCGGCTGGGTGAACCGCCGCCGTGACCATGGCGGCGTCATCTTCATTGACCTGCGCGACCGCGAAGGTTATGTGCAAGTGGTGTGCGACCCTGATCGTCCAGAGATGTTCAAAGTGGCCGAAGACGTGCGCAACGAGTTTTGCGTCCAGATCAAAGGCGTGGTACGTGCCCGCCCTGATGGCACGACCAACGACAACATGAAAAGCGGCAAGATCGAAGTCCTGTGTCACGAGCTGATCGTGCTCAACGCCTCTGTCACGCCACCTTTCCAGATCGACGAAGAAAACCTCTCCGAGACGACCCGTCTCACGCACCGTGTGTTGGACCTGCGTCGCCCTTACATGCAAAACAACCTGATGCTGCGCTACAAGGTCTCGATGGAGGTGCGCAAGTATCTCGACGAAAACGGCTTCGTGGACATCGAAACCCCGATGCTCACCAAGAGCACACCCGAAGGCGCGCGCGATTACCTGGTGCCCAGCCGTGTGCATGAAGGCCAGTTCTTTGCATTGCCCCAGTCGCCCCAGCTGTTCAAGCAGCTCTTGATGGTGGCGGGCTATGACCGTTACTACCAAATCACCAAGTGCTTCCGCGACGAAGACTTGCGCGCGGACCGTCAGCCTGAATTCACCCAGATTGATATTGAAACCTCGTTCTTGAGCGAGGAAGAAATTCGCGACATGTTCCAAAGCATGATCAAGCGCGTGTTCCAAAAAACCATTGGCGTGGATTTGGGCGAGTTCCCGGTCATGACCTACCAAGATGCCATGCACATCTATGGCTCTGACAAGCCTGACCTGCGTGTGAAGCTGCAGTTTGCTGAGCTGACTGACGTGATGGGCGATGTGGACTTCAAAGTGTTCTCAGGCGCTGCCAACATGAAGGGCGGACGCGTGGTGGCCTTGCGCGTGCCCAACGGCTCCGTCGAGGGCGGTGGTATCAGCCGCGGCGAGATTGACGCGTATACCGAGTTTGTCAAGATTTACGGTGCCAAGGGCCTCGCCTACATCCGTGTCAACGACCTGTCCAAAGGCCGCGAAGGTCTGCAGTCGCCAATTGTCAAAAACATCCACGATACAGCGCTCAACGCCGTGCTGGAGCGCTCGGGCGCACAAAACGGTGATCTGATTTTCTTCGGTGCTGACAAAGAAAAAATCGTCAATGACGCCATCGGTGCGCTGCGCATCAAGATCGGTCACAGCATGTTCGGCAAAGCCAACGGCCTGTTTGAGGACCGTTGGGCGCCGATGTGGGTGGTCGATTTCCCGATGTTCGAATACGATGACGAGAACCAGCGCTACACCGCTGTGCATCACCCCTTCACCGCGCCCAAAGACGGCCATGAAGACTGGATGGTCACCGCCCCCGAAAAGTGCATTTCCAAGGGCTACGACATGGTCTTGAACGGCTGGGAAATGGGTGGCGGCTCGGTGCGTATCCACCGCGCCGATGTGCAGCAAAAAGTGTTTGACGCTTTGAAGATCACACCCGAAGAAGCCCAACTCAAGTTTGGCTTCTTGCTTGACGCTTTGCAATACGGCGCCCCGCCCCACGGCGGCTTGGCTTTCGGTTTGGACCGCATCGTCACCCTCATGACTGGCGCTGAATCCATACGCGACGTGATTGCTTTCCCCAAGACCCAGCGCGCTCAGTGCTTACTCACCCAAGCGCCAAGCCCTGTGGACGAGAAGCAGCTGCGAGAATTGCACATTCGCTTGCGCAATGTGGACGCGGCCAAGGCTTAACCTAAACTCAGCACGCAAACCAGCGGCACATCCTTGGGCGCTTCGTAGTCAGCAACGATCCACGCGCGGCTGGGGTGTTCTGCAGCCTCGGCCAAAAAGGCGTGAATGACCCGAGTTGACGCCAAGTCGAGCCCTGCAAAGGGCTGGTCTAACAAAGTGACCGCTGCGCCCGAAGCCAGGGCCGCCAACACCATCACCTTGCGACGGCTGCCAGCGGACAGCATGTCCAAACGTTTGTCCAAGTGCCTTTGCATGTCCAGGGCTTCGGTCAAGTCTTCAAGCAGCGCTTCGTTCCAATGAGGCCAGCGTGTGCCCTGCATTTGCCAGCACGCTTGCACCGTCATGGCGTCGTGTACCGCGTCTTGCAGGTCTAACCAAAACACACCGCCCTCAGGCGCCATGACCTTACCAGCCGTGGGCTGCAGATCACCTGCCAGCAAGCGCAGCAAGGTGGTTTTGCCTGTACCTTCGTCGCCGCAAATCCAGCTCACCCCTGCAGGCCAGGTGAAGGTGAGGTTTTGAATGGGACCTCGTGTGAGCGTGTGGACTTGAATCTCAAGCATAAGCGTCGATCATGCCAGGACCCGTTTCAGATACATATGCCGTGTCTCTTTCGAAACTGCGGCAATCAGTTGAGGGTAACTGGTGTGGTGCCGCGCCATCATGCGTGCCGAGGCCACGGTTTTGGATTTACAAAACCAATGGCAGGTGTGTTGCATCAAAAGTAATTCGGCCATCAACGTAAATGCTTTGTCTTTGGGCGAATGATGCGCGGTGTTTTCGATGGCGTTGGCAATGCCGTGGGCATGGATGCTGAGCAGTTTGCGCATGTCGAATACGGCATGTGGCGATATTTTTTCTGCATAAGGGATACACAGCGGCCATGTGCTGACTTGGGTGGATTCGGCGTTTTGCTTGGAAAAGTCGAGCACAAAGTCTTTGAATTGTGCGTTCAAAGCATTCTCTGAACTGGCCATGAGTGCCCAGATGCTGTCTTGTCGTTCAGGGTTCGCCTCGCCCAAGGCGCGCATATAGCCTTCGGTCAAGGTCTCCATGTGCTTTTCGATTTGGTAGGGTTGCAGCTGCCGCCCCAGCAAGGCTTTGCGCTGGTGTTGCAGTTTGGATGTGTGCAACCAAGCGCCCCAAGCGAGCGTTGACAAAAGAACAAAGATTTCGAGGCTCATAGTGAACTGCCGATTGTTACAGCATGGAGGTGGCTACGGCTTTGCATTTTGCACCCACAGTCTTGGCTGAGCGTCCAGGCTGTCATCGATCGTCGTTCACCCCGCTTGAAGCGTGATCGGGTCCTGAACGACAGCCACTGGCTCATTCAAAACGGTGCGTCACAGTCAGTCTCGCCATGCGCGGCTCTACGGGGTGAATATGGCGGTCCAGGGTGGCTTGGGCCTCACCGCGCATTCGCGAGGCGTACCAGTATTCGATGTCATTGGCTGGGCTGTTGAGCAGGTTGTAGACATCCAGGCTCCATTGCGTGCGCGGAGTCACTTTGTAGCCCACCCGCAGGTTGAGCAGCCAAGAGGCAGCGGACTGCACGTTGCCGTCTTCCGTCAAAGGTCTGGGTCCAAAGTACCGCAGGCGCAAGGTGCCGCTCCAAGGGCTGGCCGGTTCATAACGCAACCCTAAGTTGGCGGTGGTGGCGATCGCGCCGGGAATCATGTTGCCCTCGCTTGCGAAGTCCTTGAAACGGGCATGCGACCAGGCCAGGTCGGCATCGAGCCCCCACTGCCGGTTGATTGTGTACACATGGGACCATTCCACGCCATAGCGTCGTGAGGGGCGAGAAGGTTCGGTGGTGCCCGCATCACCCACGAACAACAGCTCTGAAGCCGA
>Ga0114962_10005196_pt1 | contig 10230 bp, 11 predicted proteins | sample C_130820_MF_Meta_FD_87017 | JGI IMG/M metagenome (GOLD analysis project Ga0114962, IMG submission 87017) | Freshwater microbial communities from Lake Croche, Canada to study carbon cycling - C_130820_MF_MetaG | ecosystem: Environmental > Aquatic > Freshwater > Lake | place: Lake Croche, Canada...
ACATCATCAAAGGCGCTATCGCCGATCATTCGCACAAAACCAACCCGCGTGAAGCCTCGGCAGACGATTACCGCGTGATGCTGCAAGCGGCTATGTGACGCAGTTTAAATTCAGTCCAAGGGTTTTAACTTATGAATACATTTCCACAGCCAATACACACGACGCCGCGCCAAGAAAAATTCCGGTCGGCATACAAGAGTCAAATCAGCCCGCACTACAACGGTTTTGTGCATATTGGCTTTATCTATACCGTTGGCATACTTTTCATTCTTTACTGTGTCCAGCAGCTAGACAATCCAAGTTGGGCTTGGCTCACAGTTATTCCTGTGGCTATTGCAGGCAATTTAATTGAATGGGCTATGCATAAATATGTGATGCACAGATTCGTTGATGTGTTCGCTTTAAGGTCTATCTATGATCGTCACACACGTCAACATCACCAGTACTTCACAGATACAAACTACACCATTGACACCATCAAAGAGTTTAGGATTGTTTTTTTTCCTTGGCGTGTTCTGTCTGTGTTGGTGGTGACTGGAACTTTACTGGGCTACATTGCCTCACAAGTTATCAATGCCAATACTGGTCATATTCTTTTCATGACAATGATTTGTCATTACTTGATTTATGAATCATTTCATTATTGCTGTCATATTCAAGAAAATTGGTTTGTGCGAAATATGCCATTCATCAACACTATTCGTCGCCATCATGCTGCTCATCACAATTTGGGAATCATGATGCACAAAAATATGAATCTGTCATTCCCCTTGTTTGATTGGGCCATGGGCACAAGTGATGTCAAGCGCAGTCTGCTGGGCACCCTATTTAATGGTTATGACGAGACGCATATTGACGACAAACTAAAGCCAATCATTGAAAAATTCAAGATTGCCCAAGTGCAGTATGAACAAGTCACGCTTGACGGCCCGTTGTTGACCTCAGAAGAATCCGATGCCCTAAAGAATTAAAAGCTATGTGTTTAGGCGTTGCTTCAAACCCGGCGGGTTGGAAAACGTCTTCATGAAAGCATCCTCTCCGGTTCCTGAAAATTTCACACCTGCCTGTTTAATGGCATCGTCAGTGACCGTGATGAGCGGGGTGTAAGCCGGATGGTGATGCGTGATGAAAGGGTTGTTGCGTGCCGCGTTATAGCAAAACAGCACCGTCCAGCGGCGGTTCGGTGAGCGGTTTTGATCCGAGCGGTGCATTAAGTTTGCATGAAAAAATAAGCCATCTCCTGGCTCCATTTCGGCGTACACCAAAGGCATGGTGCGCAACATCTGATCCACGCGTTTGGGGTCTGCACCGACTTGCTCGCCGGGGATGATGCCGTGCTCAACCCGTCCGGCCAAGTGAGATCCGCGCAAGACTTGCAAACAACCGTTTTCTTTGTTTGCCTTGTCCAGCGCCACCATGACACTGGCCATGTGCGGCAGCAAGCAGCCATTGTGGTACCAATAACCGTAATCTTGATGCCATTCCCAGGCACCGCCATCCAGCGGTTCTTTAGCGGTGAGTTTGGAGTGATAGTGGTAAACCTCGCCCCCCAGCATCTGCTCCATGGTGTCAACCACACGCTGCGATCTGGCGGCCAGCCCATAGGCGCTGTCACCAGGGTGGTTCCAAGTTGCCATCATGGTTGATTTGCCCTGAGCATCCTTGCGGTTGTAAAGGCTGTTTTGCAGATCTGGGTCTTGTTCTATGGAACTTCGAATAAGCGCAATCTCTTGCGAGTCGAACAACCCGCGGATCAGCACATAACCATCGGCCTCAAAAGCAGCTTGTTGAGCAGGGGTGAATACAGATGCCACGCTAACTCCTTGGTGGTTGAGCACAACTTGAAGGGCTTCGAACTGATTAAGGCGAAATCAAGCATATCAGCTAAGCCATTTCGCTGAACTGAATAAGGGTAGGGTATAGCCGAGTCTCTTTTTTTGATAAAGAATCAATAATATTTAAATTTAAATCTGAAACGGGGCATTAAAAATGGCTACCGAAAAAAATGTATTTAATCTAAATAATGGCTTTACTGATTTGTGGACATCTGTCTTGACGCCATTGAATCCCGACTTGTCTATTGATTTAAAAAAATACACATCCCATGTCAAGAACCTTTTAGCCAACGGCAGCAAAGGGGTTTCAATTTTTGATCCAGTCGGCGAGGGGCCTTCATTTTCTTGCCAAGAACGTCGCTCGGTGTTGGATGAATTAATCAAAGAACAAATTCCGCCATCTTCCATTTTGGTGTGCACCACAGCGGCCTCTGTAGAAGATGTTCGTGAGTTAACTCAGCACGCCGTCAACCATCAAGTGCACGGATGCCTCATTGCGCCTCCTTTTTTCTACGACAAGGCCAGTAACCAAGGAATAATTAATTTTTATGGTCATATCATCAATTCAATTTCTGATAAGAATTGGTTTATCTATCTTCACAATAACCCATCGGTAACTTGTGGCGCTTTACCTCATGCCGTGGTTTCTGAGCTTTTAAGGCTGTTCCCCAATCACATTTCCGGCATTGTTGACGCAAGTGAAAATTTATCTGTCACCACAGAGTTAGTCCGATCATTTCTTCCTAATTGCATGGTGTATACCCAAAATGAAAAAGATATATTGAAAGTGATGGAACTTAACAGCACAGGCGTTCTTAGCATGATTGCCAATTTACTACCCAAGCCGGTAAGTAAGGCCATTTCACAAAAGTCAAGCTCACATGCGTTGTTAGCAATTGATATTTTGGATTTGGTGATGGGGCATCATCCCAAAATCCCCGCATGTAAAACTGTTTTAAGCATGCTCCACCATAACCCGCAGTGGTTGCTTATTCGTCCGCCATTGGTGGCCTTAGGCAAGGATGCGGTGGCAGATATTGCGAAAAATTTAAAGAAATTTGCTTTCGATCATGAGATGAAATTGCCTTAACTGATTCAAAAAGTTTCTGAAGAATGAAGGTCGTTAAGGGCCATGACTGCTTCATTGAAATCGTGAATCATTCTCACGCCTTTAGGTACCTTTCTGATGGCAGAGATGCCTGCACCTCCCGCCCATATTTGGATGTTCACGGGAAGCAAACGCCGGAAATGCAATAGGGTTGGAAAGACATCGCGAGGAGGGTGTGCAAAACTAAAAGAAAGTGCGACTGCATCAGCTTTACATGAAAGGGCTGCTAACTTTAGATTATTCAACGGTATAAATGATCCAATGTTGATCGTGGCTGCACCCTGCGCAGCCAGTACAGCTTCAGCCATCAGCAAGCCAAGCAAATGATGCTCTCCTGGTGGGAGAGAAAACAAAATAACTGGAAACCCTTTCTTTGGCAGCAAAGTGAGAATCTCCGCTTGCAAATAGCGTTCGATGTAAGCGGTGCAAAGGTGTTCATGGTGAATGTCGATTTCATCTCGCGTCCAAGCGTCACCAATACCGATCATTAATGGCGTAAGCGTTGCTTGAACAAAATCAAAAATTGTTTGCGTGCGTCGCTTCTCAGTTAGAAGAGCCACAAATTCTTTCAGTTTGCTGAGCTTGATGTACTCAATGAATTCATTGGTTGATTGATTGGGTGTTACAACTTGAATATTCAATCCCAGTTCTGATTTCAGCTTATCAAGCTCCAAAATTGTCTTGCCAACAACTTGTGCAGGTCGAAAGCCAGCTTCAAGCAAGCGTTTTATCAGGTGAAGCTGATCGACAGTTTTGAGAGAGTAAGTCGACTGGCCGTCAAGGGTTAATTCTTTAGGCGGAAAACCAAATCTCTGTCGCCACTTTCGTAGTTGTTCTTTTCCAAATCCCGTTTCACGTTCGATTTCCGAAGGAGAAAAAAATGGGTTGGTAGGCATAATTATTTACGGTAACAGGTAAATAAACATTTGTCCGATCTATTTTGTCACGGACAAAGTCAATATATTTCTAATTGAAGAGCAACCGTAATTCTCATTTATTAAAACGACAACGTGAAAGATTAAAACCTGCGGTGTGACCTTGATCATTTAGAGGAGAAAGCTAATGAATTTAAAAAATCAAAGCGTAAAACTTCAACAAAGAATTCCAGACATAAAAAATTCTCTGAATTCAATAGATGTTTTTTCCAAAATGCCGAGATCTGCTCTGCCCGATTGCCAATCCTTTATCTTGTCTATCGTGTCATCACTGATCATTCCCGGTTTGCAAAAAAATGACCTGGCCAAAAAACGGCATCTGAGCTTGGTGTCTTCATCCGTTGACTTGCCTTCCCAAAAAGAAATCGTGATGTTTGCTGATCTTTGTATCACTCAAGACCCTAAGGTTTCGCAAAGCTTTGTCGATCAATTTCTAGACAGAGGCTTGAGCAAAAAAGATATCTACTTAGAGCTCCTTGCCCCTACGGCTCGGTTTCTAGGGTCCCTTTGGGATGATGACTGTTTAGATTTTTCTCAAGTCAATCTGGGATTGGTCCGACTTCATGCGATTGCAAATGAGATAACACGGAGTAACCAAGACAGTCTATTTGTAAAAGCTAAAGTCAACAAGGTGTTGTTAGCTTGCGCTCCTGGGTCTTTGCATATGCTGGGTACCACTATCGTGGCTGATTTTTTTCGCCATGAAGATTGGCAGGTAGTTGTGTCAATTCCATCCTCTGCCAATGAATTGGTTCAGACCGTTAGTAATGAATGGTTTGATGTGATCGGATTGTCCATAAGCATTGAGCACCAGCTTACAAATTTAGCTGAATTGATTGATCAATTTAAATCTCTATCGATGAATCCGAAAATGGCGGTTTTGTTAGGCGGCCCCATTTTTTCAGTCAAAGAACTGCGCGCTAATGACTATGGTGCGGATGGTATTTGTTTGAATGCCAAGCATGCAGTTAGCTTGGCCTCATCACTTCTACCCAACACGTGTCACTAGCTTGGTGGTCAGAGGTGGCACGGGAAGGCTGGTCTTGCTGATATCGAATTCAAGATGTCTTCCCATGCTCAAAATATGAATACAAAAATATAACTTTCATCAACCCGTGGGCAGGTTAATCCCGAATCATCAATCTGTAGTGATTAATCCATAATATTGGCAGATATTATTTAATTTGTAATTTTGCAAATTACTTCCATGGATACTGATCATGAAAACAGCTAAGTTTTTTTTGATGTTTGTCGCAACGGTGTTCATGGGTCAAGTACATGCAGTTGGGTGGGATGAGTTACCAGCCTTTGAGCTGACCGCCGACACCCCGATTATTTTTACGCCTAAAGAAAACACGCTGGTTTTAGACGACCCCACGGGTTTATTGACTGTTGAAGATGTTTTAAAGCGCAAGGATGAATTCAAGCCCCCATCAGACATGGCACCCCTTGATGCGCGCCACCAATACTGGATCATGCAAAAAATCAGCAGTCGTTTGACGGCGGACCGTAACTACAGACTTGAAGGAAATTGGCAAAGTATCAATACCCATGTCATCAGAGCTGATGATTCCATCGTGCCTTTGAAGACCGCTGGTACTTTTACGGGTAAATATTCTTTTCTAAGTGACAGAGACCCAGCCTTGCCCTCCTCTGCAAAGGTGCAAAGCCGCGATGCTTTATTTATGCTTCACGGTGGCGAAACGCTGAGCTTGCTGTCTAAGGCGAAGGCCCTTCACTCTCTGCCGCCTCGCTCTTATGTTTTACAGTTTGTAGATAACGAACGCTTTTTGGAAACTAGGCGCTATGGCCTGTATATCGAGGGCGCATTGCTAGGGATTTTGTTTGCGCTTGCAATTTTTGGCTGGTACTCATACTTTGTGAACAAAGACCGTGCAGGTCTGTTTTATGGCACGTGGATTTCATTTGCTTTAATGCAAATATTAACGCTGCCCAGCCAAGATGGGTCTCACTTCGCCGAGTTCCTGTTAAATACTAATGACAAATATTTTGGTGCTGTTTCACTTGCAAGTTTGTTTGGTTTCATTTCAGCCTACGGTCAGATCATTTTCTATTTTCTCTTTGCCAGCGCCTTTCTTCAAATTTCTAAATACCATTCGAAAACGCAAAAATTGATTTATCTTTTGATCGCGTATTTCTTGGTCCATATGATTGCCAACCTTTTCCTTGTTCACAATATCAGCCCTCAGGTGTTTTATGGGGGTAATGCGTTTTTACCCATTGTTGTTTTTGTCTTTCTGTATGCAGCCGCGCTTCAAAGATACCGACAAGGCATGAGTGTGGCCATATTTTGGCTGTTGGCGTCCATCCCTTATTTTGTTTTCAGGCTCATATTTGTGGCTGGTCTGATGGGTTACCCCTCGGTATTCAGCTATTTGCCGGAATCAGGCATAAGCTACTTGTTACAAAATACCAATGTGTCGCAATCCATCGCTTTATGCGCAGAAGCCCTCATCATGGCTTTGGCCGTTGTGAGCAGGAATGTATGGATTCAAAAAGAACTGGCCCAATCCATTGATGTACAAAAAACACTGGTCGAAGGCCAAAACAAAGTGCTGGAAGAAACAGTTGCAGAACGCACAAAAGAACTGGCTGAACAACACCATGAGTTGGATGAGGCGCATCAGTTGGTGGTGGGCTCGGTCAACTACGCCAGCCGTCTTCAACGCGGTCAGTTGCCACGACAGATGCGCATCGATGGTCGCTTTGCATCCTTCGCAACCATTTGGGAGCCGCGTGACACCATTGGTGGTGACCTGTATTGGTTGTCCAGCTCGCAGCAGACTGGCCCGTTTGTACTGGCCGTCGCTGATTGCACCGGCCACGGTGTGCCTGGTGCCATGCTGAGTTTGTTGGTCAGCAACTCGCTAGAGCGCATTTATGCCAACAACACATCGGAAGACCCCGCCAAGGCGCTGATGTCTTTGGACCACTATGTACGCACAGGTTTAAACCAAGACCGAGCTGACAGCGAAAGCGATGACGGCTGTGACGCGGCTGTGCTGCGAATCGATCGCGATAAACAAACCATTGAGTTTGCGGGAGCCAAGCTGGGGCTGTTCCAAGTCAGCTCAAAAGGGGAGGTGACACGCCACCAAGGTGCCAGATGCAGCTTGGGCTACCAAGATGCGATTGAGAACAAAGACAAACCCGTTGTGCAAACCATTGTTTACCAAGAAGGTGACACTTTTGCCATCGTGACCGATGGCTTGACAGACCAAATTGGTGGCAACGCAAGCATCAAGACTTCGTTTGGTTACAGAAGGATAGAAAATATTCTTAAAGCCAATTGCATCTCCGACGCGGATTACATTGCGTACATGCTTAAAAATGATTTTCTCGCTTGGCAAGACAATGAAACCAGACGCGACGACCTCACCGCCGTGGTGTTTAAACTTTGAAAATATCCGATTGAAAAAAGGAAAATTGACTATGGATTTATCCCAAGCCATTTTGCTGCGTAACAGTCTGCGAAACAACCATGTGATCATGGCCTACAACGGCACAGTATCCGACGACCTGATGGTCACATTGGCCGATTTACTCAAAGAACGGCTGGTGGCCAATGACGATGTCAAACGTTCCAAACTGATCTTTGCGGTGTTCATGGAAGGCGTGCAAAACCTGATTTGGCACGGCAAAGAGCACGCGGAAAACATGGGCATGATCTTGATCACCGAGCATGAAAAAGAAATCACCATCATGTGCGGCAACCGCATTGAAAAGGACAAGACCCAAGGATTGAAGGACAGGCTCGCACAAATCGAGGGGGCAGACAAAGACACGATTCGACAGTTGTACCGCGAAGGCATGTCGCATGCCAGCGAACACGAGGGACCAGGGTCTGGATTAGGTTTACTCGAAATTGCTCGCCGGTCGACTCAGCCCATCAGCTACACCTTTGTGGATGTGGATGAGCACAGTGTCGATTTCATACTAGCCGCAACTATCTAAGGATAAACAACATGCAGATTGCAGCCACAGACCGAACACCAGCCATTTCCCTCACGCTGAGTCCTTTGAAGCTAAGTATCAGCGGAGAATCTTTTCCCGAAGATGTATCCGCCTTTTACGGCGAAGTCATTTCTGCCATCAACCAATTGGCCAGTAACGCCAAAGGAAAGATCGAGGTGGAGATGGCCATGGTTTACATCAACAGCTCCAGCATCAAAGCCATGTACCGAATTTTTGAAGGCCTTGACGCTTACCGTCAAGCGGGTAATGAAGTGCAAGTGACTTGGAAAGCAGAAGCCGATGACGACATCATGCAAGAACTGGGCGAAGACTTCAAAGACCGGTTTCAATCCTTGAGCTTCACCGTTGAGCAACATGGCTGAAGAGGTTTTTGATCTCTACGATCGAGAAAAATTATTGCTGGCCGAAGGCCAAGCGATTCTCGAGAGTGGAGAGCATGTGCAAATACAAGCATTTGCAGAACGCTTGTTTGACAGGTTTTCCAAACTGGTGCGTGAAAACGAGGACTTGACCCGCCACTCCGACCGCCAAGAACAACGCATGGTCAAACTCAACCGTAACCTTAAAACCCAAACCTTAGAGCTCGAACAACAGCGCAGTCGCCTTGAGGGCTTGTCGCACCAACTCGCCAAGTATTTGCCCCCGCAGATTCATGATGCCATGTTTGCCGGAAAGTACGACACCCAAATCACTACCCAGCGCAAAAAACTCACGGTTTTCTTCAGTGACATCAAAGACTTCACGCGCACCGCAGAGGCCTTACAGCCCGAGTCTCTCACCGAGTACCTGAACGAGTACTTTTCCGAGATGACGCAAATCGCTTTGTCCTATGGTGCCACCATTGACAAATACATTGGCGATGCGGTGATGCTGTTTTTTGGCGACCCTGAATCCAAGGGCGTGAAAGAAGATGCCCGCGCCTGCGTGGAGATGGCGTTGGAGATGCAAGAGCGCATGCTGGTGCTGCAAAACCGCTGGCGAGAGCGTGGGTTCGAAAACCCTTTTGTTATCCGCATAGGCATCAACACAGGCTATTGCAATGTAGGCAACTTTGGTTCAGACCAGCGTTTGAGTTACACCATCATCGGCGGGGAGGTGAATGTGGCCCAACGCCTAGAGGCCAATTCAGACCCTGGAGGCATACTCATCAGCCACGAAACTTTTGCGCAAGTCGATGACTTGGTGGATGTTGAAGAACGACAATCGGTGAGCTTAAAAGGCATTGACCGCAGCATTCGCACCTATGCCATACGTGCCAGAAAAGCCGAGTCTGACAAACCCTTGCGCTTAAAACACCCGCAAGGGGTTCATATTGATTTGTCACCGCAATATTTAAATCATGAAGACAGGCGCTTGATTGCCACGCAACTCAAAACACTGGCGGAGCAACTTGAAATCCTTGACAAAAAAGACACTGCTGCATGACCGAGTTTTCTGCCAGCTTTGAAGTTGATATTGAACACTTACATGCTTTGGGTGTCGTGGACCCCACGTCGCCTAAAAGTTTGGATATTTTTGCTTCAGGCAAACTCAACAGCAATGAGCGTTTGTATTTCAGCTTATGGAGTTCCAAGCTTTTAAGCAGTGCAAGCTTTGATGCCAAAAAACGCATTTACCAGCAAGGTGAGGAGGTAACCGTTGCCTACTTTATTGTGTCTGGCAGCTTATTGGCGGTCAAAGGCGATCAGATTGAACGCCTAGGCCCTGGCAGCGTGTTGTGTATGGCCGAAGGTCTGGCGGGACTACCCGCCCCCAAAACGATTATCGCGGTTACACCCGTTCAAGCGCGAATCATTCCCCTACATAAAGTGGATCATGTGGTGTCGAATTTGCCTCATGCCATTCGGCAAATCATTCGCACTTCGGTGAAACGTACCTTGGCTTTGAAAGACTTACCCAAAGGTGTTTTGTGAGTGATTTTCCAACCGTCACATTCCAGCCAGGTCAGCGCATTTTCAACGCAGGGGACGCTGCAGACCATTTGTATTTCATTCAACAAGGCATTGTTCAATTGCTTGATTCGCAGGGCAATGTATTTGCTCAAATTTCTAATGGTGAATCTTTTGGCGAGCAAGCGTTCCTCAAAGGGGGTATCCGTGGCGCTTCTGCTCAAGCGTTGGATGAGGTGACTTGCATACAAATTTCAAGCGCAGACGCCAACCAACTGATGGCTGAGGCATCGCCTTTATTGGTGCCTGTATTTGAAGCGCTGTTGCTTCAGCAAAACATGCACAACGGCTTGCGCTCTCCTAGGGTCTGACTGTGACAATGTCAAATACCCATTCCAATCCGCAACCGAACATTGATGACGTCCCATGGGCCGATGTCTATTTATCTACGCTGGATAATTTGCGCA
>Ga0114962_10005197_pt1 | contig 10229 bp, 6 predicted proteins | sample C_130820_MF_Meta_FD_87017 | JGI IMG/M metagenome (GOLD analysis project Ga0114962, IMG submission 87017) | Freshwater microbial communities from Lake Croche, Canada to study carbon cycling - C_130820_MF_MetaG | ecosystem: Environmental > Aquatic > Freshwater > Lake | place: Lake Croche, Canada...
GCTGATAAATATAGTTTAATTATTGGAGATGAGATTTGTTCAGGAACTGAGGCAATTTCGGGAATTTGTATAGTTAGTGCGGCAATTAATGAATTATTAAATAAGAAAGTATCATTTATTTTCACAAGTCATTTGCATGAATTGCCAACAATCTCATTAATTAAAGATAGAGAAGAATTAAAGATTTATCATATGCATATAGAAATTACTAATGATAATAAGATTATTTATGAAAGGAAATTAAAAGAAGGTCAAGGTTCAAATATTTATGGAATTGAAGTTTGCAAATCATTGGATATGCCATTAAATTTTATGACAAATGCAGAAAAAATAAGAAAAGAAATATTAGGAATTAATAATAAATTGGTGGAAACAAAAACATCTAATTATAATTCATCATTATTCATGGATATTTGTCAAATTTGTAATAAAAATAAAAGTGAAGATACACATCATATTAATTATCAAACTTTTAGTAATGATAATGGTTATTTTGAAAATTTTCATAAAAATAAAAAACATAATTTAGTAAATATTTGTAAGGATTGTCATGATAAAGAACATAATGGAACAATTCATATTGAAGGTTTCAAACAAACGAATGAAGGAATTATATTAGATGTTAAATATGATATAACAGAAGAAGAAAAATTAAAGATTTATATTAGAAAAGGTAGAAATGATTGGTTTAGTAGAAAAGCTAAAAATCATAAATTTAAAATTACAGATATTAATGATATAATTATAATAATAAATAAATATACTAAAAAGAAATGTAAAGAATTACCTGAATATTTAGAAACATTATTATATGATCCTTCTATATAATAAAAAAATGTGATTATTTTTATATAGTTGTTTTAAACATGTTTATAACAACTATACGTATGTTAGAACCGACAACAGCATCAGTTGCTGTTTATTTATTATCAAGAACAACAACATTAAAAAGAAATATAATTCAAAAACGTCCATTACATTATAAAAGAAAATTTTGCAAATGGATAGTTAAAAATAGACATACTATAATTGAAGTTGGATTAGATGAAATATCAGATATATTATTTGAAACAAGTAATATAATTCATATAATGCCTAACCCTACAATATTATGTTTAACCTATTTTATAATACTTATTATTTTTATATGCTTATAAAATAGATTATGAACTCTTCAAAAACCAAAGGTTATAAAGGAATACAACAAGAACTTATAAATAGGGAAAAAACTTGTAATGATATTTCTGTATATGAATATGAACGTCCAAATAAAAATCCATATGAATATGAAGATGTAGATAAATTTAAGAAAGATAATAATTTTGATGAATCAAAAAATTGTAAATTATTAATACCTGATGTTTCTTATAAAAAAGATAAATATGGAAGATATTATAAAGATGTTTATACTCCAAAAAGATGTGATAAAGCTGATGGTTTTTGGGTTGGTCAAACAATAAATAGACATAATACATTTGATAAAGGTAATTGCTGGGTTGATAAAGTAGATGCAGAATGTGGAATGTTATTAAAAAGTAATAAATTTTTACGTGAAAAGAATTATAAAAATGGTAGTATAACTAAGAAAAATATTAAAGATGCTAAAAAAATATGTGAAGTTAATCCAGAATGTTCTTTTAAACAAATAAATGAATTTACAAGAGATTGCATATCAAAAGAAAAATTAATGGAAGTTCATAAAGATGATGAAAAATATAAAAAAAAATCATCTAAGTTTTTTTCACCTAATGCTGGAATTGATATAAACAATCTTGAAAAGTCCTTATATGATTTTTATAATAGTAAAGAAGCACCGGAGACATTAGAATTGATAGGTAAGGGTAATAGATGTAATCCAGATGCCGATGATGATTCATCAAATGATGATAATATTAGTTTAAGTAAGTCAATTGAAGTAATACAAAAAGATGATTATTTAAGTAAACATAAAACTAATTATATTGAATATGTGCAATATATTATAATTGAATTAACTCCATCATATGAGAAAGAAAGAATTTTATTATATTTGGATGATCCAAATGAATATGATTTGTTTAAATTAGATTATGATATTTATTATTCTGAATTGCGTAAAAAAATAGTATTAGGTAAAAAATATGAAGAGGATGAAAGATATTCACATATTTATAAATTATATTATAAATATTTTTCTAATTATTTTAAAATTTCAAAAAATAAAGATGAAGTAGTTGAATTAAATAAAAAAATTTATTATCTTTATTTAATCTATTTCATTATTAATTTAAATCCTAATATTAAAAAAGATGAAGATATTATTATAAAATTATTAAATAATCCTGGTTCTTTTATTACCTTTAAATTAGATTACAATAATTCTTTAAAAGATAAATCAGATGATAAAGATAAATTACATAAATTATATAGAGGATATTTTGAAAAATATTTTAATGAAGAATTAACTTATTATTATAATAATACATTAGCTGATATTTATGATAAATATGTTCCTATTATGATTACAAAATTAGATCCAAATAATGAATCAGATATAATAGGATTAATGAGACATATATATGATAAAAATAAATTTGAAGAATTTAGAGATAATTATAATAAATGTGTTGAACAAAAAGAATTTGACTTTTTATATTATACTTATTTTCCAACTTATTTTAATTATTATAATACAGATATAATTAAAGAACATTATTTATATTTACAAAATATTATCAGAATATATGACCCTAATATTAAAGAAGAATATAATGAACTTAAAAAATATGTCAAAAATGAAAAATTATTACTTGAATATAAAAAATACTATAATTTACATAATGAAGATGATAATGCCATGAATAGAATTTATGAAATTTATTTCCCCGATTTCTTTGTTAATACTGATAAATCTAGTTCTTTTATTATTAGTTCTAATATAAGCAGTTCATCAAAATCAGTTTCATCTAGCTCTAAAAATAAAATTAATAAACCACCAACTGTTCCTCAATCTATTGTTAATAATATATGTAAATTAATCGTTAGCAATGATTCATCTAAAAGAGGTATGTTATTATGGCATTCAACTGGTAGTGGTAAAACTTGCACTGCATCAGCCATTATTGATGGTTTTTGGGATTCAGGCAAAGAAATTATTTATTGTAGTACTATACCTGCTTTATCAAGTAATCCACCACATGAATTTATGAAATGTCTTATGAATTTATATCCACGATTTTATAATAAATCATTAGAACAAATTACAAAAGAATTTAATGCAAAAAATATTCGTTTCTTAACTTTCGCAAAATTAGCTAATAGAATTATTAATAGATCAATTGATATTAATAAATGTGTTTTAATTATTGATGAAGTTCATAATTTATTTAGACCATTACAAACACAACAAAAACAACATGCATTTTTAGAAAAATTATTATTGAGTTCTAAAAATCCTCAATTAAAAGTTTTTATATTAACTGCAACTTTAGGCGATAATCCATCAGAAATTATGAAATTATTAAATATTGTTAAAGATATTGATACTCCAACTATCAATTATGATGATATTAATCAACCTGACCTATTTAAAGAAAAAACAAGAGGTTTAATATCTTATTTTGATATGTCTGGTGATACTAGTAAATTCCCAGTTGTTATTAATAATGAACCACAATATATTAGTATGTCAACAAAACAATTTGAAAAATATATAACAGCTTATAAAGAAGTTAAAGAAACTGCTAAAAATTATGATAAATTATCTAAAGCAAATGCTTTAAATAAATATTGGGCTGCTGCACGTCGTTATTCTAATATGCTTTTCAATTATGAAAAAGGATTATCATTACATGATTTTAGTGCTAAATTAGATAGATTATTAACAACTGTTACTGATGATAAATATTCACAACAAAAACAATATATTTATTCTGCATTTTATGAAAATAGAGGTTATGGTGGTCATGGTATTTTAGCTATTGCCAAAGAATTAGATAAACTAGGATATGAAAAATTAACACCTCGCGAAGCTGTTAAAATTTTTAATAATCCAAAAGAAAGTAATAAAAAACTTAGATATATATTAGCTATAACTACTCAATTAAGTAATGATAAAGATAAAGATATGAGTGAATTACGTCAATTATATAATGCACCTTTTAATAAAAATGGTGAATATGTTAAATTATTCTTAGCTTCTCAAAGTTATAATGAAGGTCTTGACCTTAAAGCAGTTAGACATATTCATATTTTTGAACCTTTAATTACTTGGGCTAGTGATAAACAAACAATTGGACGCGCAGCACGTCTATGTTCACATGCTGATTTAAATAAAAAAGATTGGGATGTATCAATACATCGTTATATTAGTGATTTACCTCAAATTATTAATGATCCTGTTGCAAATTTAGATAAAATTACTGAAATTGAAAATAAAATTGCGGAGATTGAAGCAACTATTAATACAAATAAAGATGCACTTAAAATTAATAAAGCTAAAATAGCAGCTAACAAAAAATTATTAACAAAATTAAAAAAGAATAAAGAAGCTAATAGATCTCAAATTATAGCACTTGAAAATGAAAACGAATATTATTCTTCTAATCTTGAAATTGGTGATGATGAACAAAATAAAACTATGCTCAAAACATTAAAAGCAGAATTAAAAATTTTAAATCAAGGTAAAAAAGTTGGCAAAAATACTAAAAAACAAACATTAGATGCAACAGGTGTCGAAAATATAGATGAATATATTTATAAACAATCTATTGAAAAAATGAAAAATATTTTAACATTATATCAATTAATGCAAGAAGTCGCAGTTGATTGTTTAGTATTAAATGACTTTCATAAAAATGGAAATAATATAATTCAATGTCATAATTTTAATTAAATATATATTTAATAGGATATATATATATATTTAATGGATTTTTTAGATAGAAGTAAATATATAAATGATAATCATTATAAATTTTGTAATGATAATGATGTTCTATTAAATGAGTTTAATAGTTCTAGTAAATTAAAAATAAAATGTTTTATTGAAAAATCTAAAAATGATATAAAATGTAATAAAATTATTAAAGATTTTAAAAAAAATAAAGAGGATTTTTTATTATTAAATCCAAAAATTATTTTTGATTATAATTATGAAATTACTTTTACTGATTTTGATGTTATAAATGGTACTGTTGCTGATACTAAAAAAGAATTTAAAAAGATTGAATTTAATAATTATAATGATAATAATAATATTTATGTAAATGAAAATAATGCTGATAATATGGCTAATATTCAAGATTTTATTAATAAAAATGATATTTTTCTAAAATCTTTAACTAATGATGAAATTAAAACATTACAATATTACACATATAGAGGAGATATTTTTTTAAATGCTTATATCTCATCATCTACATTTGATATAAATAATAATATAAAACATACAGAAGATGCGGAAAAACATATGTTTTATAGTAAAGATTTAAGAGATTATTTATTTAAAATACAAATGCTAAAAATTTTTAAAGATGATGATGAAATAATATCAAAAATTGAAGATAAAACATTAATGAATAATGATTTTAATAATGATGATTATATAGAAATTTTAAAACTTTATATATCTGATTTAAAGAAGATTTTTAAAAAAGCACCAATACTTGAAAAAGAGTTATATGTATATAGAGGTATTGAAATAAATTATATTTATAATGCTATTATTGATGATAAAATTGATAGTTATATTAATAAATATTTCTTATCAACATCATTATTTATAAATAAAGCATATAAATATACAAAAAAAGAAAATAGAATTATATGTCGTTTTAAAATTAATATTGGAACACCTATAATATTTGTTGAAGGTATTTCATTAGCTAAAGGAGATATTGAAGTATTAATACCAAATAAAACAAAAATAACATTATCAGATAAAAAAATAAAAAAATATTTATATTCTAATAATAATAAAATTACTAAAGATATAATATGTCCACGTGAATATTCTGATTATGATATTATTGATATTATTGATTTAGAAATTTTTAATTAAATAAAAATGATTATAATACCAATCATTGATATTACAAAACCAAATAATATTTTAAATGATATTTTTTCTTTCAAAAATAATATTGATAATATCATCGTTATCAATGGATAAAATCCTGTTATTATTGTAAATAATGATAATTTTGATGTATGTTTAATAGCATAATGAAATAAAATTTGACTAATAAATGATACAATAAAAATATTTATTATTATTAATAATAATAAATCTGAACTTATTTTTGTTATTTCTGTTAATATATCTATATAATTATGGAACATAAGTGAATAAAATAAACTACACAAGAATAAAATAAATGTTGATAATAATAAATATGTCTCAAATGATATATTATTATGAATAACTAATAATTTATATGTTATTGGTGCTATTGCATATATAACAGCCAAAGAAATAGCAATTAATAAAATATTAAATTCGATAGCTATTAAATCCATATCTATTTATTAATTTTAAAAAATATTTCATTTATATAATGATTATATACGATTATATTATTATAGGTTCAGGACCTGCCGGATTAACTTTTGCTACATTAGCTGATAAAAATGATAAAATTATGATTATTGATAAAGATAAAGTTATTGGTGGTTGTCATAAAGTTAATAGACAAAAATATGAGAATGAATATTATTTCTCTGAACATGGTCCGAGAATGTATTTTAGTAATTATTTAAATTTTAAAACAATATTAAATATTATTGGTATTAAATTTTCTGATATTTTTGTTAAATTTAATTTGAGTTTTTTAGAAATTTTATATGAAACTACCATAAAAGAAAATATATTTTCAATTAATGAAATTTTTATTATGACTATTGATTTCTTTAAATTACTTGGTAATCCAAATTATGCTAAAAATATTTCAATGAATGAATATTTAACTATTAATAATTTTAGCGATAAAGCAGTTAATTATATTAATAGAACTAGTCGTTTAATGGATGGTGGTGATCTTGATAAAACTTCTTTAAATTCTTTTTTTAGTGTTTTGAATGATACATTATTATATAATGGATATCAACCTAAAATGCCCAATGATGAAGGATTATTTATTGTATGGCAAAATTATTTAAAAAATGTTGATTTTAAATTAAATACTACTATTACTGATATTGATAATAGTAAATCAATAATTAAAATTAATAGTGCAAATAATAATACTTTTTATACTAAAAAATTAATATTAGCAATACCACCAATAAATTTAAATGAAATTATTAAAAAATCATCATCTAGTATTAAACAATTATTTAATAATAATTTAGATATATATTCAAAAGGAACTGCATATATTAATAATATTTCTATTACATTTCATTGGAATTTTAAATTAAATCTTAATAAAAAAATTTATGGATTTCATAATAATACTAATTGGGGTGTCGGTGCGGTTGTTTTAAGCGATTATATGAATTTTAAAGAAAAGAATTCTAAAACTGTTATTAGTTGTGTTATAACTATTACTGATGTTAAAAGTAAAAATATAAATAAAACAGCAAATGAATGTAGTGATAAAAAAGATTTAATTGATGAAACATTTAGACAATTAAATGAAATTTATAATAATATACCAGTACCAACATTATCCTTTATAAATAATTATTATGCTGATGGAGAATGGAAATCAACTGAAAAAGCATTTATTAAAGCTACTAATTATAATTATATGAATAATAAAATTTCTGATAATATTTATACACTTGGTACTCATAATGGTAATGTAAAATATCATTTTACATCTATTGAAACGGCGGTTGCTAATGCTATAGCTCTTATCAATCAATTATATAATAAAAATCATTATATTAAGAGACCATATACAATCAAAGATGTTATTATAATAATATTATTATTTATTGTATTATTGATAATTATTAATTTATTTATTTTTAATTATTAATACAATGTCTGAAAAAGATGATGAAGTTAATATTTTAATCGAGGATAATAATCAACAATCACCAATGCTTAGAGGTGATATTGTTAATGTTAATGAACCTTTAACTCCTATGTCTCAGGATAATAGATTATTAACTTTATATGAATTTAATGATAAACGTAATTCAGTATCACAAACAGAATCAATTGATATTTATAATGATATTAATTATAAAAAAGATAAATTATATAAAACTATAAAAGAAAATAAAAAGAAAATTACAACTTCTTTATATATAATATCAGCAAAATATGATTTAATTTATTTCAGATATAATCGTATATCATTATTAATTTTAATTATTTCAACTATTACAACATTTATTGAAGCTATTCGTTTAACTTTGATTAATTATCAAAATGATAATAAAAATTCAGAAATGAGTTTAATTATTTCAACTAGCACTATATCATTAATTATTAATATGATTTCATTATTATTAGGTACATTATTAACAATATTAAGTTCAATTGTTAAATTTAGAAATTATCGCGAAAATATGGAGAAACTTAAAAATATTCATGATGTTTTATTTAATTATAAAATTTCTTATAATAAACAAAAAGATTTAATTGATTATTTTACAATGTCTAATAGTTTAACTATTGAATTATTTGATAAACTTGTTGAAAATGTTGAAAATATAAATAAAGAAATTAAAGATATTAATATCTTTGAAAATATTCGTATTAAAGATATTATTAAATTTAATCGTATAAAAATTAATCATGATATTGAACTTAAAAAAATGACCAATAGACGTGAATTAGAATTTTTAAAATTAACAGTTGAAGCAACTAAACATAAATGTTTTTATGAAAATCAGAAAAATCATATAAATGATAATAATCAATTTTTTGATAATAAAGAAAAAAAATATACTTGTTTTATTTAATTTGAATAAGCTAAACCACCCATTCCGGATAATATACGTAATACATTATAATTTACGGTATATATGTATATAGAACCATCTACACTTGATGCAACTGATAATACAGCAGTATCAATACGAGACATATTTAAAGTTCCGGATGGTTGATGTTCTTCCGGTTTTATAGCAAATGAATAAACATTGATACCTGTATTAAAATTATTAGGAGAATTTTCATGATGTTGATAAGGTTGAACTACACTGAAATAACTTCCCTTGCGTTCAGCAAAACGATCATTACCATTTAATTGTATTTTAGCTATTGTCACAGGATTTTTAGCTAATACATATTGATTATCTTTATTGCGATCAGTGAAATTATTCCAATATATAGTTTCTTTTGTAAGGTCATTTCCTTTAGGTGTTGGCTTAATGACCCATATTAATTCTTTACATGGATGATTAAAGTTCATGCGAATACTTTTCAGAGAATTTGCACCAGCACTTACTGTATCAGAACCAGTAAATTGTAATTGTTCAATTAAATATTCATGAGATAATTGAGCAAATCGACGACGTTCATCAGTATCTAAGAAGATATAATCAACCCATAGAGAAGCAGCTAAACTTAATTTAGATGTATCTCCTGAAAAACCTGAATTTAGTCTTTCGGTTTCTGATAATGGTGTAGATGAACCTACACTTGAAGTATCTTTTAATTCGAAAGCTCTATCAGAATAATTATAACCTTTATCAACCATATTTGATACATTTTCAAATTCAATATTTATTTTTACTTCGTGATATTGTAATGCTATTAAAGGTAAAGCTAAACCAACATTGCGACAAAACCAAAATTCAAGTGGAACATAAACTGAATGACTTTCAGTAGCTTGTAAAACAATTGAACGATTTAATTTATCACCACCAACCATTAATTTATATCCATCGCGTTTTCCTTGAGGTAATGAAAGTTCATTCCATATGTATAACCATTCAGAATAATGTTTATCAATTCGTTGTCCACCAATTTCAAGTTCAATAGATTTTAATAATTTTAGACCAAAATAAGGAACAAGTGCAATACAATTATTATCAAAAGCCCCTGTTGAAGCTGCAGCATTATCATTAGATACAGTACCTACGAAATATACACGATTAATTAAATCACCATTACGAGTTATTTGGCAAGTTACGCGAGAACCATATGTAGGATTTCCATTGAAAGATTGTTCAATCGCTTCTAATGCAAAATTTGTATGTCGGCGATATGCAACTTTGAAAAAAGTTATTTGAGGATTGCCAGTTAAATAAACATCCTGAGCACCATAAGCAACAAGTTGAAGAAGACC
>Ga0114962_10005198_pt1 | contig 10229 bp, 15 predicted proteins | sample C_130820_MF_Meta_FD_87017 | JGI IMG/M metagenome (GOLD analysis project Ga0114962, IMG submission 87017) | Freshwater microbial communities from Lake Croche, Canada to study carbon cycling - C_130820_MF_MetaG | ecosystem: Environmental > Aquatic > Freshwater > Lake | place: Lake Croche, Canada...
ATATTAAAATTCCAGCATGGGAACTTATTATTAGAAACTCAGGTGGGCATCCATCAATTACTAATATCACTGGTTTGAATTTCTTAAAATATAATAAAGCCGCTCTTAAAATAGCATATAAAACAGAAAAGTATGTTGATGTTCTTAAAACATTGGCTAAAGATTTTGTAAATGTTCTTAAAGAGAAAATTGATATTGCTAAAAAGGGTGGTCAAGTTGAATATGATACTAAGGGAGTTGAACTACTTGGACAAGATACTAATGAGAATTTCGAATATCATGTGGTTGATAAGTTAAGTGGTCATCCTGTTTCTGTTACAAAGGATGAATTCTTAAGAGCTGGTTCTGAAAAAGGAATGAAAACTGATAGAAAAAGTTTAATGACGATTGATGTTGAGAATAAGAAAGTTATTGCTAAGTTTGAAAAATTCAAAATTAAAAAATAATATCTATATTTAGATCTTTTATTAACTCATCTGTGCCTAAAATAGCATTTATTTTATTTTCACGCATACGTTGTAAATCTTTTGATAGTATTATTTTATTTTCGGTTAGATATAAGTCTACATAACAATCATATCCACGCCAAACACCAACTTTAAATATACCAGTTGGGTTATCAATTTTACATGATGAAAATCTTGAATCACATTCAATGATATTAAAAACAGACATCGGCATAATTATAAAATTATAATTATCGTTAAGTTTGTTTACACTATTATAAATATTAGAAGATTTTAATCTATTCATATCATAATCATTTTCGATTTGACCATATCGAATATTATTTAAGTTAATTTCCATTTAATATTTTATTAATTTTATCATTTCTTAATCTAGATACTTCTCTTATAGATAACTTATATGAGTTAAATCTACAATCATATAGGTTATAATTAATTGTGTGTCTCCATTCTATATTATTATCATCGATTGGTTCTATTATATAGTCCATATTTTGTATAGAGTAAACTAAACTCTGTATAGAGTTATCAACGACATATAAAACCGCTTCATCCTCATCATCAACAACTAAAGGTGAATAAAAAACATCTACATTCATCCCAATATACTTATCTATTGAGTAAAAATAAGAAGGGAAAGCACTTGTATTATTTGAGCTTTTAGATATGTCAAAGATTTTTCTACTTTTATCGGAACAAAATATATAAAGAGGTTTTATACCCAATTCTGATATCTTATCAAATATATTTATATTCTTTAATAAACTCATAGATTCTACTGGTATAATAAATTCTTTTGATTTACTAAAAACCATATTAAAACTTTCTTGATATATGTTAACTATACTATTTATTATAAAACTCGGTGAGGTGAGAGGTGAGTTTTTAATGTCAGTATATTGAGAATCTATAGACGAAATAACATCACCATTATATAAATAGCTTATGTTCATTAGATTTTGTTCTAATGTTTTTTTATATTCAGAAAAAGATTCTCTCACTCTATTTTTAGATATTTATTTTAAAAAGTTTATATATAGAGTATGAATCATATAAAACTATTTGAGAATTTTATCAATCAACCTTTAGTTGATCTTGAGAATAAATTAATGAAGTATTCAATTCCGATTCAATATTGGGGAACTGGACAAGCAAAGACATCCGCTAATCTATTAGATGAGTTGGATAATGAGGAATGTATAATTAAAGATGAAGGTGGATATCTAGTTAGATATATTGAATTTGTTGGAATCAGAATCTTATATAAAGATAAAAATGATGTTACTTGGTTATTAAAAGAAGATAGACAAGAGTTCAAAGATGGTAGAATTAGAAGAAGAGATATGCAATCATCAGTATCAGAGAAAATGAAATCTGGAGAAAATCCATTAGTTTCAGCAGTAAGAGGAATTGAAGAAGAACTAGGTGTTAAAATTGAATCATCTCAACTAAGAAAGCTAAGACCAATGTATTATAATGGTGGTTCACAATCATATCCAGGACTAAAAACAAAATATGTTGGTCACCAATTCACTTGTTATTTAACACCTGAACAATTTGTTGAAAATGGTTATGTTGAAGTGCAAAAGGATAAGAGTACATTCTTTAAGTGGGTAAAACGAGATAATTAATTTTTAGATTATTTAAATTTTAATAGCAATTATTTAATATGTTAAAATCTCATATTTTTTTGCGTTTTCCAATAAAAATCAAAACTATCTTTTAAGGCATATATATATAATATACATGAAAATTCTATATGGAATACAACTTAACGGAAATGGACACATAACAAGGTCTATTGAGATAATATCAACTCTAAAAGAAAAGGGATTTGAGGTCGATATAATAACATCTGGTGAGAACTCTAATTTAAATTTACCATTTGAGGTTAAAAAACATTTCAAAGGATTTTCACTCCATTACAATAAATCAGGATCAATAAATTGGTTAAAATCATACTTCTCATCAAATAGCTTCAGACTATTTAAAGATATGAATATCGATGTATCTGAATATGATTTGGCTATTTCCGATTTTGAACCTATAAGTGCTTGGTCTGCTAAGAAATGTGGTGTTAAATCTATCAGTATATCAAATCAATGTTCAATAACATCAAAGAATACTCCAATAAAAGTAGGTTTATCTAAAAGAATATTCAGATTATTTATAAAATATTTTGCAAAGTGTGATTATAATATTGGAATAGATTATGAGAGATATGATGATTTTATATATCAACCAATAATTTCAAACTTCTTTCTAAAAAATAAAGTTTCAGATGATGGATTCTTTCTAGTTTATTTACCATCAATATCTCTTAACTTTTTAATTAATGAGATGAGATGTTATAGGAATCTAAAATTCAGAATATACTCAGATGAAACAAAATCTGAACTTACTTACAGTAATACAATAGTATGTCCGATAGACAAGGAGTCTTTCCAGAAAGACTTATTAAGATGTAGTGGTATAATAACAGCATCTGGATTTTCAACAACATCAGAGGCACTTGTATTGAATAAAAAACTATGGTCTATCCCACTTAAAGGTCAATATGAACAATTATCAAATGCTGAAAGTTTGAGTAGAATGGGTGTCTTCACTTCTGATTTTAACTCAAATTCATTAGGTATGTGGGTATTGGGTTATAATAGTATAGATTACAATTGGGTAAACCCAAAAGATGATATAATAAATAAGATAATTAATATTTATGAAAATTAGAACTTTATTTATATCTGATGTTCATTTAGGCACAACTAAATGTCAGGCAGATAAATTACTTCAAGTATTAAAAGATTATGAGTATGATGAATTGATAATCGTAGGTGACTTTATAGACCTAACATCACTAAAAAGAAAGTTTTACTGGAACCCAGACCATTCAACAGTCATACAAAAGGTTCTAAGATCATCTAGAAAGGGAACAAAAGTTACTTATATTATAGGAAACCACGATTACTTTCTAAGAGGTTTAATAAAAGAAGAGAATATAAACTTAGGAGATGTGCTCATATGTGATGAACACTACTATCAAACATTAAAAGGTGAGAATATTTATATTTGTCACGGAGACCAATTTGATGGATTCATTAGATTACATCCTTTCTTATATGTTCTAGGTGACTGGGCTTATGAGATGAGTTTTAAGATTAATAAAATTTATAATAAGATAAGAAGATTCTTTGGATTAGAATACTGGTCACTTTCACAATATCTTAAATCAAAAGTTAAAAACGCCATTTCATTTATAAATGACTTCAAAATACTTTCTATGAAGAAGTTAGAAGAAGTTAAATGTGATTCAATTATGATAGGACACATTCATACACCGGCTATTGAGAAAATAGGGAATAAGACATATTATAATACAGGAGATTTCTGTGAATCTTGCTCATTTCTTATAGAGACATTAGATGGTGAAATTGAAATGATAATTATTGGTTAAACTTTTTATTTATATTGATATATAAATAAAAAATATAAAACTAAATGATACAAATTGGAAGTACGGTAAATGTACACTACACTGGAAAATTAAAAAGCGGAGAAGTTTTTGACTCATCCGAAGGGAAAGACCCGCTATCATTCACTATCGGAACTGGTCAGATTATTCCAGGATTTGAGAATGCTATCATCGGTAAAAACGCTGGAGATAAAGTAACTATCGAAATCGATACAAAAGAGGCTTATGGGGAATATAGAGAAGACTTATTAGTTAAAGTTGAGAATGATCAATTACCTGGTCCGGTGGAAGTTGGTCAAGTGTTACAAGCAGATAATGGTGGACAACCAGTGAATGTAACAGTAAAAGAAGTAAATGAAGACCATGTAATAATCGATGGTAACCATCCTTTATCTGGAAAAGATTTAATCTTTGACATCGAAGTTGTTAGTTTTCAATAATTAACATTGAAAGAAATAAAAAAAGACTCGTAAGAGTCTTTTTTTATTTTAAATAATTTAGGGATCAAAAACTAAATGATTTGTTGTATATTTGTGAAAATAAAAGATAAGACTATGACATACGCAGAACACAATACACTATTACAAGAAATGAAAACTCAATTTACACCTGGTGTGAAATTTGATAACCTTAACATAGGCGGAACTACAATCTACAAAATGACCGAGAATGATCGATTGGCTATGATGGGTGATGGATGTATCGTATTATGTGTTGACGGTATCTTAGGAAGAGATATGACTAAACCAAAGAACAGATCAGGTGAAATGATCTTAGTTTATAAAAATAACCAACAAGCAGAAATATTATGAAAACATTTAATTAGAAATCTAATTTTAGAAATCGAACTCCATCACACTTGAAATAGTCAACCATTTGAGTGATTAGCTCAGGATCTCTTGAGATAGTATCATATTCCTGTTTAGCCATTTTAATATTAAAATCTTCATTACATCGACACCCATGATAATAATCATTCATGAAGTCTATAAATGGTAGAAATTTATTGTTTTTCTCAGATAGTTCTATGTTATCTGAAATTACTTTATATAATTGATCAACTGATTTTATATAAAGAAGTCTTGATATATTCATTTAATATACATTCTTTTTTAATAACATATATATAACATAACTTATCACATAAATAATAGGAAAGAATATAATATTATTGTAGATAATACATAAGACAAAAACTATCCAAAAATTTATACAAGGTGGACAAGTAATCAACCTTGTATAAAAGTTAGAGTATTTTTGTCTTATAAATGATAGATAAGATATTTTCGGATTTTGCATTTTATATTCATCAAATTTATCAATCTTAAATAACTTATTTAATTTTAATAACCTGAAATACTCAACGAAAGCATCAGTATCAAACCATATAAATAGTAAAAAATTTATCCAAAAAATTTGAAATATCATATTTATTATATTTAATAATAAGTCAATGTTTTATCTTCCTTGTCCTTTATAAGACTTTTTGTAATGTTTAGCGTTTTTAGAAACTGAACATTTTGTCTTTGCATGAATACCAGATCTTTTCTTTTTAGGTTTTGATACAAGTGATGTTGATGATGATGAAGCTTTTGCCATAGTGGTTATTATTATTTTTTTATATATATTAAAAATAAAAAAATAATAATAAGTGTAATTTGATGAAAATTATACTACCTTTATAATCTATATTAATTTAGCAATGATTAAACTCACTATTTTATTTCTTTTAATTTCATTAAGTCTTTACTCACAAACAGAATTAAACTTTGATAATAGTTTAACAGGTATCTACTCTGATTCTAAAAGTGGCACACAAATGGGTTTGAACTTCTTGGGTAGTAATACAATATCAAAAAATAAAATATCAATTGATTTAGGCACAAACTACTCTATTAGATATAGTCAAGTATTAACAGATAATGAGTTAATGCAAAGAACAAACTTATCATATAATAAAGAGAATTATGATTTATTTTTAACACACCAATATAACTATTCATTAGCGAGATCTATACTATCTGATAATTGGATAGGAGTAGGTGGTGGATTGAAAAAGAAATTTGATAGTGGTAAAACATCTATATCCTATGCTTTTATTTTTCAGAATACAGATTATGTTAGTAATACAAATCAACAAGTGTTTAGACACTCTTTTAGATTTAAATTTAAAATAGAAAAGAAACTTATAGGTTTATCAACTGAGTATTACTATCAACCTTCTATCACAAACTTTAATGATTATATAATATATGGGACTACTAAAATAATATTTTTTCCAAATAAACCATTCAACTTAACAATTCAAGATTTATTAAATTATAGAAACAATAGTGATGTTAAGATGATACATAATCTAACATTAGGACTTGGATATAAATTTAATAAAAAGATTGAAAAAAAATCTAAAAAATAAGAAAAGGGAGAGATAGTTTTCGATATATACAAAGAAGATTTTGGTATGGATTGGTTTCTGTATCAAAAAAAAAATTCTATATGAAAAAAACCTTAACGTACAATTCTCTCGTTCAAAAAATGAGGGACTTTTTTTTGCAAAAAAACTTCGTAGAAGTACCGACACAATCAAGACTGTCTATCTTAGCAGCTTGTGAAAATCCACACTCAGTAACAACATTTAATTACCAAGGTGAAGTATGGCCTTTACCGCAAACTGGACAGATGCAACTAGAATATGAACTTTTGAAAAATCCAGAATGGGAAGGATGTTTCTGTATTTCTACATCATACAGACAGGAAAAAGATCCAATTCCTGGTAGACACGAAATGATATTTCCAATGTTCGAATTCGAATCAAAAGGAGGTATGGAAGAATTGAAAAAATTAGAAGCTGAATTATTAGAATATTTAGGATTTGATGCACCGGTAGAAAGAAACTATGATGATTTATGTCAGGAATACGGAGGAGTAGAAATACTTGAAGATGAACACGAAAGTAAAATGTGGAAAGAATTAGGACATTGCGTTTCCTTACAACACTTTCCAATTAGAACATCACCATTCTGGAATATGAGACATGCTGGAAATGGAATCTTCAATAAAATTGATGTTATTCTTTTTGGACAAGAAACAATTGGTTCAGCAGAAAGAAGTTGTGATAAAGAATATATGAGAAATCTATTTGAAACAATTACAGATGGTGGATATGCTGCTAAATTATTTGAATTATTTGGTGAAGAAAGAGTAAGAAAAGAATTAGATGAATTTTTAGAATTTGAATTCTTTCCGAGATTCGGTGGTGGTATCGGACTAACAAGATTGGCAAGAGCTTATGAAATGTTACAAGAACTAAAAGAAAAAGAAGTTGTAGAACTAGTATAATTAAAAGGGAGTCAATTTGACTCCCTTTTTTATTTTAAAATAAACGAACCCAAACGGATTTAATATATAAAAGAAAATACTTTTTTTATGAAAATTTGTAAGATATGTAGTATAGAAAAAGAATTATCAGATTTCAATAAAAGAGAAAATGGTAAATATAGAAATGAGTGTAGAGATTGTAAGAAAAGTTATTCCAGACACTATAGAAACGGAAATGATAATAATCCATATGTTATTGATAAGTCAATTAAAATTTGTAATACATGTGGTGTTGAAAAACCAAGTGAGGAGTTTATCAAACAAAAAAGAATTTGCAAAATTTGTAGAAAAGATAAAGATAAAGAATATTATTCTAAAACAAAAGAGGTTAGGATGTCTAGGAATAAAAAAATATATGAACAAAACACGGAAGAAATTAAAAAGAAAACTAGTAAATATTCAAAAGAAAATCGTGATAAAGTCAATAGATTGAAAAGAAAGTATAAAAAAGAAGTTCTATCCAAAGATCCTTTATATCTTATAAAAGCAAGTATAGGATCTTCTATTAGAAGAGCTTTGAAAATAAGAAATATACCAAAAAAATTTAAAACTGGTGATATACTTGGATGTTCTTTATTAGAACTTAAATCTCATATAGAGAAACTATTTTTGGAAAAAATGAGTTGGGATAATAGGAGTGATTGGCATATAGACCATATTATTCCATTGTCTATTGCTATTACAGAGGAGGACGTAGTATTACTAAATCATTATACCAACCTACAACCTTTATGGTCTAAGGATAATATCATTAAATCGGATAATATAAAAGATATCAACCATCCAATATACCTAAAGATAATGAGTATGAGGGAACAAAAAAGTCTTGATTAATTCAAGACTTTTTTGTTATTTTTTTATAATATTTTTTTATTTTATCACCATAAATAGTTTGAATTATATTTCTGATTTCTTTTATAGGATTATTACCCGAAAAGTAAAAGTATAATCCAAAGCAGAATACCGCAAGGAAATACAAAACAAAGTTGGCTTTTAATAACGAACCTGTTAAGTGAATTAACATCAATTGAATAGCATCGAAACCCAGCGGATTTAGAAACATCCCGATTATGAGGAACAATGTTGCTAGTTTTGTTTTTGTCATTTTTCTTTTTGTTTATCGTGGGACCAGGTTCCATATTGTTAATAGGTTTTGACTTACGTCTCTCAAACTCAAAATATCATACACACACTTGAGACGCAGTTATAAATTATATATTAAAAATTAATATATAATTAATGAAACATTTAAAACATCTGAAAAAATTTAACGAGTCTTCTTCTGAAGATTTTAAACAGGATATCTTAGATAATTTTGCTTATATATCTGATAAGTTTGGGGAGCCTAATATCGGATCTCATAGTTATGGAAAAGGAACTAAATGGAATCTATCTTGGGATATTAGATTAGACCTTTCTGTTTTACAAGAAGCTACTAAACTTATTCAAAAGTTAAAAGATATTGTAGAAGAAATTGATGATGTTCTCGCAGCTTCTGATAGATTAGAAAACTATAATATTAATATGAGTTTAACTAATAGTCTTAGAATTGAATTGGTTCCTAAAGATACAGGTGACAACACATTTAAATTTATTAAAGGTTATGAGAGTAGAGCTCTTTATGTTAGAATAAATGAAGTGGAAAGATTTTTTAATTCAAGAGGACTTAGAGTAGTTAAATGGGATAATGAATCTAGTTATGATGAAGGTAACCAAACTAATGATTTAGAAATTGTTTTAAATAAAAGAGATAACCAAATTATGGCTGAATTTCATGATTTGGTTATGGCTGAATTAAATCTAATTGATGATAGAGAATATGTAGTTAGAACTGAAGGTGATAGTGTCGTTATATATCCAAATGAAGAAAAATCTTATGTAGAAGTTACTACTACCTAACGTAAGATTTATATATTTCAATAGTATCATTTTGATAACCCTCAAATAGATTTTTCCTATCTAAAGTTGGTCGACTAACACCTAATTGATTCCCAGAATAAAATGAAAATAGCTTACCTAGATTGACAAATACTTCAATCCTCCCAGTAAGTTTCCAACGGACACAAATTGCTGTTTGACTTCTCATTTTATTTATATTATAAAGAGGAGAGATTAATCTCTCTCCTCCCAAAGTTCACCAACTCCCAAAAGTCGATGTTTAGTTCCATACATATTCATAACATCACTTCTATGAAAGTGACCATAGTAAGCAAACTCAATATCATTATTCATTTTAACAACATTGAAGGCTTGTGTAACTTGATTACGTTCAAAAAGTAAATCAGTTCGTAATTCAACATCACCAGTATCTTTAATTATACCTTCCACAAATGCTCCTAAACTAAAAGTATTATCAGGTGTGCAATAATCTGGACAAGTGTGAGTTACCATAATATTGATATCTCGTAAGTCCTTAATTTTATCAACATCCAAAACAAACACTTCATCTTGCCACCAACTTTCAACACCTAAAGTAGTATTTTCAAAGATACCTAACTTTTGTTTCTTTGTATAACGCCATTCACGATCAACACTGACAGCTCCTCCGATACAAAGAATATTTTTACCAGCTAAATTAAGTACCGTATAATCTGGCACTAAATGAATATTAGTAAACCCAAATGGATCATTATCAAAATGTGGTTTGTAGTCATGATTACCACGAATAGCCCACACATGAACATTGTTATTAACAAGTTGAGTGTGATACATTTCAAGCATACGCTTTTCTTTTTCAACTGTGTTAAATCCAACTCCAAAGTCTCCAACTTGGATTATATGTGCGTCTTTGATATCATACATCTTTACATATTGATGTATAACACTAAAGTTACCATGCAAGTCACCTAAATAAAAAATTCTCATAATTACAAATATACAAATAAAATTCAGATATCCAAAGTTATTATTAATAT
>Ga0114962_10005200_pt1 | contig 10223 bp, 9 predicted proteins | sample C_130820_MF_Meta_FD_87017 | JGI IMG/M metagenome (GOLD analysis project Ga0114962, IMG submission 87017) | Freshwater microbial communities from Lake Croche, Canada to study carbon cycling - C_130820_MF_MetaG | ecosystem: Environmental > Aquatic > Freshwater > Lake | place: Lake Croche, Canada...
ATCCGGGCTCCTCCGGGAAACACGGCATGCTTCATGGCGGCATGGAGTGTCGGTGGGGTACTGGGAGCCAAAATTTGTTGAAAATGACGCTCCATGGCGGTCTGGATTCGGGCTTGAATATCCATTGTTGGCTCCTTGGTGATCAAATCGGCGGTTTTACTGAACTGGCCCAACCGCTCCCTTCAAAAGGCAAAGGAGCAAGGTTTAAATAAAATTTGACAACTTTTAAAGGCAATGTATCATTACAAAAAAATTTGTCAAGTTTCATGGACAACAAAATGCTTGGAAAAAACCCTTGGTGGCCAAGCAAGCTGAAAGTGGGCCTGCTTGAGGCCTGATTTTGTTAATCAAAGCAACACGCAGACACAAAACGTGTGCTTGACTGGAGCAATCATGAGCGTTTGGGCTTTGGGGCTGAATCACAACACAGCCCCCATCAACGTGAGAGAGCAGTTTGCCTTTGCCGCGGATCAGGTGAAGACGCTATTGGCAGACTTCAAATACCAATTTGGCGCTGAGGCCGAGGCGACGGTTTTGTCGACTTGCAACAGAACCGAGATTTACTGTGCATTGGAGCCCAGTTATTTGGAGCAAACCAAGGACTGGTTTGCGGCGCTGGGGCGGGTGGACAAAAGCACCCTTCAAACCCACGGCTACAGCCATGAACATGACTTGGCGGCACGACACGCGTTTCGAGTGGCCAGTGGCCTCGACTCGATGGTGCTTGGAGAGCCACAAATTTTGGGGCAAATCAAAACGGCTGTGCAAACAGCGCGCCATGTCGGCGCCCTGGGCTCGACCTTGAATCAACTCTTTGAGAGAAGTTTCTCCGTGGCCAAACGGGTCAGAAGCTCCACCGAGATCGGTTCTCACTCCATCAGCATGGCCGCTGCCGCCGTGAAACTGGCGTCGCAGCTCTTTGAAGACCTCTCAGAGATCAACATCCTGTTTGTGGGTTCTGGGGAAATGATAGAGCTGTGCATGACGCATTTCGCTGCGCGAAATCCCAAAACCATGACCGTGGCCAACCGCAACTTCGACAAAGGCCAACGCTTGGCCGAGCGTTTTCAAGGCCAAGCGATGGCCTTGGGACAAATCCCTGAGATGCTGCATGAGTATGACGCCGTGATCAGTTGCACCGCCAGCACCTTGCCCCTCATTGGCTTGGGCGCTGTCGAGTCAGCGCTCAAAAAACGCAAACACCGCCCCATGTTCATGCTCGACTTGGCCGTTCCCAGAGACATTGAGCCTCAAGTGGAGGGCTTGAAAAACGTCTACCTCTACAGCATTGACCACTTGAGCCATGTGGTGCAAAACGCCAAAGACAACCGCCAAGCCGCGGTGAGCCAAGCCGAGAGCATCGTCGATGAAGGGGTCCATGGCTTTTTGAATTGGCTGCACACCCGAGACGATGTCCCCTTGATTCAAAGACTGCACCAAAAGACCGATCAATGGCGAGAGCTTGAGATCGCGCGTGCCAAAAAAATGCTCTCCAAAGGTGAAGACGTGAGCCTGGTGCTGGAAGCCTTGAGCAAAGGCTTGACACAAAAAATGATCCACGGCGCCATTGCTCAACTGCACTCAGAAGACACCGAGTCCAGAGATCAAGCCCACTACGCCATTGAACATTTCTTTTTACAAGGCTGTAAAGGGCCGCGCTCGCACACGCATTGACTGTAAATCCCGCGCAGCGGTTTGAACACATGCGCAACTGAGCAACTCACCCAACCCTAGAATCTCATCTCCAATGGGTGCGTTGTGCGAGCTCGCTGCCAAGTCAGCGTTTGGCCTTGCTGTCAACCAGGGCATTGTCACGCTCAAACCACCCGTGCGCCTCAGAGCGGGAATTTACCTACATTGCAGTGCACCAAACACTGTTAAATTTCATGGCTTGTCAAATTCATATTCATACTTTGAATTTGATGTCTGCCACAGCACCCGCGTGCTCACTTGAAATGTTGATCCACAGGCCAATCTAAATGAAACAAATGTTCAAAGGCGTCATGCAAAGCCCAGTCACTCCGCTCAAGGATGACTTCAGTCCGGACCTCAAAACCTTCGAAAAGTTGCTGGACTTTCATGTGCGAACGGGTGCCACCGCCATCTCTTGGCCTCACCACAAGGGTGAATCTCTGAACCTCACCATTGCCGAGAGAAAAGCGTTTGCCGAAGTCGCGGTCAAATCGGTAGCAGGGCGTGTGCCCGTCTCCATTCACGTGAGCGCCTTGTCGGTCGAGGACTCGGTGGACTTGGCCCAACATGCACAACAAATCGGTGCCGATGCCATCATCGCCATCACGCCCTACTTTTGGAGCCCCTCCATGGACGGGATCTTCAAGCACTATGTGAGACTGGGCCAAAGTGTGGACATTCCCATGATTGCCTACAACTCCCCCAGTTATTTGGAAGGCATCGAGTTCAATGGCGAGTTGATCACCCGTCTGCTCGAAAAGCTGCCCAATTTGGTGGCCTTGAAAGAGGCGAGCTTTAACAGCGAAAAATTCGTTGAAATCTCCCGCGCGGCCCTCAAAATCAGACCCGACTTCTCCATCGTGGCGGGCGTTGAATTTTTAGCCCCCTCGGTGCCCTTGGGCTGTGTGGGCTCCTACTCATCGGCGGGCGGCATCAGCCCCAATTTGTGCAAACAGCTCTTTGATGCGTGCATGAATGGCGAGAGTGAAAAAGCGCGCCAATTGCAGTTCAAACTCGCGCAGTTGTGGGACCTCTTCCGAGACCAATACCCATCTTCTCTCAAAGGTGGCATGGTCATCATGGGGCGACCGGTGGGCCCCACGCGTGCGCCCTTGCCGACAGCCACCAAAGAGCGTCAAGCCTTCATTGCCAAACAGCTCGAAGAGTTGGGCATCCTCGACACTGAGCCGCACGGCTGGTAAGTTTTAATTTTCAATTTGTACACCATGAACACCTTGATCCCTGGATTTGTCCACACCCCTGTCACGCCCTTCACCGCGGACCTCAAAGTCGACTACGCTTGCTTGGAAAAACTCTTGGAGTTTCACCTCAAATCGGGCGCCGAGGCCATTGCGACTCCCATGCACGTGGCCGAATCGGTGAGTTTGTCCGATGTGGAGCAACGCGCCCATTTTGATTTTGTCATGAAGCATGTCAATGGCCGCGTTCCGGTCTTGGCCCACGTGAGTGACTCTGCCACGGGTGTGGCGGCATCCCGAGCAGATTACGCACAATCGCATGGCGCCAAAGCGATCATTTGCACCTCGCCCTATTACTGGACCCCACCCGCACACATGGTGCACGAGCATTTTGCACAAGTGGCCAAGGCCGCCAAAATTCCCTTTTACGTTTTCTACACGCCTGGTGAGATGACGGGCACCAAACTCAACACCGATTTGATGCTGCAGCTCGTGAACAGCTCCAGCAACTTCGCTGGCCTCATTGACTTGAGCATGGACTGGCAATTCATGATCAACATCATCTCCAATGTGCAGCGCATCCGCCCTGATTTCCAGCTCCTCAGTGGCAATGAGTACATGGTTTCTGCCGGCGCAGTCGGCGCCAAAAGCATGCTCACCCCCATGGCCGCCATTGCCCCCAAACTCATGAAAGATTTCTTTGCCGTGTGCCGTGCCGAGAAATACTTTGAAGCAAGAAAGATGCAAGAGGAGATCGCCAGCCTCTACCAACTCTTGAAGTACCATGGCTTTGCCAGCCTCAAAGCCGCCATGGGCATCATGGGCCGCCCTTGCGGCGTGCCAAGACCGCCCCTGGACGCTTTGAGCCCAGAGGCATTGAAGTCGCTGCAGACGAGCTTGCATGCAATGGACTTTTTAAGCCACGAGGCCAAAGGCTGGTAGTGCATGCATGGACCCCGCCAAGAGGGAGTGCATGAGTTTGCAGCGCAAACAATCAACGTTGAGATTGATCAGGGATGAACCATGACAAAGATTCGGTTGTTTTCATGTGAGCCTTGTAGGTCATCATTGACAAGACGGGGGTCATCAACGCTGGGTCCTTTGAGTGCAAAACTGGGCAAGTGGTCTGCCCTCCTCTTGGGACTCCTCCTTGCAACAGGGTTGCTGAGCATGAACGCCGCTTGGGCCGCAGACGCACCATCCGAGCCCACCATTCGCATCTTGATTCCTCAGCCACCAGGCGGCTCCATGGACGCCAATATGCGCTCGATGTCGATGGTGCTTGAAAAGGAGCTCAAATCCAAAATCATCATCGACAACAAAGCTGGCGCCAACGGCATCATTGCGGGTGATGTGTTGGCCCACGCACCTGGCGATGGCCTCACATTGCTCTACACTTCGAACTCCTTTGCCAACAACCAGTTGCTGAGCAAGAAAATTCCCTTTGATGTGACACGCGACTTCAAGGCCGTGACCTTGGCCGCCACGATGCCTGGCTACATGGTGCTGGTGAACACCTCGGTGAACGCCAAAACTTTGGGTGAGCTCATTGCGGCAAGCCAAAACACCGAGAAACCCGTTCACTTTGGCTCGGGTGGCATTGGCAACAGCCAACACCTCTTGGGTGAACTGCTCAATGCCAAGTCTGGCGCCAAAATGCAGCACGTCCCCTACAAGGGACTTGCCCCGATGACGACCGCTTTGCTGGGCAATGATGAGATTCAAGTGGCGTTTGCTGCGCCCACCACCGTCCTCAATTACATCAAGTCAGGAAAATTAAGGGCCTTGGCCTACACTGGATCCAAGCGTTGGGCTGGACTGCCCCAAGTGCCCACCGTTGCTGAGGCGGCCTTGCCAGGCTTTCTTTACGAAGCAGCATGGCACGGCGTGTTTGCGCCTGCCTCTACCCCGAAGGCCATCATCGATCGAATACAAATGGGCTTTGCCAATACACTCAAAGACAAGCGCGTGAATGAGTTTTTACAAGGCGGTGGCTACGAGCCCGTGGGCAACTCCTCCGCAGAATTCACCACTTACTTGAGCGCCTACCTCAAAGACATGGCTGAGGTCTTGAAAATTGCCCATATCGAAGAGGAATAATGCAGTGGACACGTTAAAGATTGGCTTGGCGGGAACCGGCCGCATGGGTTGCGCATTGGTGGAGCGACTGCTTCAGTTGGGCCACTCGGTCACCGTTTGGAACCGCACACCGGCCAAACTCGAGCCCTTGAATCGCTTGGGTGCACGCATCGCTTCAACACCCAGCGAGTTGGTGAACTCTTGTGATCTGATCATGACCATCTTGACCAATGAAGCGGCGGTGCACGCCCTCTACCTGGGTGAGCATGGATTTTTGCAATCTGTAGCTCCTGGCAAACTCTTCTTAGAAATGAGCACCTTGAGGCCCACGGTTCACGAGCAACTCGCCCCCAAGGTCTTGGCCAAGGGTGCGTCTTACATGGATTTCCCAGTGGGAGGCACCGTGGGTCCGGCCAAAGCGGGTCAGCTCTTTGGATTGGCGGGAGGGGACAAAGCTGACTTTGAGCGCATATCACCCTTGCTCAACACCTTGTGTCGGCGCGTGGAGTACCTGGGACCAGTGGGGTCGGGTGCACGCATGAAACTCGCCATGAATTTGATGATGCAAATTTGTTGGCAATCCTTTGGCGAGGCCTTGTCCCTGTGCAAACCCTTGCAATTGACTCCCGAGAGGCTCATGGACATCATGAGCGAGAGCTCAGGCATGCCCCATGGCCTGAAACTCAGACTCCCCATGATGGTCAAAGCATTGCATGGAGAGCCCATCTCACCCGTCAACTTTGATGTGAAATCGGTGAGAAAAGACATCAACTTGATGCTCGACGAAGCCCAAAACATGGGCATCCAATTGCCCATGGCCGAAATGGCGTTGAGCTTGTTCAACCAAGTCTCACGCGACGGCCGTGGAGACGAGGACTGCGGCATGCTGCCCATGCGTTGGTATGAGTTCTCTGAGGATATGCGTCAGCAAAAGCGCACCCGCATAAAACTCTATATGGGCGATGTATCGGGCAACTCCTACAAGCTGAGAATTTTGCTGAGCTTGATTGGACTTGACCACGAGCCCATCTTCATGAACTTTGAAGCGCATGAGCACAAAAAAGAGCCCTTCACCCTGTTGAACCCCAGAGGCGAGGTACCGGTCTTGGATGACAACGGCACGGTTTTATGGGACAGTGCGGCGTGTTTGATCTACTTGGCGAGGCAGTATGGCGGTCACCAGTGGTACCCAAGCGACCCCATGCAAATGGCTGAAATCACGCAGTGGCTCTCATTGGCCGCAACAGAACTTCAGTGCGGACTGCAATACGCACGGCGTGGGGTGTTGAGAGGACGCTGGACCTTGGGGCCCATTGAAAAAGCCCAAGCGTTTGGGGCGATCGGCTTGAAGGCGATGGAGACCCGACTGAGCACACACGATTGGTTGGCCTTGGGGCGCCCCACCCTGGCCGACATTGCATGCTTTCCCTATGTGGAGTCTGCACCGGAGGGACACACCCAGTTGAGTGACTATCCACACATTGTTCAATGGCTTGAGCGTTGCCGGCAAATCCCCAATTGGCCTGAGCGTTTGGTCCCATTGACGAACCCGACATAAGAACCAATAATGGTTTGAAGCCGGCTGCCATGGTCAAGGCAAAATGACCACTGCCAAGACGCTGAGCTTTGAGCACAAGTCCCGCACACCCATTGCATTGAAAGTCACCATGAATAAAGCGCTTCTCCTGGGTTTGATCGTGTATTTGAACGTGGCACTGCCTTGTCACCCAGCGTTTGCGCAAAGCGCTTATCCCAACAAAACTGTCGAGCTGATCTTGCCCTATGCCGCCGGTGGAGGGGTTGATGCGATGGCGCGTGCCTTTGCTCGAGAGGCCGCCAAGATCACCAATTCCTCATGGATCGTCACCAACAAAGATGGCGCCGGGGGCTTGATTGGATTCAGCACCTTGGCCAATGCCACACCCGACGGCTACACCTTGGTCTTCTCGCCCGCATCCCCACTGGTGGTGGCCCCTTTTCTCACCAAGTCCATGCCTTTTGAGTTGAGCAAAATCCAACCGGTGTGCCAGGTCTTTGAAAATGTCTTTGCCATTGCGGTGAGGAATGAGTCTCCCATCAAAAATTTTGCCGATTTGCTCAAACTCGCCAAAGATGCGCCAGGCAAACTCAACTATGGACACGCAGGAACGGGCAGCGTTCCGCACTTGTCCGTGGGCACCATCGAAAAAACGCTGGGCGTCCAATTCAACGCCATTCCTTACCGAGGTGACGGGCAACTGCTACCCCAACTGCTGGCGGGCGACATTGATTTTGGGGCACCAGCCCTCTCTTCTATCGTTGGACGCAATCTGCGGGTCTTGGCGGTCCTCTCCAGCCAGTCCCAGGCTGGTGCGCCAGACGCGCCGACCATCACCCAACTCGGAGTGGGCAGTGTCACTCCAGGGCTCAATGGCATTTATGCCACCATTGGCACCCCCATCGCCATCGTAGATAAACTGCAAGACATTTGCGCCAAGGTGACGAACGAAGAAGAATTCAAGAAAACCGCCACCACGATGGCCCAAACCCCAGCCTATTTGGGCACTCCAGCGTTCACCAAGCGAATTGCCGACGTCTCCAAAATCAACGCCGACATTGTCAAAACCATGAAATTGGAAAAAAACTAATGGACTTCTCTCGCCTTCAATTCATCGACATCTCCATGCCACTTGAAAATGACATCAAGAGCGATCCTGAATTTGTCAGACCCAAAATCGAGTACTTGAAACACGACGAAACTGTGGCTCGCATTCAAACGTTTTTTCCGGGCTTGAAGGCGGAAGATTTACCCGATCAAGCCGGTTGGGCGTTGGAGAAGATTCAGCTCACCACCCACAACGGTACGCACTTGGATGCGCCCTACCATTTTCACCCGACCATGAACCACGCCAGCGGTCACGCTGTTCGCGCAAGCACCATTGATGAAATCCCCTTGGACTGGTGCTTTAGGCCTGGGGTGAAATTGGATTTTCGCCATTTTGGCAATGGCTACGTGGCCACGGGACAAGATGTTGAAGATGAACTCAAGCGCATCGGCCATGAGCTGCAGCCCTTGGATATCGTGTTGGTCAACACGGCTGCCGGCAAGCGCTATGGACACGACGACTATGTGAGCACCGGGTGCGGCATGGGGCGCGAGGCCACCTTGTATTTGCTCGAACGCGGCGTCAAACTCACCGGCACCGATGCCTGGAGTTGGGATGCCCCGTTTGTGTATACGAATGAAAAAGTCCAAGAAACTGGCAACAAGCAATTGATTTGGGAAGGCCACAAAGCGGGTCGTGATATTGGCTACTGTCACTTGGAAAAACTCCACAACCTCGAGTCACTCCCGTCTCATGGCTTTGTGGTGAATTGCTTTCCCGTCAAAATCAAAGCCGCCTCCGCAGGGTGGACCCGGGCCGTTGCCTTGATGGGGCTTTGATCAAGGAGCGTGTCTGAAGCGAACGGGCTAAGCATCGAACTCTTTATCCAATGCGAAAAGCTCAGACTTCGGTATTTTGCGCAAATGCGCTTGAAGAATCTTGTAAATATCCAAATCAAAGTCGGGTCTCGCACGACTCAAAAGACTTCCAATTTCATCGGGGCTCTTGGCATACCCATGGTAAAACCAATGATCCACCACATGAAGGCCCTCCCCCTCCTTGATGCCGATGGCTCCTGGGTGGGGCCAGGTTTTGACCCTCATGGCTGACAGTGCAGTCAAGAGCCGCAAGTTGTACAGCTGAGCCGACTCCAAACCAATACAAGCACCCTGACACTGTTTGAGTTGGTGGGCAAAACAAGACTGCGATTTACCCAACTTCTCAAGTCCCATCAAGCCTTCACACAAAGCGTGTTTTTGGCACAATGATTTCAGGGCATTTTTGGCCATGCGCTGAGACGCAAAAAGCCCATACAAGTGCTCCTGCCGCCCCACCTCCAGCTCAGTTTCACGCAGCATCTGCGCCCTCATGTAGCCTTGGTCATCGGCCTTGAGTGTCCAAGCACAAAGCTCTCGACTTCGTCTTAATTTGACATTGAGGCTGGGCAACTTGTCCTTGATCATCTTGGACTCCAAGATCAAAGCGCCCAACTCGCCCGCGGTTTCAACCCACTCAATGTGCTTGACCTGAAGCGCGATCTTCATCTCCTTGGCCTTGGATTTTGAGCCCTGAAAATGGCTCAACACTCGGGTGCGCAAGGTGTTGCTTTTGCCAATATAAAGCGGGAGTTGTCCGTCACCATAAAAAGTATAAACGCCATGCGTATCGGGCATGGCATCGATCACGCTTTGATCAATATGAGGCGGCAGCGTGGCCCTTTTGGTTTGCTCGAACAATTTCAGCTCGAGAGCATCAAGGCCAAAATGCCGCTCGCACACTTGCCAAAATTGCCACAACACGTCTGCGTCTCCCATCGCGCGGTGACGCTGGTGGATCACCAGTCCATGCGTGGCGATCAAGGTGTCCAAATTGTGTTTGGCTTGGAGTGGAAAGAGTTGTCTGGACAACTTCACCGTGCACGCCATGGGCGCTTTGAAATCCATCTCTAGGCGTTTGAAGGCCGCTTTGATAAAACTGTAATCAAAGTTGGCGTTGTGAGCCACAAAAATTTTACCGTCCAACTCTTGCCACAACTCACTGGCCAATTCATCAAACTCAGGCGCCCCTTGGAGCATCTCCGGGCTGATTCCCGTCAGGCGTTGAATGAATTCTGGAATGGCAACGCCAGGATTGATCAGTCTTTCCCAACGTGTCAATGTCGTGTGATCCCACGTCACCACGGCAATCTCGGTGATGCGGTCGCGCTGGGAGTTTGACCCCGTGGTCTCGATATCCACAAAGGCCAACGGTGCACGGGTCATGGCAAGGGGCTGAATAAAGCACTCAATCCAATTTGATCTGGCGCAACTTGATGATGTTGCCCAGTTGCAAAGATTCTTCTTGGACTCTCACCTTGAAAGCCTCACCACTGGAGCCCACCGCTTGCCAGCCCAAAGCAAACAATTTTTGCCGGAAATCTTCTTGAGCAAAGATCTTATTGAGTTCTAGAGACAATCGCGCTTTGGCCGCCGGAGATACACCAACGGGGGCCACCAGACCAGTCCACACCTCGAGTTGAAAGTCTTTGACACCCAGTTCAGACAAAGACACCACATCAGGCACCAAGGGACTCCTGGCACTGGTGAGACCGATGGCTTTTAATTTACCTGCTTTCACTTGGGGCATGGCCACGCCAGGAGGGACCAAGGCCATTTGAATTTGACCACTG
>Ga0114962_10005204_pt1 | contig 10219 bp, 10 predicted proteins | sample C_130820_MF_Meta_FD_87017 | JGI IMG/M metagenome (GOLD analysis project Ga0114962, IMG submission 87017) | Freshwater microbial communities from Lake Croche, Canada to study carbon cycling - C_130820_MF_MetaG | ecosystem: Environmental > Aquatic > Freshwater > Lake | place: Lake Croche, Canada...
GTCACCGGCTCGAAATCAGTGACCACGAGGTCATAAGCTGAAAGATCCAGCGTTCTAATGTCGTTGATGAACTGAAGGATGTTGTTTTTCAGTGCCGTTTTTAGATATTGAACATGACCCTGCTTGGTTTCAAAGGTCAGCCCCGTCCGCCACAGATAATCACCAAAGATTCCCATGTCGAAAAAACTACTCGTGGGCCGGCCAGTAAAAAGCCAGGTCACATCAGCGCCCGCTTCCTTCAGTTTGGGAGCGATGGCGCGCGCCCGTGTGATGTGACCATTGCCAGTTCCCTGGACGCCATAAAAGATTTTCACTTGAGCAAGATCTCCATGCTTTCAATCGCCAAGAGGCTCCCCATGAGGGCGCCGATCAGAGTGTCCGTCGGGAAATGAACCCCGAGAACGACACGAGCCATACCCACCAACGTGGCCCAGGTCAGAAGGAAGGGTGTCAGATCGGGATGAAAGGCACTGACTAGGTTGGCCACCAAGAAGGCCGCCGAAGTATGGCCCGATGGAAAGCTGAAACGGTCGGAGGGGATCACAAAGCTTGGAATATTGAGTGCGGCTTCCGGCCGGTTTCTTCTGAAGAGATTTTTAAGAATCAGATAAAGCGGTCTTTCAAGGGCGAAGCCGAGCAGAAGACAGTAAAAAAGAGCCATCTGCTGTGGCTGATTTCCGGCAACAAGAAAGGCCCCTAACACCAGGTAAAGGGGACCATCTGCCGTTTTAGAGGTCATGCGGGCCAAGCGGACCAGCGTTTTTTTGGCTTTGCGTTCAGCCACCCAAAGGAAGACGCTGACATCGAATTGGTGAATGGTATCGATGACTTTCATGACGATGACCTCTCGTTAGGTTGAATACTGAATGGGCGCCAAATGGCTCTCAAAGAGGCGGGCGCACTCGTCCCAACTGTACTTGAGGGCATACTCCCGGCAATCGTCTCGGTTTAATAGGACTGCCCTTTCGACCGCCTTTTTGAGGTCCTCATCGAGGATTCCAACGCGCTCACTCAAGATGACGTCCTTGGGACCTTGAACGGGATAGGCTGCAACAGGCACCCCGCAGGCGAGCGCTTCCAGCATAACAAGACCAAAGGTATCTGTCCTACTAGGGAAGACAAAGACACCAGCCCCTGCAATATGGGTCGCAAGATCCTCGCCGTGCTTGTAGCCGAGAAAGACCGCATCGGGGTATTTCTTTTCAAGGCTCGCTCTTTGAGGGCCATCACCGATGATCCATTTTGTTCCCGGAGTCTTTAGAGAGAGAAAGGCCTCGATATTTTTTTCGACAGCAACCCGGCCGACATAAAGAAGGTGTGGGCCTTCCCCCTTAAGGAGCGCCCCTTGCCGAGGCTTAAAGAGGTCGGTGTCAACGCCCCTCGACCAGAGAACGGGGTTCTTAATGCCGCGCTGGCGGAGCTGTTCGACGAGGCCAGGTGTTGCTGCCATGGCGCGCTCACCGGCGTTGTGAAACCACGACAGGAAGCGGTAACCTACCCCCAAAGGAATGCCGGTTCTGACATTCACATACTCTGCAAAAAGGGTATGAAAAGAAGTCGTAAAGGGTTGCTTGTGCTTCAGACAGTAACTTCTAGCGGCAAACCCCAAAGGCCCTTCGGTGGCAATATGGATGGCATCGGGGCGGAAGGCTTGAAGGCGCTGGATCAGTTTTCCTTTCGCGCCTAGGGCAAGGCGAATTTCGGGATAGGTGGGGCAGGGCCAATTTCTGAACTGATCCGGGGTAACAGTCTCGACCTCGTGGCCGAACGTTCTGAGTCGTTCAGTGATGGTTCTGAGGGTCGTCACGACGCCATTTATTTGAGGCTGCCAAGCATCGGTAATGAGGGCGATTTTCACAATGTGTTTCCTTAGAGCCTCGGCAATAGATCAGATCCGCGTCATCGCATGGAAGAGGTGACCCCCCCTGATAGGCCGGAATCACGCCTCGGATTCGGGGTGGGACTCTGTCATGATCCAAGCGCCCTCGAACGTGACCAATTTATTATGGGAGTATTAAGCCTGCGTGAAGGTCGTGTGACGTTTGTGTAACAGTCCCTTCGGCTGAGGGCGCGGGCTTTGGGCGGGACAGAGTGTTTCGAGGATCTGTTCGCGCGTTTTCTTGCTGATCTCCCGATAGCTCAGTCCGCCTTGAATGCTGTCGCAATAGGTGAGATGGAGATCAATATAAGGAAGGCGCAGGATGCGGAGGAGGTGGGGGAGGAATTCGTCATCATCAACAAAGGGGGCCTCGGTCTTTGCGCGGTGTCTGTAGGACAGCGATAAGGCTTGAACCTTTATGCCGGCGAGCTCCGCCGGCCAGAAGAGTTTGCTGTGGAAGCGAAGAACACCCTCGCCCCGGCTGGTGGTTCCTTCTGGAAAAATGGCCAAGCGATAGCCCCGTTTGAGGAGCCAGGCCATGGTTTCGGTGACGCTAGAAGACTGCTGGGCGTCACCTCGGCGAATGAAGAGGGTTCCGATTCCTTTCGCGATAATACCGACGATGGGCCAGTGAGCGACATCCTCCTTCGAGACGAACTGGCAGGGAATTTTTGATCCAATCGCAATGATATCGAGCCAAGACACATGATTGCTGACGATCAGTCCGGCCTCTGGATCCTGGTGGCCACTGATCGTAATGCGAAGCTTTAGGATCTGACAAACGATCCGGCTCCAGGTGACGACAAGGGTGTCGCGCCATCGTTTCGAGCCTCTCCCGAGCAGTAGTTGGCCTCCGGGGATCAGGATGACCGCCGAGAGGAGGCCGGCCACAAACATGCCGGCAACCAAAGAGCCTTTAAACCAGACCCGAAAAGACGGCACGATCGGTTTCTGGTTGGGTGGCGACAAAGCGTCTTTCGTAGCGTTCCTGAAGGCGCGAAAGATCGAGCAGAATGAAAACGTCCATGACATTAAAGTCGGCATCGAGGCAGGGTTCCCCGAGGATCCAGCAGCCAAGGCGAAGATAGGCCGATAGTAGGGGAGGAATGCCGCTCTCATCACGGACGCAGCGCAGAGTATCCGGCACAGGGGTTTTCGGTCTGACATGAAGCTCACTCGGACCAAACTGCTCAGGCTTGATTTGGCGGTACACCGCATCCACCGCAAATCCGCTGGGACCTGGGGAGATGCTCGCGCAGCCCATCAAGTAGTCAAAGCGCCTGGAGCAGGCGTAAGCCGCAAGACCGTTCCAGAGCGCACTTAGGACGACGCTACCCCGATAGTCGGGATCCACGCAGGTCCGGCCAATTTCGAGAAAACGCCCGGGAAGAGCCAGAACCTTTTCGATATGGAATTCGCCCTCGGAATAGAAATGGCCGAGTCTTGCAGCGCCTGTATCAGGGAGTAGCCGGGTTGAGGCAACGATCCTTCCTGTCGTCAAATCCTTCACTAAGAGATGATCGCAGTAGTCATCCACCTCATCGTAATCAAGACCTTCAATAAGGGTATGAAGGTGAGCCCCCATTTCCCCTGAGAAGACTCGGTAACGAAGGGCCTGCGCCTCCCGAATATCATCCAGAGAGTCCGCGACTTCAGCGACAAAACGGCGAGGTTTAACGGCGATCGGATCGGTCGGGGATGATTTCATTAAGGGTCCGCGATGGGTCAGGGTGACGGGGCACGATACCGAGGCTTCATGATGGAATGATTGCAAAAGGGTTAAGGTTTTGTGACGGCCTTTTGGGTCACCTTGCTGTAACATCGTGCTGAAATAATCGCGGCTGGCCATCGCTCAGGGACAGCTGGCCCCTAAAGTTTGGAGCAAGGGGTCTGCTTCCTTGAATTCCCTTCGACTCGGTCTATGTTGCACCTTTGATTATGATCACCAGACGCTACAAAACGATCTTCATTTCGGACCTCCACATTGGATCAACCCAATGTCAGGCGGACACCCTGTTGGATTTTCTGAAGCATAACGAGAGTGAAAAGCTCTATCTTGTTGGTGACATTATCGACTTCTGGGCGCTCTCAAAAAGGGTCTATTGGCCGCGGGACCATAACACCATCATCCAGAAGATTCTCAGAAAGGCGCGTCATGACACCAAGGTCATCTATGTCCCAGGGAATCATGATGAAAATGTGCGGGAATACGACGAGCATGTCTTTGGGGATATCGAAGTCCGTAATTCGATCGTCCATACCACGGTCGATGGCAAGCGCTTTCTGGTCGTGCACGGTGATGAATACGACACGATTGCGAAATACCATCAATGGATCGCTAAGTTGGGCAGCAAGGGCTATGACTTCCTCCTAGAGGTCAATCGGGCGGTTCGGGCGGTTCGTCGGGTGATGGGCATCCAGTCTCATTTCTCCCTGGCCGCCTATATCAAATTCAAGGTCAAGAATGCCGTCCAGTTTATTTCAGATTATGAGGAGAGCATTGTGATGACCCTCAAAGATGAAGGCCTTGATGGGGTCATTTGTGGGCATATTCACCATCCTGAGATCAAGGAAATGGATGGCTTTCTCTATGTGAATACCGGTGATTTCGTGGAGAGCTGCACGGCGATCGTCGAGCATGATTGTGGGCGTCTAGAGCTGATCCGCTGGGATCCTTCTTTGATTAGCAAAGGTGGGGACCTGGTCGAGGACATGACGGATGAACAGGATGTGCCGTCAGGAGTGACTGATGTCGGTGCTGCCGTCTGAAAGCTTCAGAGGGGGTGAAGCTTTCATCAAGCCGTCATCCTAGATTGGTATATTTTTTAAGATAACGAAGACCTAAAGGGATATCTCTGGTGGCGAGCGAAAAAAGCAAGGTACTGCACTATTTGGCCGAATGGGGGGTGACCATGACAGCCATCGTCACAGTGCTTGCCCTTTTTTTGATGGGGTGGATTGGAGAGAAGGGTCCCTTAGGCTTCTGTGGGGTGGTTGAGAGCCTATGGAGCCCGCTTTCGTCTCTTTGCGGGGCCAGTTAAGTTACTGATGGTTCAGTTTGAAATGTCAGATTGTCATATTCTTCAATGCCCCGCAACTTAAGGCTTAGAGTGGCTATGAAGGATGGCATTTCTTTACATAGCATCAGTATCACTATGGTTGGAGGCTTTTGAGGGCGCCCACTCTGAAGAGCCGCAAGTTGGGGGACCCAGGCAGCGTTTCACGTTTGACTGGCTATCATCCCGCCTCATCTGGGGCGGGATTTTTTTTATCGCTAGAATGGCCATTGGCCCTTAATCTTGTCAGTATGGACGATATCTCCCTCCTTCATTGAAGCCCTCCTATGAATGCTCCCGAGTCTGACCCAAAGAATAAAAGCCTCAAAGTCTCCCGCGAACAGCGTCATCAAGAGCATCTTGACGCGCTCAAAGCGATCGAGCATTTGCCTCGGGATGTGGGCTGGTTACTTCTGGTGACGGGGCTTTTAAGCGAGGTGGGCATGCCGGGGGTGCCACCTTACTGGATTTTTGGGATTCTGATTCTTTGGCCAGAAATGGGCGTCAAAGTCACCCGTCCTATTCACCGGCGTTTTCCTAAGGCCTTTGACGGCGCCCTTCAGCTAGTCAACCGCTTTGCAGGAGATCTCGATGCCCGCTATCCCCCCCGGAGTGCGCCTTTGTCAAACCCGCAACCGGCCCAAGCCCTGACCACGGTCAAGATCCCTAAGGACGTCGGTTAAGGTCTCGCTACTTCGCGATCGTCAGGCTTGGAATGCCCGCGCGGGGGAGTTCTGTGACGGTCATCTGGAACATTTGGTGGAGCAGAGTAAAGGCCTCCCGGTTCCACTGGTATCCATGTTCAGGCCCAACGGCATAGTAGAGACCATTAAGCTTGATGGCGATATCGGTGTCGTCAGGATAGTCCTCGCTTTCTATGATCTCGAGGGTTTTGGTGGGGTTTTCGGTCGTTTTTGGGGTTCTTGCATCCGGCGCCACCTGAAACTCAGGTTCTTCAGTCATGCTTTTTCCAATAAAATCAATGACGTTGGCGAGGCTTCGAAGATGGAAGTTCCCTTCGATGGGGAAGTCTCCTCCCGTGTATTCCTTTCGGATATCAACAATGAGTTCGTTGTCAGGGCTGACCTCTGCCCACTCATTCAAGCGCATCTTTTCATTATTGGAGAGCGTTTTGGGATCGTAATTGGACATCACCACGCGACCGCTCACAATTTTTGACAGTCGGTAGTGTCGGCCATCTGGCGTCAGCACTACATCGTAGTCCTTTCCAACGGTGGCGAGCGTTTCCGGGGTGAACTGGGTCAAGGGAAAATCCCAATGCTGCTCAAAACGAAGGGGTTCGATGTAGAGTGCATTGCGATCCTGGATCGATGACAGGTGAAGAACAATGCGCCTGAAATAGGCGTAGTCCTTCGGGTCATTGGGTCTGTTGTGATAGACCACCTCATGCGAGCCCTTTTGTTTTGGGCTTCTAAATTCCCCGGCAATGAGCCGAAGCACGAGATCAACATCGGCGCCCTGTTCAATTAAGAGCGTCAGCATGCTTTCCTTAATGGGGGTGAGGAGCCGCTTGGTGAACTCTTCCCCCTCGATCGGGACAATGGTGATCGTTGGATTTTCAGCGACGCTGCCACCAATGGTTGGAACCAGCATCCCGCCTGAACTTCCGGTCATCGCAGGTCCCGCGCCTGCGTTAAACCGAAAATCAAAGGTGGCCGCGATATTTGAAACGGCCGTGAAGTGGATGGGCTGGTGATGCCTTGCCCGGGCAATATTAAGAAGCAGTTGCTGGGAGAGGAGATCGCTGGTCACTCGGTCATAGCTCATGACCGAGAGGTCCAATGCAGGTGGCGAAAAGCAGCCGCTTGAGGCGCCGGTCAACAAAAGAACCAGGAAAGATTGTTTAAATCGGTTGCCCCAATACTGCGTCAATCTGAAGTCCTCTTTAATAAATGATGGGGCGGGCTAAGAAGGGTTTGACCTTGATGCTGTTAGTGCCTTTTGTACAGGATACGTCATCAAAAGAAAAAAGGCATAGCTCGGTCCATCACTTCATCAGTGCGTGATGTGGTCGCAGCAGTGGGGATGGCCGCTATGAGTTGACTCTTCTGCTTGGAAAATTCATAGACATTTCATCTTTGAGAAACATTACCGTAACAATCTGACTATATGGTTCCACATTGAAATATTGAGAAGCCGGCGCCCTTTAATGGTCGCCCCATAAAGTCTGAAAAGCTTACGGAGTGAATGTATGAATACAAATCTGAAGCAGGGAATGGTGGTGATGGCCGCCTCCTTGTTAGCGACCCTGAGTCTCGGTGCAATCGCTGCACCGACCCCAGATTCCTTTACCCCCCCAATGTCAAGTGCAACCTCTTGGTTTGATGCCGGTAAGCTGGCAGTTGCTGATGCCAAGAAACTGCAGAAAAATATCCGTAGAGCGAAGAATGTCATCTTCTTCGTCGGTGACGGGATGGGCGTTTCTACGGTCACGGCCGCCCGTATTCTTCAGGGTCAGCAGCCCGGTATCATCGGAACAGGAAATGGTGCCACGGCTTCTAGCGGTGAAGAAAATCTCCTGAGCTTCGAATACTTCCCCTATTTGGCTCATTCAAAGACCTATAGCGTCAATCAGCAGACCCCTGATTCTGCGCCGACCATGACCGCGATGGTCACGGGAATCAAAACCAACGGTGATGAGCTCTCGGTGGACCAGACCATGGCCCATGGCACTACGGTGGCTGATTGTAATCGGACGGATCTTGCAGCCCATGCCCTCCCAACGATTCTTGAGCGTGCAGAAGATGCAGGTCTTTCAACCGGTGTTGTCAGTACCGCGCGCATCACTCACGCAACGCCAGCAGCCAACTATTCGCACACGAGCAATCGTGACTGGGAAGCAGATTCCAATCAGCCAGCAGCAGGCTGCGCGATTCCAGACATCGCTCGCCAGTTGATTGAGTTCAAGCATGGTGATGGCATTGATGTCGTCTTCGGTGGTGGCCGTACTTACTTCCTCCCGAACACGATCAAAGATCCAGAATATCCAACGGTTTCAGGGAAGCGTAAGGACGGTCGTAATTTGACCGACGATTGGGTTAAGGCGCACTCAGGCGCTACCTTCATCACCGATACGGCTGGCTTCAATCAGATTAATGCTGCATCAGCCGGTCATGTCTTGGGTCTTTTTGAGCCAAGCCACATGCAGTATGAGGCGGATCGGAATACGACCCCAGCGGGTGAGCCAAGCCTTGCCGATCTGACCGATAAGTCGATTCGCATCCTTAAGAACAACAAAAAAGGTTTTTATCTTCATGTTGAAGCAGGTCGTATCGATCATGGCCACCACGCCGGTAATGCTTACCGCGCGCTGACCGACGCCATCGCGCTGTCTGATGCAGTAAAGAAGGCGCAGGCGACCCTTGCCGAGCTGAAGCTTGATAAGGACACCCTCATTGTGGTCTCCGCGGATCACAGCCATGTGTTCACGATCGCAGGTTACCCACAGCGTGGTAACAGTATCCTTGGAAAGGTTATCGCGTTTGATAACCCTGCAGCAGGGTATGTGCAGGCGGCTGACAAAGCACCCTACACCACACTCAGCTATGCCAATGGTGGCGGCTTCGCGGTGGGTGCTGATGGGGATGTGGCTTATCCAACTAACACGGGGCGTACGGTTAATATGACGGCCGTTGATACCACGGATAAGAACTTTCATCAGCAAGCCTTGGTTCCAACCGGTGCCGGTGGTAGTGAAACCCATGCGGGTGAGGATGTTGCGATCTATGCTACTGGGCCTTATGCGTACCTCTTCCATGGTACCCAAGAAAATCTCGTGATCTATCACGTGATGGCCGCGGCGCTTGGATTTAAATAAATCTAATCCGTCCGACTGAACGACAGGGGCTTTTTAAGCCCCTGTTTTTATTTGTGCAGTGATCTTTATGACGATGTTCTCTCTTAATAAAAAAAGACTGTTGTTGGCAGCTTTACCTACACTGTTTCTGGGTTGTGCATCCCTGTCTGGGAAAGATTCAAGGCCTTTGAGTGCTGAAATGCTCCATGGTCTTAAGGACATGGATCCCATGACCTGTGAGTATCAAAAGACCTGGGTGAAGGATCAAAAGACGTTCCATGCGGGTTGGTATTTCATGAGACAACCCAATCGCACGGAAACGCGCGATCTTGCGACCGACCAGGGTGAAATCTGGGAGCGTGACAATCAGGATCGACTGTTTAAGATCCGGCTCTTCAATCAAGATCGCGTCGCACTCGAATACACCGATGGGGATCTTAAAGCGTCGAATCGTTTAGTCCCTTGGTCGACGATCTGGTCTCTTGTCGACACTCGTCAGTTGGGTAAGGATCTCAAGCTGACCGCTAAAGAGACCTCTTATAGCGTGATCCTTGAGACTTATCAGGGGAAGCTTGATGGGGTCGATGTCAAGGTGGAATGGATTCCATCACTCAAGCTGCCGAAATCAATCTCAAGGCATGGGTCAGCGATAGATGAGGATTTAGACTTAGTTTCTTGCAAGTCGCCATCGACAGCCTCGATCCAACCGATGACGACCGCCAAGCTCAATGATTACCGCCATATCGATTTCACCGATCTCGGGGATATGGAGCAAGACCCCGCGGTTCAGAAAATCATGCTTTTAAGTGGCGAGCACACCCATGATCATGGTGATCATCACGAGTAGTGAATATGGGGTTTCCAACACGATTCTGAAACAAAACCGTAACAAGGCATACATACAATGGTCATGCCATGAAGGTAACCAAGTAATGAGGTTCCTAAGGTGACTCACGGTAAGAAAGCTTCAAAATTTTAGAGCCAAAGGCTCATCCTTCACGAGACAATGATATGAAAAAAATGAATATTTCATCCATGCTGTTGGTAGCATTGATGGCGACGGGATCGCAGGCGTTCGCTCGCGATAACTATGCGGATAACTATGGTTCAACCAAGCCATTTTCTATGGCGGTCTTTGGTGACTGGCCTTATAACGCTTTATTGCTGTCCAATGCGAATCTGCTGATTAATTCGATCAATAATGATCCAAGCAAGATTACTCGCGTCTTGCATGTGGGTGACATTCACTCCGGCAGCATGCCTTGCACCAGCGCTGGGATTCTGCCTCCGATTGCAACCTCTGATCCAGGCTGGAACCAGGGCGTTTTCGGTAAGTTCCAACAATTCAAAGCACCTTTGGTTTATACCCCAGGGGATAACGAGTGGACCGACTGTCAGAAGACCAAGCAGAAAAGTGCCGGTGCTCCTCTCAATGAATTAACCGCTGTTCGTCAGCTGTTTTTCTCA
>Ga0114962_10005207_pt1 | contig 10216 bp, 7 predicted proteins | sample C_130820_MF_Meta_FD_87017 | JGI IMG/M metagenome (GOLD analysis project Ga0114962, IMG submission 87017) | Freshwater microbial communities from Lake Croche, Canada to study carbon cycling - C_130820_MF_MetaG | ecosystem: Environmental > Aquatic > Freshwater > Lake | place: Lake Croche, Canada...
CTCGAGTTTCTTCAAGGTAACCATGAAGTCGGCGGTTTTGCCAGCCACCTCGCGGCCTTGGTAGTCCTCGGGGAAAGCCAAAGGAAAGGTTTTGCTTTCGCCGATTTTCATGCCTTTGACAGCTGTTTCGAACTCTTTCAGCATTTGGCCTTCGCCGACAACAAATTGGAAGTCTTGGGCACGACCGCCATCAAAAGCCTCGCCGTCGATCTTGCCTTCAAAGTCTACTGTCACGCGGTCATCGGTGTCGGCGCTGGATTCTAAGGAACGTTGGGCAAATGTGCGGCGTTGCTTGCGCAAAATTTCCACGGTTTTGTCGATGGCCTCTTCGGTCACTTCGGCATGCAGTTTGTCAACAGCGACTTGCGCCAAGTCTTTCATCTTGACTTCGGGGTAGACCTCAAAGATGGCGTCAAATGCCATTTGCCCTTCAGGGGCTTGTTCTTTTTCGCTGATACGGGGTTGACCGGCCACACGCAGTTGCGCCTCGGTAGCAGCTTGATTGAAAGCCTCACCCACTTTGTCGTTCATCACCTCGTAATGCACAGAATAGCCGTAGCGTTGAGCGACGATGTTCATGGGCACTTTGCCAGGGCGAAAACCATCGATCTTGACCTGCCGTGCGAGTTTTTTCAATCGCGCATTCACTTCGTTTTGGATATCGGTGGCGGGCAGCGTCAAAGTCATTTTGCGCTCCAGCTTTTCCAAAGTTTCAACATTCACGGCCATGAGGGTTCTCCATCTCTAAACTTAAAAGCGCGGGGCTTGGGGCATGCATTGGTGCGCGGGGGGGGACTCGAACCCCCACAGTGTTGCCACCGTCAGGACCTAAACCTGGTGCGTCTACCAATTTCGCCACCCGCGCGGGATTGAAAAAAAGCAAAGGGCGGTCTGCGTTAACAGACCGCCCGCTCGAAATCGGTCAAGGCGAAATTCTACCCGCCCCGGCTCAAGGCCCGAGCTGCACCTAACGCTTAACCCTGAACCAAGCGGCATACATGGCGGGCAGCGCCAACAAAGTCAACACCGTCGCCACGATCAAGCCGCCCATGATGGCAACCGCCATGGGACCCCAAAACACGCTACGCGACAACGGAATCATCGCCAACACCGCCGCGGCTGCGGTCAGCACAATGGGGCGTAAACGGCGCACCGCAGACTCAACGATGGCGTCCCAAGCAGGCACACCGCGAGCGCGGTCTTGCTCGATTTGATCAATCAAGATGACTGAATTGCGTTGAATCATGCCCATCAGCGCAATCACGCCCAACAAGGCCACAAAACCAAACGGACGCCCAAGGGTCAGCAAAGCCAAAGCCACCCCCGCAATACCCATGGGGCCTGTCAGAAACACCAGCAAAGCCCGGCTGAAGCTTTGTAACTGCAACATGAGCAAGGTGAAGGTCACGAAGAGCATCAGCGGCAATCCTGCGGCAATCGAACTCGACCCTTTGGAACTCTCCTCGACCGCGCCAGCCACTTGGATACGGTAGTCGGCATGGCCATCGTTGGCCCATTGCGCCTCCAGTGCTTTCAACGCGGGCAACAACTGCGCGGTAACGGTTGCGCCTTGCAGACCTTCGACGATGTCGGACTGTACGGTGATGGCATAGTCGCGATTTTCGCGCCACATCACCCCAGGCTCCCAGGTGAACTGTGGCTTGGCCACTTGCAACAATGGCACCGATTTACCTGAGGTGGTGGGCACATAGGCGTTGCCCAAGTCCGAGATGGCTTGGCGCTCGGTTTGCGGTTGGCGCAGCACAATGTCGATCAATTTATCGCCTTCGCGGAATTGCCCGACGGTGGTGCCGCTCAACAGCACACGCGAGGCCTGTGCAATCGACTGGCTGGTCACGCCCAAGGCACGGGCTTTTTCTTGGTCCACAGCCAAGCGAATCACCTTGATGGACTCGTTCCAGTTGTCGTTCACGCCACGGGTGTTGGCGTTGGTGCGCATGACAGACTTGACTTCGTCAGCACGTAAGCGCAAGGCATGGGGATCGGGGCCGGCAACGCGAAACTGAACCGGAAAAGGCACTGGCGGCCCATTGGGCAAGAGCTTGACACGGGCTCTGACGTCAGGGAACTCTTTGGCCATGATGGCTGGCAAGGCCACCCGCAGGCTTTCACGCAGCTTTAAATCTTTGGGTTGGATGATGAATTGCGACACATTGCTTTGCGGAAACACTTGGTCCAGTGGCAGGTAAAAACGCGGCACACCTGAGCCCACCCACAAACTGACCGACTCCACACCGTCAGTGGCTAACAAGCGCTTTTCCACTTGCAAACTCAAAGCTTCGTTGGCAGCCAAACTGGCGCCCTCGGGGAACCAGATATCCATCATGATTTCTGGGCGACTGGAGTCGGGGAAAAATTGCTGCTGAACCTTACCCATGCCAAAAATGCCAAGGGCAAACGTCAAAATGGTCGCGCCTATGGTCAACCAGCGGTGCTTGACGCAGCCGTTGACTGTGCGTCTAAAGGCGTTGTAAAAAGGCGAGTCAAACAACTCATTTGCCGTGTGGTCTTGGGCGTGCGGCTTGACCTTGAGGATCAGGGTTCCCAAATAAGGGACAAAAAACACCGATACCCACCAACTCAGCAGCAAAGCGATGACGGTGACTGCAAAAATGGCAAAGGTGTACTCACCCGTCACCGATTTGGCCAAACCGATTGGCAAAAAACCAGCTGCAGTGATGAGGGTGCCGGTCAACATAGGCATGGCAGTGACTTCATAAGCGAAGGTGGCGGCCCGCACCTTGTCAAAGCCCTCCTCCATTTTTCGCACCATCATCTCCACCGCAATGATGGCATCGTCCACCAGCAAGCCCAAGGCAATGATGAGAGAGCCCAGCGAGATCTTGTGCAGTCCGATGCCCCAGTAGTACATCGCCAAAAACGTCATGGCCAACACCAGCGGGATGGTGATGCCCACCACCAAGCCCGGACGCATATCGATGGTCCAACCCAAGCGACCACCTTTTTGCAACCCCAGCGAGACAAAGCTGACCACCAACACAATCACCACCGCCTCGATCAGCACACTGACAAATTCGCTGATGGAGCGGCTCACCGCCTTGGGTTGGTCTTGCAACTGAACCAAGCGAACACCGTGGGGTAAATTGGCTTGGACTTTGGTCGTCATTTGACGCAGCGCTTTACCCAACGCAATGATGTCGCCGCCTTTGGCCATGGACACGCCCAGCGCCACCACTTGCTTGCCTTGAAACCGCACTTTCACCGAAGCGGGGTCGACGTAGCCGCGCTGAATTTGGGCAATGTCGCCCAGCTTGATCTGTTGTCCCGAGGCGCCGCGAATGGGCATGGCTTGGAGTTGCTCCATGGCTTGGAACTGACCCTGCACACGGATTTGCACCACATCCAAGGGCGTTTGCATGGCACCTGCGCTCTCGACAGCATTTTGCTGTCCCAGTTGCGCCAGCACAGCGTTGAGGTCCAAGCCCAGTTGCACCAAACGCTTTTGTGCAATTTCGATGTAAATTTTTTCGTCTTGGGCGCCAAACAACTCCACTTTATAAACATCGGTGACTCGCAGCAACTGCTGACGCACATCGTCGGCAATGTCTTTCATTTCGCTGAGCGAAAAACCATCCGCCTCAATGGCGTAAATCACCCCATAGACATCGCCAAAATCATCATTGAAAAAAGGCCCTGCCACCCCTTGGGGCAAGGTTTGGCGCATATCGCCCACTTTTTTGCGCACCGTGTACCAAACATTGGCCACATCGCCTGCTTTAGAGGAGTCTTTGATTTGAAAAATAATTTGCGACTCGCCTGGCTTGGAGTAGCTGCGAATCTTGTCGGCAAAAGGGGCTTCTTGCAGGGTGCGCTCGAGCTTGTCGGTAATTTGCTCGGCCACTTGCTGTGCGGTCGCACCGGGCCAATAGGTGCGAATCACCATGGCGCGGAAGGTAAAGGGTGGGTCTTCGTCTTGTCCCAGCTGAAAATAGGCCGCCACGCCCAAGACCATCAACACCACCATCAAATAACGGGTCAGGGCGGGGTGCTTTAAGGCCCAAAGAGAAAGATTGAATCCCTTTTTGGTGTCGTGCTGGCCGCTCATGGCTGATTGCCTGAAGGCTGAAACAGCGTGACTTTTTGCCCCGGTGACAACACATGCACACCAGCGACCACCACTTGTTGTCCGGCTTGCAAACCGCTGTTGACCACGGCCTCATTGCCATCGGCCGTGGTGACTTGGATTTCTTGGGCCCGCACAGTCATGGTCGCCATGTCCAGCACCCAAACCATGGTCTTGCCACCTTCTTGGCGCAGGGCGCTGGTGGGGAGTTTGATTTTTTGAAGCGCCGCACCTTGAACCTTGCCTAAATTGACAGAAACCGTGCTGCCCAAGGGAGCAACAGCCTGGCCGATCAAAGCCACACGCACACCAAAGGTTCGCGTCACAGGGTCAGCGCTGGCGGCGATTTCGTAGACCGCAGCCTCGTGCGCTTGCTCGCTTCCCCAGAACTTGACTTGAACGCTTTGGCCGCGCTGCATGCTAGCGACCTTGTCTTCCGGTACGGCAAACAAGACATCGCGGGGACCGTCTTGGGCCAATCGCACCACCGACATACCTGCGCTGACCACCTGACCCGCTTCGGCATCGATGCCAGTGATGACACCCGATTTGTCAGCCAGCAGCTTGCTGTAGCCGACTTGGTTGGTTTGTGCAGAGAGTTGCGCCTGGGCTTGATCGACCTGCGCTTGCGCAGCCTTCAAGGCGGTTTCGCGTCGCTCGAGTTCGGCGCTGCTGATGAACTCTTTGTCGCGCAACTCTTTGTAGCGCTTAAAGTCAGCGGCGGCCAAGTCACGGTTGGTGAGCGCGGCGTTGACCTGTGCCCGTGCCGCGTCTGCGCTTAATCGATAATCTTGGGCATCGATTTCAGCCAGCAACTGACCGGCTTTGACCCGCTGACCCAGCTCGACGTGACGGGCTACCAACTTGCCAGCCACCCGAAAACCCAATCGAGACTCTACCCGCGCTTTGACTTCACCCGCGTACTCGGCTTGGTTGCTCATGGCAGATTCACCCACTTGCATGACCTTGACTGAACGCACAGGCTCTTGGCTGGTGGGGGGGGGCGAACAGGCCAGCAAGGCCAACATGCCGACGAACAGGGAAAATCGAAATACAAACGGCATGACTCGAGCTTTCTGAATAAAATATTAATGACTGACCGGTTAGTAATCTAATTCCGAAAACCCTGCTTGTCAAGCGACAATCGAAAAACCATGTCAGGCATAGACCATTACGAAAATTTTCCCGTGGCTTCTTGGCTGTGCCCGGCCCCTTTGCGCCCAGCGGTGGTAGCGATTTACCACTTTGCCCGAACCGCCGACGACATGGCTGATGAGGGGCAGGCAGATGCAGACACCCGTTTGCGCAGCTTGCAGGCTTATGCCCATGACTTGCAGGCCTGCGCAGACAACCCCCTGTTTGTCAGCCCGCAATGGCCGCAAGTTTTCACTCCTTTGGCGACACAGATACAAAGCCGAGCCCTGCCCTTGCAGCCCATGTTGGACCTGCTGGACGCCTTCGCGCAAGACGTGCGCTACACCCATGCGCAACACCGCTATGCCTCACGCGCCGAGTTGCTGGACTATTGCCGCCGCTCGGCCAACCGTGTGGGACGATTGGTGCTGCATTTGTATGGCGTGCACGATGAAGTCGCTTTGGCGCAAAGCGACGCGATTTGCTCGGCTTTGCAACTGATCAATTTTTGGCAAGACTTGAGCGTGGACCTGCCCCGCGGCAGGCATTACCTGCCCGAGGGCGAAAGTTTGACCGAGGAAATGAAATTCGCTCGCCAACTCATGCTGCAAGCCAGCCCCTTGGTGCACAAAGTCGCTGGGCGTGGCGGCTGGGAGCTTCGCTTGGTGGTGCAAGGGGGGTTGCGCATCTTGGATAAGCTCGAGGGCATGAACCCTTATCAACACCGCCCTGCCTTGCAAGCCTTTGATATCGTTGTGATGGTTTGGCGGGCCATCTGGATGCGCAAGACCGTTTGAACGCCTCACCCTGGCCGCGATGCCACAATCCATGACATGACGCCGCAAGACTATGTTCAACAAAAAGCCGCTGCCTCAGGCAGCAGTTTTTATTACGCTTTTTTGTTCCTGCCGCCGCACAGACGTGCTGCCATCACCGCTTTTTATGCTTTTTGCCGCGAAGTCGATGATGTCGTGGACGAGGTGCAAGACCCCTCGGTGGCAGCGCAAAAACTGCACTGGTGGCAAACCGAGGTGAGCAACAGTTTTGCGGGTCAGGCGCAACACCCTGTGATGAAAGCGCTGATGCCCTTGGCGCCAGACTTTGGCATCACCGCCCAGCATTTACAGGATGTGATTGCGGGTTGCCACATGGATCTCACGCAAACACGCTATTTGGACTTTGCTGGACTGCAAACTTACTGCCATTTGGTCGCGGGCGTGGTGGGCGAAGTAGCAGCACGCATATTTGGCCAAGCCCACGCCGACACCACCGCCTATGCCCACCAACTGGGCTTGGCATTTCAACTCACCAACATCATCCGCGATGTGGGCGAGGATGCTTTGCGCGGACGCATTTACCTGCCCATCAACGAGTTGCAACAGTTTCAGGTGAGCGCCCAAGACATCTTGCAGCGCCGCAACACAGCGGCCTTTCAAGCCTTAATGGCTTTCCAATACGAACGCGCCCAAGGCCTTTACCAACAAGCTTTGTCACGCTTGCCTGCTGGCGATTGGCGCAGCCAGAAACCGGGGCTGATGATGGCCAGTATTTACCGTACCTTGTTGAAAGAAATCGCTGCGGCCGGTTTTCCTGTCCTGCGCGAGCGTGTGGCGCTGACCCCTTTGCGCAAGTTCTGGTTGGCTTGGAAGATGCAGGCCTTGGGGCGTTTTTGAAGCCCTTGACGATCATTGGTGGCGGTTGGGCGGGCTTGGCCGCAGCGGTTCGCGCCACCGAGCGCGGCTTCGCCGTACGCCTGCTCGAAGCTGCGCCCCAGTGGGGCGGGCGGGCCAGACGGGTCATGCACGAGGGCTTGGCGCTGGACAACGGTCAACACATTTTGATAGGTGCCTACCGCGATACCTTGCAACTGATGAGGACCGTCGGCATCAACCCCGAAGCGGTGTTGTGGCGCATGCCCTTGCGCTTGCAAACCTTGGCGGGTCAAGGTGTGTCATTGCCTGACCTGCCTGCACCTTGGAATCTGCTGGCTGGCGTGGTCATGGCCAGCGCTTGGTCTTGGCAAGACAAGTTTGGGTTGTTGCGCGTGGCTGGCCAATGGCAACGGCAAGGCTTTCGCTGTGACCCCACCCTGACGGTGGCCCAACTCTGCCAAGACCTGCGCCCCCGTGTGATGGCGCAGTTGATCGAACCCCTGTGCGTGTCCGCCTTGAATTTGCCCGCCCAGTTTGCCAGCGCCCAAGTGTTTCTCACGGTCTTACACGATGCGTTATGGACAGGGCGCGGCAGCAGCGATATGTTGCTGCCCCAAGTCGATTTGAGCCGCTTGCTGCCCGATGCTGCCCACGCATGGCTGAGCCAGCGCGGTGCCCAGTTAAACACCCACCAACGGGTGGATGCACTCGCCCCTTGGCAAGACCACCCCGTGCTGCTGGCATGTCCCCCATGGGAAGCCGCCAAGCTGACCCAAACCCTCGCCCCCGAATGGTCGGCCATGGCCGCAGCATTGACCCATACCGCCATCACCACCGTGTATGTCCGCACAGCACAGCCATTGCAATGGCCACAACCCATGCTGGCCTTGGACAACAGCGACTTTGCGCCCGCACAATTTGCCTTTGACAAAGGGCGACTCAGCCCCGACCCGCAACTGCACGGGGTGGTGGCCTTGGTGGTGAGCGCCAGTCCCACAGATCGTGAGAGCCTTACCGCACAGGTATTGCAACAAGTGCGGGATCAACTGGGTTTGCACGATGCTGTGGCTCTCACCACGGTGGTTGAAAAACGTGCCACCTTTGCATGTTTGCCCGCGCTTGAACGCCCGGCCTTGCAAGTTTGCAACGGCGTTTGGGCCTGCGGCGACTATGTTGCTGGCCCCTACCCTGCCACCTTAGAAGCGGCGGTGCGCAGCGGTATGGCAGCCGTTGAGGCCATAGGCCAAGCTTGACCACAGGCAATAAGCGAAAATACCTCCATGCCTATCGAACCCCGTTTTGCCCCAGAGCCCGCTTATTCCCATGGGCAAGCCTCCCGAACCGCCATCGTCTACTGCAACCTTGGTACCCCTGATGCCCCCACGGCCAGCGCCTTGCGCCGCTATTTGGCCGAGTTTTTAAGCGACCCGCGCGTGGTGGAAATTCCCCGCTTCCTGTGGTTGTTGATTTTGCACGGCATCATCTTGCGGGTAAGGCCCGCCAAATCCGCCCAAAAATATGCCAGCATTTGGACTGCCGACGGTTCGCCTTTGAAAGTTTGGTCGCAACGCCAAGCCGACGCTTTGCACCAAGTGTGGGCAAGCAAAGGTGTTCAGGTGCGATTGGCCATGCGTTATGGCTCACCAGCGGTGGCCCACGTCTTAGAGCAACTCAAGCTTGACGGTGTCAACCGCGTGCTGGTCATGCCGGCTTACCCGCAATATTCAGCCACCACCACCGCCAGCGTGTTCGATGCGGTCTACACCTGGGCCCAGCGTACCCGCCGCGTCCCGGAACTGCGCTTTGTCAACAATTACCACGACCATCCGGGCTACATCGCGGCCTTGGCCGACAGCATCCAGCGCCACTGGCAAGCCCATGGGCGAAATGAATTGCTGGTCATGAGTTTCCATGGGGTACCCGAGCGCACCTTGAAACTGGGCGACCCCTACCACTGTGAATGCCACAAAACTGCTCGTTTGTTAGCGCACGCTTTGGGTTTATCGAAAGAAAAATATAGAGTTTGCTTCCAATCTCGGTTTGGAAAGGCCAAGTGGCTCGAGCCCTACACCGAGCCCACGGTTCGGGAATTGGCACGTTCAGGGGTGAAATCCTTGGACATTGTCTGTCCTGGGTTTGTCTGCGATTGCTTGGAAACTTTGGAAGAAATCGCCATGGAAGTCAAAGAGGCGTTCTTGGAAGAAGGCGGGCAGTCGTATGACTATATTCCCTGCTTGAACGACAACCCAGTGTGGTTACAAGCTTTGGAACAGATCAGCGCCAACCATTTGTCAGGCTGGCCGCTTCATTCTGCACCTGATGACCAAGCGCAGGCTTCTCGACAGGCCGCGCTGGCCATGGGCGCCGAGAATTAAAAGCCTCAGGGTTTGTTGCCGCTTGCAGCCGCGGGGCTTGCCGCGGTGGTTGACGCGGTAGCACTTGCACCCCCCGCAGTGGCAGGCTCGGCAGCGTTCAAGGCCTTGGTATCGGTTGCGGGGGACGTGGCTTCAGGTGACTGCGCAGTAGCGAGCGAGGATGGCGCCGCGGTCTCGCCCGTGGCCGGCTGTACGGGCGCTGTCATGCTTTGGCCCGTGGCGGTTTCGGGTGCGCTGGGGCTTGGGTCAGTGGACTCGGTGGGCTTGGGGCGCAGCAAAGCAGCCACTGCAATCGCCACCAAAAACAACACCAAAATTTTCAAGAAATAGTTGCCAGAAGCTACGGGCTCGATAAGCGCTTGGGGAGCGCTTGCGGGGGCGGTTGTGCTTGCGTTGTCCGAAGGCAAGTGAACTGTCGCTGGCTGCAGGGGCGCAGCGCTTGCCTCTGCATACGCTGGCGTTGTGGTCGTTCCATCGTCTTCGGGGGGCTGGGCCAAGAAATGCAAGGGCTCGCTGCGGCTCAAGTGAACGCCTGAGGCAGGACCGCCAGCGTAGGCCGACGTCGATACAGGCTCAGGGTGTGTCATGCGCTCAGGCTCAGAGGGCGCTGCAAACAACAGCGACTCTTCTTCGGCTTGGGGCGCCAGCAAGGGGACTTGGCCAAATAACTGCGCCTGCGACATATGCAAAAGCGAGGCAACTTTGCGAGCGGCGGTGAGTTTGACGCTCTCGCTGTAAAAAGAGCTCAAGCCACCTTCTTCAATTTGTCGCACCTGTTTAACGGATAGACAGGCCCTGGCAGCAAGGTCATTGATTGCCCATCCTTGGGCTTCGCGGCTCAATCGAACCGCACTTCCGTCTATTTGAGAAACATCCGACATTCCAAGCCTTAAGCGGGACAGCAAAGGGCTTTACTTTACCAGCAGCAACTCGCCCTTGATAGAGGCGCC
>Ga0114962_10005208_pt1 | contig 10212 bp, 9 predicted proteins | sample C_130820_MF_Meta_FD_87017 | JGI IMG/M metagenome (GOLD analysis project Ga0114962, IMG submission 87017) | Freshwater microbial communities from Lake Croche, Canada to study carbon cycling - C_130820_MF_MetaG | ecosystem: Environmental > Aquatic > Freshwater > Lake | place: Lake Croche, Canada...
TCCAACAATTACCGCGTATATGGAGACGCTGGAACAACAGTTTCCGATGGTTACGTATTGAATCCTCGCGATGTTACAAAAACAACCATTAAGGAAACCACATTGTACACGCCAAATTCTTACGTTGGAAGCCAGATGGAAGGTGGAGGATACCAAACCAATGCTCAAACGCCAATCACAAATCAGCGCGACACCACAACTTGCAGTTACACTGGAAGCGCTGGAGGTTATTCATCTGCATGGGGAGACATGAATTATGAAGCTGCTTATGCTCAACACAACAACGAATCCAAGGAGAAGGCTGTTGTTAGCAGAACAAATCACGGCAATACGAATATTTACAATCAACAAATGAATGTAAGCGTTGCTAGAATAGATTCTGATAGAGACAACACGCGAATGTGGGTGCCTACAAACATGCCTCAAATGCCAATGTCAAAAGAAGAGTACGGCAAAATGCGCGCACCACAATATTACAATCAGTGCATTGGATGTGATAGAATTAGCCCCGATATTTTGAATGCATTCAGAGAGAACCCATTCACACACAGTTTAACCGATTCAGTCTAGAAAATTTTGGAGTAAAGTATATAGTGCAAGTCATTTAAAAATTAGATCCCATATAATAAGTATGACATCTAATCTTCAACGGATATATAACTTGCCGTTAAAATTCAAAAGAACTATCAATAAACCGATCTTTTTTGACGTGTCATTGAGAGATGGTCTTCAAGGGGTTCCGCTATATAGAAAAGAAACTGTCACTTTAAATGATAAAATCGGGATTTTTCATAGCATATTGTTTAATTATATGCCGGCAAACGTGGAAATTGGTAGCATTGCAAATCCAAAAATAATGCCTATTATGGCAGATTCTTTGCAACTAAACGAATATGCAGCCAACTTTATTAAAACATCCGCAAATTATGATCCAGAGATTTATATTGTTGCTCCAAATAAAAAGGGGTTTGATATTGGCATTAAAAACGGAATAAAGAATTTTTCTTTTTTGGCTTCTCTGTCAAATAGTTTTCAAAAGAAAAACGTAAACAAGACTATTGGCGAAACTCAGATAGAATTGGAGGAAATATATAAGACGGTTGTTTCAAGCTCTACGGGTTTTAAAACAAAGTTATACATATCTTGCATAAATGAGTGCCCTTTAGAAGGAAGGATAGATAACGATGTTATTGTTCATGAAATCTTAAAATATCACAAGATGTTCCCACTTTTTAATGAATTTTGTTTGTCAGACACCTGCGGATCTCTCAAGTTTGAAGATTACAAATATATTGTTGACAATTGTTTGTTTTTTGGAATGCCGGCTTCAAAGATATCAGTTCATTTGCACGTTAATAAGGAAAGTGTTGATGAAATAAAACAAATAATCTTTCATTCGCTTGATAATAATATTATCAGGTTTGACGTTTCTGTATTAGAATCGGGAGGTTGTTCTGTAACACTTCCATCGTCGGAATTATTGCCAAATTTGTCTTATGAGATGTTTAATCAGATATATTCAAAATACCTCTTGTTGCGATCTGACGCGGTGTAACATAGACAAACAAATGGAAACAAAGACAAACAATGGAAACAAATATAAATAGCGTATAATATAATATAAAAAAAACTGGCATAACTTACATAACATGTCATTAAATATACATCAATCCATTATAGAAAAATTAAAATACTTTCACGATAAGCATAAAACGCCAAATATAATTTTTCATGGCCAATCTGGTTGCGGAAAAAGAACGATTGTAAACGACTTTATTAACATAATTTATAATGGAGACAAAGAGAGAATAAAGACCTTTGTTATGTATGTAAACTGTGCCCATGGAAAGGGAATTAAGTTCATCCGCGAGGAACTAAAATTCTTTGCAAAAACTCACATTAACTCAAATGGCGGAGATATTTTCAAGAGCATTGTTTTATTGAATGCAGATAAGTTGACAATAGACGCGCAATCAGCTCTTAGAAGATGCATTGAATTGTTTAGTCATACAACCAGGTTTTTCATTATTGTTGAGGATAAATATAAGCTTTTAAAGCCGATATTGTCAAGATTTTGCGAGATTTATGTTCCGGAGCCCAGTTATAATGGGTCTGTTATTAATTTATACAAGTTTAACCTGGCAGAAACCTTTAAAATGAAAGATGTAAAAACTCACCGTTTGGAGTGGTTAAAAAAGGAACTACAAAAACTTTCAGTCAATTTAAAATTAACGCACGACGATTTGATTAGTTTTTCAACGAAATTGTACGAGAAGGGATATAGCGGTTTAGATTTAATCCAGTTTCTAGAAAAGCCGACGAATATAAAAATAAATAATTTTAGAGAAGAAAAACGATTTGAGTTGCTATTTGCCTTTAATAAAATCAGGAAAGAGTTTAGAAACGAGAAAATACTCATTTTATTCATTTTGAATTTTGTCTTTTTGAGTTTAGAATACAATTTAGAAAATATATCATTTATGTAAACATGGATGATTTTAATGTGTCTAGTTTGCATGAATCAAAAAATGAATGGGGTTCACGTTTGCTAACAATAGTTACTCCTCATATTATTGACGGGTTGCGATCTATTTTTGATGAAGCCGTTAAGTTGTGTAGAGAGAACAACGAGATGGATAAGTATTTAATGACGTTTCAAAATTTTATCACAAGAATTCCCAAGTGGAACTCAAATATTATTGAAAACGAAAAGAATCGCATCGTGGAAAAAAGTGGATGCGGATATTTAGAAGATTTGGTGACTTGTGTTCACATTATTCAACTTAAATTGTTGTCAGCTATTCGCGTTGGGCAAAAACAGAAAAAGATTGACATAACGATTCCCAAGCTTGATGATTTCATCCATAAAATTTATATTAATGTTGCCAGAAAGATATACAAGAATGTATATTTGTTTGAAATTGGCATACCTCCATTGCAAACGCAAAAGCATCACAGAGAATTGGAAATCATTGTGCAAGAATGTATTTTAAATACGGTGAGAGACAGCATTCCCGTTGAAGCTATTTTACAGGCTTATATGGACGAAACTATTGAGGAACACGTTGTTGAAGAAATTAAAGAGCAAGAGATTGAAGATCCTAATAAAGACGCTGTCAAGCAAGACGGTCCTGCGCAGATTATCTCCGAGACTAGAGAACCCATTGCGGTGGAACCCGAAGACTCTTCTCCAAAACAATTGGAGTCAAATGATATTTCTTCTATTTTAGAACAAAATAGATTGGAAGCGCAAATTGCATTCCCAAGTTTGTCAAATGAAGACGATGCGCTAGGAGGCGGCAATTCTTCGTCGTCAAAGTTGTCATTTAGTGACATTGATTATGCAGCGGATTCGGAAAACAACGTTCAAGTTGTTGATGCGCCAAAGAATTACGAGAGACTGGAAGAAATTAGCGCAATGAGAAACGCGCAAAGAAGACTGGAAGAGGAAGATGATTATGAAGACGAAAAAGTTAGATTGCAAATTTTTGATCAAGACGTAGCATTGGATAATTTAGATGTTCATAACATTGAATTCCCTGAAATGCGATTGGAACCCGATTTATTGTTAGATGACGTTGAAGTTTTAGCATAAATCTAATAGCTAAATTGCGTAAAACTAAAAATAAGAATGTAGTCATTTAAATTATAAAAATGAATACATTTGTCATCGCGGGAATAATATCATTTGTTTATTTTATAGTTAAGTTTATTGAAATGCGATTTGTTGACAGGGAAAGCAAACCTCTCAAATTTCTTATTCGCGATTCCCTTTTAGTATATTTTAGCGTTGTTTCTGGGTTATTTATTATTGACCAATTGAAACCGGTTATTCAAGAAGGTGGGGAAAATGCCGTAGTAAATCCCGCGGTTTTTACAGACAATCCCGGATTCTAAAAATAAAACATTTACAAAAAAAATTGAAACCTTATTTTATAAAAAATAAAAAGCAACAAATCCAAAAGCAAAAGTAAAACTAAAAGTAAAACCAAATCTAAAACCAAATCCAAAACCAAATCTAAAACCAAAAAATGTCAGTGCAACCTACGTTCATGTCAACCGGCAAAGGCCTTGTAAAAATTAATACGGATTCTAGGGTAAATTATCGTCTCAAGACCAACGGAAAATATGTAATGTGGTTGCCCGCCACCGAAGAGGTTATTTACTTAAACTGCTATGGAATTGCCATTCGGGCTGCAGATTTGACAATTTTGAAGCACACTAAAGCCGGAAAGCCAGTGACATACGATTTGAACTGTACTTTTGGATACCAATTTGAAAATTTTGATTCAGTTTGTTTTAATAGTTTTAATTACCGCGAAAAATGCGAACTCTATGCACTGGAAGACATTTACGCTATTTCGGACGCGGCATTTTTGGAAGACATTTAAGGATTCTAATCTAATTTATCTACCACTCCATACCTTAACCACGGGCAATCTAGGTATTTTTTTATTACGAGCATTCTCGCAATGTTCGTTGTATGTATAACCCCATTCACAGTATTTTTTAATGTCGCCCAATAAAGAATTCATTCGCAGCCTCCGCAAATATTCAATAAAGAAGATGACTCCCATTATTCTCTCTAAACAACATCTATCAGAGCGACAAGTCACGACGTTTAATAGATTAAACAAGTTGTATTTATTTCTAATTCCAATAAGAAAATCGCGATTAATAAAACTTTGAACGCCGAAACACCCCGACCATATTTCTTTATTTGCAGGGCCCAACACATCATACTCCTTATTTTGCAATAATGTGCTCATTATTTCATAATTATTTGAAAGAGTTCCAACAAGTCTCAATGTATTATTAAAATTCTCCTTTTTCTCGTTATGAAAATGCCACAAAGGAAGAACTTTTATTCCTTTTTTTATAAGATGCTCAAATGGAATTCTATTTTGCATAAATACGCTATCGTGTATTATTACTGCGTTGTCAAAATAGTGTTCTTTGAAGAAATAGTAGTACGGCAAAAGCTCGCCGCGGCCTTTAAATTCTGATTCTATATATTCTACATTTTTATATTCATAATTTGCCTTTAAAAAGTCGGGGTTACTATTATCATCAATGACAACAATTTTCTTTAGAGGATAACAACGTCTAATGTGGAGAATGCATTCGTTCCAATATTTGTTCGTTGTTTCTGAATTAACGTGTCTCGTTATTATAAACCCGAAATTGTCAGGAGTCATTTTATTTAATAAACAAATAAAATAACTTTATAACTTAATCTAAAAACTCTCTCACGGTGTAGCAGTTTCACTTGAAAAAACGGGGATTGCGTCTATGTTGACAATATTCTCTCCAGGAGGAACGCTAGATTTTGAAACAGAAAATCTTTTAAACTCTTCTCGTTCAAGCTGAGCTTGAGGCGTGTGGTGGTGAACGCAACGGGCAATCATTTTGTAAAGTTTGAAATCGGGATATCTCTCTACTCCATTGTTTTTATAAAGAATATTTATGCCATTGTCGTCCAAGCACCATTCATAAATGATCTTAACAATGGGTTCGCACGCATCCAAATCAGTTATTTCGTCTAAATCCTCAATGATATAATCAAATATGGAGCACGCCAAACGACACAAATCAAAGCTATAATTTGGCTCTAATCTGGGTTTCTTTTCATTAAAATATGGCTCTGTGTTATATTGTGTGGCAGCATCGGCACCTGGTTGATAACTATCGCTGCAAAACAATTTGCCGTCAAATTTGTAAATGGCTCTTCCAAAATCAATGATTTTAAATATGCGACCATAAGTGGGAACCTTATAATAAGTCTTTCTATAACAGTAGTAAATATATTTTTCGTCAGTTGAATTATACATCACATTATTAGTGTGTAAATCATTGTGAGTGAATGAAAACGCCTTTTGATAAGTAATTAAAACCATAATTATTTGGAATAACGCTGAGAACCATTCTCCATGAGTAAGTTCATTGTTTATAATTAAATCGTCAAACGTGTTTTCGCAATTTTCCATGCAAATAATTTGAACTGGGAATTCGGGTATTGTTGCGTATATTTCTTGCTCCTCGCATTCTTCTGAAGAATTGTCATCTGTCCACACATCCGACCCGGAATTGTCTTCTTGATCGGGTTCGTTGTTGTCGCTTTCGCTTTCCAATAGATCATTGTTTTCTACATCATTTTCGTTTTCATTATTTGATGTGTGAGATGTTCGCGACGAACACGTTGAAGAAGATTTTATTGTGGTTGTTCTCAGCTCTTTTGAAGTAAAAAAATCAGAGTTTGTAATATCAACCAATTCAACATTATTATCTTTCAAATCGGCCAATGTGATGTGAGCATCCGCGGTTTCATCTATAGTGAATATATCATCAAAGAGAGAATTATCAATTGATTTCGCTGATAGAGCCGATTTATTACTCAAATTGTGATCTATTTTTATCGGAGGTTTAGATTCCTCTTTGTCTTGTTCATATAAAAAGCTATAATCATCAACTTGGAAAGCCACGTTTTTGTTTTTATTGAAAAACTCTGATTTGCAGAGGTACTCCAAGTCATCAATAACGTTGAGTTTAAAATTATTTTTTATTCCCAAAAACGAGCCGTAATAATCAACCCCATTAATAAACTTGTAATTTTGGATCAACATGCTTGCAAGAAACGAGAAGAATCCGTCAACGTACGCAGAATTATTACTATCCAATATTTTGGGGTGCACATCTCCTATATCTGAATTAAAATTTGGCAATTTCAATAATGTTGGATCATTTACATTGTATTTTCCGATTAAGAATTTGAATGGATCCAAGAGAGGCGCCATTTTAAAAAATACGTTTTTCTTTTTAATCTTTCTAGACTCTGAGTGTTGAATGGAACAACTATATAAATTCTTAGAGTCGTCTACATTATTTTTAATAGTTGCCAAAAACCAAGGATGATTTAAATTGAGGGAGTTGTAATTTGTTTCGTTCAATAAGAAAAACCTTTTGTAGATGGGTATATAATTTTGCACTTGTGAGAGAAAAGTTAATTCTTCGTTTTGGAATGATTTGAATAACTCAGAATTTTTTCTCTTTTCATAGTTAATTTTAAGAGTATTGTTATCCATTAGCTAAATAATATATTACTTTTATTATTTTTTAACTCAATTCAAAACGAGTGTATTAGTTTTAGTAATGTGCGTTTTATAAATTAAATGAATTTTCTAAAGTAACAATAACAAGAACATCATGACTTTAGAACTCAAGAAATTTGATATGAAAACGATTAGTTTCAAACCGAATGAATCTAAAGGGCCGGTCGTTGTTTTAATTGGTCGTCGTGATACTGGTAAATCGTTTCTTGTGAGAGACTTGTTATTCTATCATCAAGATATTCCCATTGGAGTTGTGGTGGCCGGAACAGAAGAAGGTAACGGTTTCTATGGAAAAATGGTTCCAAAGTTGTTTATTCACAATGAATACAACACTGCAATCGTTGAGAACATTTTAAAGCGACAAAAGTCTGTTTTAAAGCAGATTAAAAAAGAAATGGAGACTTTTAAAAGAAGCACAATTGACCCGCGAGCTTTTGTAATTCTTGACGATTGTCTTTACGACGGAACATGGACTCGCGATAAAATGATGCGACTTCTTTTCATGAACGGGAGACATTGGAAAATCATGCTTATCATAACAATGCAATATCCTCTAGGAATTCCACCAACTCTGAGAACCAATATAGATTATGTGTTTATTCTGAGAGAACCTTATATCGCAAATAGGAAGCGCATTTACGAGAATTATGCGGGAATGTTTCCAACGTTTGAGTCTTTTTGCCAAGTCATGGATCAATGTACAGAGAATTATGAGTGTTTGGTGATAAACAATAACGCAAAATCAAATAGATTGCACGAACAAGTGTTCTGGTATAAAGCAGACTCGCACAACGACTTCAAATTAGGATCAAAAGAATTCTGGGAACTCAGCAAAGACATTAACTCAGACGAAGAAGATGAAAAATACGACCCAAATAACGCCAAGAAGCGAGGCCAAGGCCCCAAAATCAGCGTGAAAAAGACAAAGTGGTAATATAATGTTAAATTGATAAATTATCTTATATTATATTATGGAGAACCCACCTCTGTCATCTCAAGACAAGATAAATGCGGATGTAAAAAATAAATTAAAAGAATTAGAAGAGCAAGTTCCCAAGAATGAACAGGAAACACGCGCGTTATTAAACCAATTTGACCCAAATAGTTTAGCAAAATTGCCTGCTGGGAAAAAATCTATTAGGGATGTAATTGTTAAAATTATAGACGCATATAGCGACAAAGTTACTACCAAAGAACAAAAAATGATTATTTCAAAGTTGGATGATGTACGTAATGCGTTAAATGAAGCAATTCAAAAAACGGTTTTTACTGGGTTAAAAAATAGCATGGCAAGAACATACAACAGAATGACAGGAAGAAGCAGTGGAGGAAAAAAAACAAGAACAAGAAGGAGAAAAGGTGGTCAAGAAAGAAACGCTCTTGCTTTGCAATTTCCAAATGAAGATGAGGAACTGCCATTTTCTGGGGAAGCTCAAGGACTTCCAGTAATGCGCAATTTAAAAAATTTATCAGAATTAACAGACTCGGAAAAAATAACAGCGAGAGAAGAAGCCGATGCTCGGAGAGCAAATAGTCTGGCTTATCGTCTTGATAATATGGCTCAACGCCTTGAATATGGTATGAGACACACTGGTTGCTCGCCTTCAAGACCAGATAGATGTATTTTAAAATTAATCTATCGGCTATTGTTTCTTGCTGTAGGGTTACCATTAGGTTTGGTTTGGTCAGTTGGCATGTTTGTTTATTGTGGGTTAAGAGTAGCTTATCCATTTTTATTGCCAGTTCGGTTATTAATACTACTGCTTATGAGGTTATTTAATTTATCTTCCACGGGATATTTTAAATTTGACGGTGATTTTGCGAGTGACGATTCTTTAATGCAAATATTTGCGCCAATTCCAGAAGACAATACAGTAAATTTGGAGCCAATGACAAACTTACAATTTAACCCACCTGTAAACAGCGTCGTCCTATCTGTAAACAGAGACGGTACAACTGCAAACAGAAACGACCTCAGACCACGCGTAATTGAAACAGCCGAGGCTGATTACCCACTAGCTGAGGCTAAGTATGCCCCTGAAAATGAAGGAGGCAAAAGGAGGAAATCAATAAAAACCAGAAAACAAAAATATCGTTCAAGAAAATCAAAAAAACAAAGAAATAAAAAATAATACCAAATCGTTATATTAATTGCAATAATATAATGATTATTAATTTAGAGTGTGTGTTTACTCGCTCTTATCCTTGATGGCAAAAGGGCCGCTTAGAAGCTCGCTTTGACCATTGTCGGTCTTGCCCACAACAATATTCTCGCCCTCAAAAAGCTCCGCGCGAATGTCGGCGGCAGAAATAGATTCTTGATCCTTCAAAGATCTCTCTTGCGTGTTAACATTGTTAACCCCGATAAGGTTTCCTTCCTCGTCAATTGTCTGAGTAAGAGTGGCTCCAGTCTTCTCGGCCAACTTAATATTCTCGTCAATGGCCTTCTTCTTCGTCTCCTTCACTCGCTGCTCAAATGCACTCTTGGCAAAAGACTCGTTCTTGTTCTTTTCCTGCATAAGTTGGTTCAACTCGTCTTCCATGTATTCAACGCGACCCGTCTTGTAAGCCTCTGGATCCCAAGGCATCCACAACCCAATGGGGCCAACAAAGACGTCGTGGTTGGGGTCAAGCTCGCGCAACATCTTGCAGCGCAATTCGGCTTCCTCCATGGTAGGATAAGCGCCACGAACCTTGATTCCACGCGTGGAGGTTTGGAATGAATGCTTTGTGTTAAAAGAATTCTCAAGCTCCTCTTCATTCTGATCCAAAAACGTCTTGTAGTCGTTCTCCATTCCTCCCTCAACAAATGATGCTTGCTCTTCGGTCAAAAACTCCTTGAAATCCTTGGAGATGTCATCAAATGAAAGCTTGTATTTGTAACTGACAAAATTTAAGAACTGAATAAACTTCTCCATACTCTTTGAAAATTCCCATTTCTTTAGAAACTCTTCAAAAAAATACATCTCCTTTTGCTTGACAATTTTTTCAGGAGAAAGGAAAGAAATACACACAAATTTTTGACCGGCAATCGGCTTATCCTCGTCCAAAACGTCAACGTATTTAGGATTAATTTCTCCGGTTTCAGTAAGTTTCTTTTCAA
>Ga0114962_10005212_pt1 | contig 10207 bp, 10 predicted proteins | sample C_130820_MF_Meta_FD_87017 | JGI IMG/M metagenome (GOLD analysis project Ga0114962, IMG submission 87017) | Freshwater microbial communities from Lake Croche, Canada to study carbon cycling - C_130820_MF_MetaG | ecosystem: Environmental > Aquatic > Freshwater > Lake | place: Lake Croche, Canada...
CACCAAACTGGCCAAGCAACAAGCCGCGAAGTTGGAGAACATGTTCTCTGACATGACCTCTGGTGAAGTGAAAAACTTACCCATCATCATCAAAGCCGATGTGCAGGGTTCGCAAGAAGCTTTGGCTGCGTCTTTGCTCAAACTCACCAACGAAGAGGTGCGTGTGCAGTTGGTCTACGGTGCTGTCGGTGGTATCAGCGAATCCGATATCAATTTGGCCATCGCGTCCAAAGCCGTGATCATTGGCTTTAACACCCGAGCAGATGCGGGTGCGCGAAAACTGGCTGAAAACAATGGTGTTGAGATTCGCTACTACAACATCATTTATGACGCAGTTGACGAACTCAAAGCCGCCATGTCGGGCATGTTGACGCCTGATAAAAAGGAAGAAATCATCGGCATGGCCGAGATTCGACAAGTCTTCCGTATCAGCAAAATCGGTGCGATTGCCGGTTGCATGGTCACCAATGGCTTTGTGCGCCGCAACGCCCGTTTGCGTTTGCTGCGCGATAACGTGGTGGTTTTCACGGGTGAACTCGATAGCTTGAAGCGTTTCAAAGATGATGTGCGAGAGGTCAAAGAAGGCTTCGAGTGCGGCTTGAACCTTAAGGGCTACAACGATATCAACGAGGGCGATCAACTTGAGTTCTTTGAAATCAAGGAAGTTGCACGAACAATTTAAGTTTGCATGCCCGCCAAGAAGTCTTCAACGCCCCATCGTGGCTTTCGCGTCGCTGACCAGATACAGCGTGATCTGGCGGATTTGATACGTGACGTGAAAGATCCACGCATAGGCATGGTCACTGTCCAATCGGTGGAAGTCACACCTGATTACGCCCATGCCAAAGTGTTTGTCAGCGTGTTGGTGGGAGACCCTGAAACGTGTTTGGAAGGTTTAAACCAAGCAGCTGGTTATTTGCGCAACGGTTTGTTCAAGCGCTTACATATCCACACCGTACCCACTTTGCATTTTCTATACGACCGTACACCCGAGCGAGCCGCTGATATGAACGCATTGATCGCTCGCGCAGTGGCTTCTCGTGCCAAGGAATCCGATACGCCATGAACGCGCCACGCACCAGGGTGCAACGGCGCCCTGTGCATGGGGTGTTGTTGCTCGATAAACCGCTGGGACTGTCCAGCAACCAAGCTTTGCAAAAAGCCAAGTGGTTGCTTCGCGCTGAAAAAGCCGGCCACACAGGCACGCTAGACCCCATGGCCACGGGCGTGTTGCCCCTGTGTTTTGGAGCGGCCACCAAATTCAGCCAACTGCATTTGGATGCAGACAAAACCTATGAAGCGGTGTTGCGACTGGGGCAGCGCACCAGTACCGCGGACGCAGAAGGCGAAGTCATCGCCCAAGCCGACGTGAACTTCACGCCTGAGAAACTGCAACAAGTCCAAGCCTTGTTCACCGGCCCTTTGCAACAGATTCCCCCTATGCACAGTGCTTTGAAAAAAGATGGCAAAGCTTTGTATGCGTACGCTCGCGAGGGTATTGAGGTTGAACGTGCGCCACGCAGCGTGGTGATTCATTCGTTGGAGCTTAAAGAACTCCCCACTGAAAACGGTGTGCGCAGCGTTTGGCTAAAGGCGCATTGCTCTAAGGGGACTTACATCAGAACCCTGGGCGAAGACATCGGTAACGCCTTGGGTTGCGGCGCTTTTCTCAGCGCTTTGCGCAGGGTCAAAAGCGGGCGTTTTGGCATCACCGAGTGTTTCACCCTCGAAGCCTTGGAAGCCTTGCAAGAAAACCAGCGCTACAAACCATTGCGAGCCGTGGATGTTTTGCTCGACAGTCATCACCCAATCACATTACAGCCCGATGATGCAGGACGGTTCCTCAGCGGCTTGCGTCGCCGTGGCGATTGGCCCGATCACGATCAAGTGGCCGTGTATGGCGCCCAACCCCACGCCTTGCTTGGCACAGCCCATGTACGCGCTGGGGAATTGATTCCCGAACGCTTATTGAATCCCCAAGAAATCCAATCCTTACTCGAGAGTGCAGCATGACATTACAAATTCGAAACATCGCCATCATTGCCCACGTTGACCATGGCAAAACCACCATGGTCGATCAGTTACTTCGCCAATCGGGCACCTTTGCCGAGCACGAAAAAGTGGTGGACACCGTGATGGACAACAACGCGATTGAGCGCGAACGTGGCATCACCATCTTGGCCAAAAACTGCGCTGTCAGCTGGAAAGGTACACACATCAACATCGTCGATACCCCTGGCCACGCAGACTTTGGCGGCGAAGTAGAGCGTGCTTTGTCCATGGTTGACGGTGTGGTGTTGTTGATCGATGCGCAAGAAGGCCCCATGCCGCAAACCCGCTTCGTGACCAAGAAAGCCTTGGCCTTGGGTTTAAAACCTATCGTCGTGGTCAACAAAGTCGACAAACCTGGATCGCGCCCCGACGCGGTGATCAACGCGGCTTTTGAGTTGTTCGACAAGCTGGGTGCCAACGACGAGCAATTGGACTTTCCCGTGGTCTATGCCTCTGGCATCAATGGCTGGTCGTCGTTGGTGGAAGGCGAGGCCGGTGCGCAATGGGGCCCTGACATGTCGGCTTTGTTTGATACCGTTTTGAAGCACGTACCGCCCCACCAAGGTGACCCGTCAGCGCCGCTTCAGTTGCAAATTTCCGCCTTAGACTTCTCCACCTTTGTCGGGCGCATTGGTGTGGGTCGCATCAGCGCAGGCACTTTGAAGCCTGGCATGGATGTGGTGGTCATGGAAGGCGTTGGCGGCGCACCCGTCAAAGGGCGTGTCAACCAAGTATTGAAGTTTCAAGGTTTGGAGCGTATCCAAGCCGCCGAGGCCGGTCCTGGCGACATCGTGTTGATCAACGGTATTGCCGACATTGGCATTGGCGTGACCATCACCGACCCCTTGAACCCCAGTCCTTTGCCCATGCTCAAAATCGACGAACCCACCTTGACCATGAATTTTTGCGTCAACACGTCGCCCTTGGCGGGTCGTGAAGGCAAGTATGTGACCAGCCGTCAAATCTGGGACCGTTTACAAAAAGAGTTGCAGCACAACGTTGCACTTCGTGTGAAGGAAACTGATGAAGATGGTATTTTTGAGGTGGCTGGTCGGGGTGAATTGCACCTGACCATTTTGTTAGAAAACATGCGCCGTGAAGGCTATGAACTGGCTGTGTCCAAACCCCGCGTGGTGTATCGCGACATTGACGGTGAGCGCAATGAACCCATTGAGATGGTCACCGCTGACATTGAAGAAAACCACCAAGGTGGCGTGATGCAAGCCCTGGGTGAGCGAAAAGGCGAACTGGTGAACATGGATCCCGATGGCCGTGGCCGTGTGCGTTTGGAATACCGTATCCCTGCCCGTGGGTTGATTGGCTTTACCAATGAATTTTTGAATTTAACCCGCGGTACAGGCTTGATTTCAAATATTTTTGATGGCTATGAGCCCCACAAAGGTGATATTGGCGGCCGTAAAAACGGTGTGCTCATTTCCATGGACGACGGCGAAATTTTCACCTACGCCTTGGGTAAGCTAGATGACCGAGGCCGCATGTTTGTCAAACCCAATGACCCTGTGTACGAAGGCATGATTGTGGGTATCCACAGCCGTGACAACGATTTGGTGGTCAACGCTACGCGTACCAAACAGTTGACCAATTTCCGTGTCAGCGGCAAAGAAGACGCCATCAAAATCACGCCCCCTATTCAACTGACTTTGGAGTATGGCGTCGAGTTCATTGATGATGACGAATTGGTTGAAATCACGCCCAAGAGCGTTCGCCTGCGTAAACGCCATTTGAAAGAGCATGAACGCAAGCGTGCCAGTCGCGAAGGCTGATCCACCTGTCATGGCGTTTAAGCTCAGCTTCTTCGAGAGTTTCAAATGAATGATGCAGTGCCATTGAAGCAAGGTGATGTGTTGGCCGAGGTGCAGGGGGAAGTGGGCTTGATCACCCTGAACCGCGCCAAGGCATTGAATGCTTTATCGCTGGACATGGTGCGCAGCATCACGCAGGTGTTGTCCGCATGGCAGCACGATGCGCGTGTACAGGCTGTGGCCATGCGTGGCATGGGCAAAGAGGGCGCGTTTGGTGCTTTTTGTGCGGGCGGCGATATTCGCTTTTTTCACCAAGCTGCATTGGCGGGTGACCCTCGGTTGGAAGATTTTTTCACCGAGGAATATCGCCTTAACCACTTGATTCACTGTTATGCCAAACCTTGCGTGGTGTTCATGGACGGTGTGGTCATGGGTGGGGGCATGGGTTTGGCACAAGGCGCCAAGTTGCGTATAGCCACCGAGCGCACCAAGATGGCCATGCCCGAAACCCTGATTGGTTTGTTCCCCGACGTGGGTGGCGGCTATTTTTTGAGTCGCTGCCAAGGCGCATTGGGTGAATATTTGGGTCTGACGGGACACATGCTCAATGGCGCTGAAGCGGTGTTCGCAGGCTTGGCTGATGTCTTGGTGGACAGTGCTTCATTGAATGCAATGTGGACACAGTTGCCCGCACAGCATTGGTCGCAACCTGATGCTTTAAAAACTTTCACAAGATCATTTCAAACCACAACCCCACAAGATACCCTTTCATGGTGGACCGACAGCTTGAACCAAGCGTTCAGTGCGCCGGATCTGCAAAGCATCGCCAGCGCATTGAAAGCATCGAACAACCAGCATGCTTTGGAAGCTTTGCACAAGCGCTCGCCTCTGATGTTGGCCGTCACGCTTGAACACATACGCCGCGCTCGCCACATGCACTTAAGTGGCGAACTGCGCATGGAACGGGACATGGTGCGCCACAGTTTCCACCCACAGCATTTGCACCGCACACCTGCGCAAAGCGACACGGTAGAGGGTATTCGTGCCCTGGCGGTGGACAAAGACCATGCGCCACGTTGGTCGCCTGCGCATATCGATGAAGTCACCACCGACATGGTGATGCCTTTTTTCACCAGCCCTTGGCCTGCTGCTGCACATCCTTTGCAGGACTTGCAAGCACCTGTGGCTTGAACTTAAATGAGGAAGCCACATGGCTACGCCCATCAAGGTATTGTTTGGATTTCACGCTGTGGGTGTGCGCCTGAAAACCGCGCCTGCTTCGGTCATTGAGGTCTTCATCGACCCCACCCGACGCGACGCGCGTATGCGCCAGTTTCAAGAGCGAGCCAAAGAAGCCAAGGTGAAATTGGTGGAAGCAGATGGCCCACGTTTGGCACAACTTGCGGGCAGCCATGGCCACCAAGGTGTGGTGGCCCGTGTATATGCCATCGACATTGCCAAGTCCTTGGACGCTTGTTTGGAGGCCTTGCCCTCGGATGTGCCTGCCTTGCTGTTGGTGCTCGATGGCATCACTGACCCACACAACTTAGGTGCCTGCTTGCGTGTTGCTGATGGTGCAGGTGTGCATGCGGTGATTGCGCCCAAAGACCATGCGGTAGGCATCAATGCCACGGTGGCCAAAGTGGCCAGCGGCGCGGCTGAAACCGTGCCGTACTTCATGGTGACCAATTTGGCCCGGACGTTGAATGAACTGAAAGAGCGCAATATTTGGGTCACTGGCACCAGCGATGATGCGCCACAAACTTTGTACCAGGTCGACTTGAAAGTTTCTACCGCTTGGGTCTTGGGCGCAGAGGGCGACGGTTTGCGCCAGTTGACCCGCAAGACCTGCGATCAACTTGTGTCCATACCCATGGCCGGTGGCGTTGAGAGCCTCAACGTGTCGGTGGCCAGCGGTATTTGTTTGTACGAAACCGTCAGACAGCGAAGCGGTCGCTAAGCAGGGCCCAGCGCTCATGGTCACGCCATTGCCCGTTTTTTCGCAAAAATTGACGGCTTATGCCTTCTTTTTCAAAACCACAAGCCTTCACCAAGGCAATCGAAGCGGTGTTATCAGGTTGGATATTGGCTTCTAAGCGATGCAGTTTCAGCGGGCCAAAGGCCTTGTCAATGACTTGCGCAACAGCATTTCGCATAAAGCCTTGCTGCAGTTGTCCGGCAAAGCCGTAATAGATGAGATAGGCATTTTGAAAATCCCCTCGGAAAATATCTTGCAGTTCAACCACGCCAACCATTTCATCGGTGTCTGTGCGAATGGCCACATAGGCTTGGTCGTGCGCCGTATTCATCTCTTGCACATAGCGCTGAAAAGCCTTGGCGCTGGTTGGCACCTGCACCCAAGAGCGATGCAAGTCACGGCTGCGACGTATATGCGCCATGAAGATTTTTTCATCTGAAGCCTTGAGATGGCGAAGGTGTACTCTGCGCATCTCACAAACCCAATGCTGCTCCTGCCAGCGCACCACCCAACATCAACCACAACAGGTGAACGCGGGTGAACAACACGATCAACATACTGGCTGCGCAGATCAACAGCAAACGCCAATCCATCTGTGGGTTGCTGGCGGTTTGCAGCAACCATCCCGCAGACAGCATGAGCCCCATCACCAGCGGCAACATGCCAGTTTTGAAAGCACGAACACCCAAGGCATGTTGATGCAATTGCAACCACTTCACCATGAAGTAACTCAGCAGCGAGGAGGGCAGAACCGCAGCGATGAGCAAACTCAAAGCCGTGAGCAAACCCGTGGCCATGGCCACACCACCTGCTTCAAAACCACCTGCTGCTTGCAAGCCCATGTTCCACCCCATCACAGCCACCAGCAAGATGTTGGGGCCAGGCGCGATTTGCGACAGCGTCACCGATTGGCTGAAGGCCGTTTCACTCAGCAGTTGCAAGTCGCTCACCAAATAGCGGTGCATCTCGGGCACGATGGCCAATGCGCCTCCTACCGCCAACAGCGACAACATACAAAAATGCAAATGCAATTCAAGCCAGAGCGACCAAGTCATGCGTCATCCTTGGTTTGTAAGCGCCACCAGGTCAGGCCGCAGGAGACCAGACCCACCACGCCAATCACTTTGGCCAAAGACCAGTGAACCACGGCTGCCAATCCAAAACCAACAACCATCAAGAGCAAAGCCAGCGGCCAGCCCAAGGGGTGCTGCTTCAACGCAGGCCAAAAGCGCCAACCGGCCGCCATCACCATGCCGGCAGCGGCCACGCCCATGCCGTGCAATGCAGAAGCCACGATGGGCAGGTATGCAAAGGCTTGAAATGCGAACACGATAGACAGCATCAACAGGCCGGGTAGCAGCAGCAACCCGCTCATTGCTGCCAAAGCACCCGTCGGGCCAAAGTGTTTACCGCCGAACATGACGGAAAGATTCACCACATTCGGGCCGGGCAGGGTTTGCGCCAGCGCCCATTCCTCGGCGAATTCGGACAGCGTCATCCACTGTTTGCGGTCAACGATTTCGCGCTGGACCACGGCCAACACGCCGCCAAAGCCTTGCAGGCCCAGCCAGGTGAAGGACAAAAATAAATCGGTGCGGGAGCGGGGACGATGTGAAATGGTCAGGCTTCCCAGGGGTTGATTAATTTCACGTTGAAGCCGCACATCGCATGGCATTGAGGGGGATGATTATTTTCCAGCGTCTGCTTGAAGCAACTACGCAGTCTCAATGTGCAACATCAGCGTGGGCGCTTCAAAATCAATTCCTTCTCGACCAGGAATGGCTTTCATGACCTCCAACAGGCTTTCTGGGAATCAATGCTTGTATGCTACGACAATTGACATTTATAGTCATCTGATGTTTGAAGCATGCCTCGAAGAAGCAAGGCCATTTCATGCCCAAAGCTTTGAGAATGTCTATGCCACATAGAATCATAGGCTAATGAACGCTCCTGTTGATGTCTCCTTTTTCCAGCGCATTGCCAAGCCCCTGACCAGTTACCGCAAGTATTGGGCAGCGAGGTTTGGTGCGGCACCGTTTTTACCCATGAGCCGCACCGAGATGGCGCAGCTGGGCTGGGACAGTTGCGACATCATTTTGGTCACCGGCGACGCCTACGTGGACCACCCGAGTTTTGGCATGGCCGTGATTGGTCGCATGTTGGAAGCCCAGGGTTTTAGGGTGGGCATCATCGCCCAGCCCGATTGGCAAAGTGCCGAGCCGTTTCAAGCTTTAGGCAAACCCAATTTATTTTTCGGTGTCACTGCGGGCAACATGGACTCCATGATCAACCGCTACACCGCAGACCGCAAAATCCGAAGCGACGACGCTTACACAGCAGGTGGTGTGGGCGGCAAGCGCCCTGACCGCAGTGTCTTGGTTTACACCCAACGCTGCCGTGAGGCTTACCCCGAGGTACCCATCATCATTGGCGGCATCGAGGCCTCGTTGCGCCGCATTGCCCACTACGACTATTGGCAAGACAAGGTGCGACGTTGCATTTTGGTCGACGCCAAAGCCGATTTGCTCCTCTACGGCAATGCTGAACGTGCATTGGTGGAGGTTGCGCACCGCATTGCTGCCAAAGAACCCATTGCCAATATCACCGATGTGCGCGGCACCGCTTTCATGGTGAGAAACACGCCTGCGGATTGGTTTGAAATCAACAGCACTGAAGTGGACACGCCGGGGCGGATTGAAGCCCATGTGAACCCGTATTTGATGGTCAGCGAACAAGCCCAAGCCCAGGGCGAAACTTGCGCACGAGACGACGAAGCCAAAGCGGTGGCTGATGCGGCCAATCAAAAAACCGGCTTCACCGTTTCACCTTTGAAGTTTGTGCCCAACCCTGCACTGAGCGCTGGCAAAATCAAAGTGCCCCCGCGTGAACGCTCGGTGATTCGCTTGCCCAGCTACGAGCAAGTCAAGAGCGACCCCGTGCTTTATGCCCACGCCAACCGGGTGCTGCATTTGGAAACCAACCCAGGCAATGCGCGTGCTTTGGTGCAAGCGCATGGCGAAGGCCGCACGGCACGCGATGTGTGGATCAACCCGCCACCCATACCTTTGACCACAGCGGAGATGGACCATGTGTTCGATCTGCCTTATGCCCGCAGTCCCCATCCGGCTTATGCAGACAAGCAAGGCGGCCACGACGGCGAGACCAAAATCCCCGCCTGGGAGATGATTCGTTTCAGCGTCAACATCATGCGCGGCTGTTTTGGTGGTTGCACGTTTTGTTCCATCACCGAACACGAAGGCCGCATCATCCAAAGCCGCAGCGAAGAGTCCATCTTGCGCGAGATTGAAGACATACGCGACAAAGTTCCCGGCTTCACTGGCGTGGTCAGCGACCTCGGTGGCCCCACCGCCAATATGTACCGCATTGGTTGCAAAACGCCAGAGATTGAAGCCGCGTGTCGCAAACCCAGTTGCGTGTTTCCCGGTATTTGCCAAAACCTCAACACCAGCCACGCGCCCTTGATTCAGCTTTACCGCAAAGCACGCGCTTTACGAGGCGTGAAAAAAATCCTCATCGGTTCAGGCTTGCGTTACGACTTGGCGGTGGAAAGCCCCGAGTATGTGAAAGAGTTGGTGACCTACCATGTGGGTGGCTATTTAAAAATTGCGCCTGAGCACACCGAGGGCAGTCCACTGTCGATGATGATGAAGCCTGGCATTGGCTCGTATGACCGCTTCAAGCAGATGTTTGACAAGTACAGCGCCGAGGCGGGCAAAAAGCAATACCTGATTCCGTATTTCATCGCTGCGCATCCCGGCACGCGTGATGAAGACATGATGCACCTCGCGGTGTGGCTGAAGAAAAATGGTTTTCGCGCCGACCAAGTGCAAACCTTTTACCCCAGTCCCATGGCCACGGCCACGGCCATGTACCACTCGGGCAAAAACCCGCTGCGTCGTGTGGGGCGCGAAAGCGAAGCGGTCGACATCGTGCGTGGTGACAAACGCCGCCGTTTGCACAAAGCGTTTTTGCGCTACCACGATGCCAATAACTGGCCGCTGTTGCGCGAGGCATTGAAAGCCATGGGCCGAGCCGACCTGATTGGCAACGGCAAGCAGCATTTGATTCCGCGTTTTCAACCCTTGAATACAGAAGGCTATACCAGCAGCCGTCGCAAGAACAGCACCTCCGTGGCCGCCAAAACCTCGCCCGTCACGCAAGGGCGTGTGAAAGCTGCACCTGGCAAGCTGCTGACGCAGCACACCGGTTTGCCGCCACGCAAAACCAAATAGTTAATTGGAATTAATTGGGGTCAGACCCCACAATAATCGGGATCTGACCCCGATTAATTCGCGACAGCGGAATTGCTGCCCGACATATGGTCTTTGTAAGCGTTGATCCAATGGTCGAAGGCTTGTTCGGCTTCGCTGGGGTGGTTTTGTTTTTGCAGCAA
>Ga0114962_10005213_pt1 | contig 10206 bp, 11 predicted proteins | sample C_130820_MF_Meta_FD_87017 | JGI IMG/M metagenome (GOLD analysis project Ga0114962, IMG submission 87017) | Freshwater microbial communities from Lake Croche, Canada to study carbon cycling - C_130820_MF_MetaG | ecosystem: Environmental > Aquatic > Freshwater > Lake | place: Lake Croche, Canada...
GTATTCGTTCTTATAATTAAAATACAATAAGGGCTTGACATAAATCTAGCGGTAGCTGCGATAAAACGAATAGGGATACTACCTTATTCCCTTTTAGAATGGACCCCTATGGGCAGTTTGCATCGGCCAATCACGATACGGAGGATTCGGGGCCCTTGGATTTTGGGTTTTTTGCGGGGCCGACGAGTCCCTATACCACCACAACACAGAATATCTTGAATCGGCAGGCTTCGGACATTCGAGCAGCTGTGGATGTCACAATGGCCCCCCTGCATCAGGTGGCACGCAAACGGGTGCGAGAACTCATTACGAAACATAACAATCAACTTCTGCAGTTTCTAATTCCGGGTTCGGAAGGTACGCTGATTCGCTCTGCTGAAGATATTTTTACAAAATTCGGCAGAGAGACGTATGGTTCTGCAAGGCCCTTGTCCAAGGATCTTGTAGTTGACTGTAGTCTGAATGCTGTGATGGAGGAGATTGATGCCGCAATGAGCAAGGCTTGCACTGCGACGAGCCCCACACTCTTATTAGTCCAACAGGTCAAATGGGCCTTTCAGCAATATAAGATTGTGGGGGAGGAGGTCTTGCGACTCGAGGCTCTCTTAGCCCAGAAGACCGGTGTACTTGATAAGCTTGCAGAACGCCAGAATCTGGTTCTGAATCTGAAAGCCAATGATGCGCTGCCAGCTCTGATGGAGGCCTTTGGGACCTATATGGGTGAAATCTTTGAGGAATCAAACTTTGAAACGACGTATAAGGAACTCGTGGAGGCCTATAAAAAATGGAATGTCTTACGGGACATTATCTCTCTTCATCAGTCGGTTAGTGCCGATCTCAAAGAACCCTTGTGTGCCATCTGTTTAACAGAACCGGTAACGCACGCGGTCGCTCCGTGTGGCCATACGTTTTGCACAGGATGTGTGCGGCGCTTAAATATTGCTTGCTATCTGTGCCGTGGATCTGTACGAGAACGGGTGAAACTGTTCTTTACGTGAGAATGATCCGAAAGTCATTGGGTCTCAGATAGATCTGTCTGAGAACGGCGATCTTTTCTTCTGATAACTGACAAATGGCGACGACTTTGTTGAAGAGCTGTTCTGCATACTCATACCAGAGGTCATACAAGACTTCTTGTGTGTGTTCCATTGTGACGTATAGGATGGGCGTTTAAAGAATTCAATTTTATGGGGCCTAAACAATGAATGAGTACTATCAGTAGTGAAATGTCGACCGGTCAACAGCAGCAACCTACCAATAATCAGATCATTCTGCCTCAGGAGTCAGATATGAGCACTTTGTCCTCCGCTATTGTCGAGTGGCGCCGCCTGAACGATGAGTGCAGTGACTTTAAGCAGCAGATCAAGGAGCGCAATACGAAGATTCGTGCGCTCCAGGAGGTTATTGTGCGCATTATGAAGAGCCACAATGTGGCGGCTCTGGACCTCAAGAATACAGGGGGGCGCGTGATTACAAAGCAGAGGAAGAGTCAGTCGGGTCTGACGGCCAAGACACTGCATTCACAGTTGGCGACCTATCTGAAGTCGGAAGAGGAAGCTACGAAGGCGCTGCAGTTTATTCAGTCGAACAGGACGGTTTCTACGAGGGATGCGCTGCTGTACGAGAAACCCTAAAGACCGAAGGTCTTTAGGGTTAGTACTTGCTCCAGGCTAAAAGCCTGGAGCAACGAGAAGCCTTAATCTGCTACGCAGATTAAGGCTAGGCCTTTTGCTGGACTGAAAGTCCAGCAAAACGAGAAACCCTGAAACCCTGAAACCCTGAAACCCTACACAACCCCAACAGTCTATTTAGTACACCTGTCCGTGTAATAAATAGGCTCTTAGTAGAATGAGTGCCGTCCTAAAAGATGTTGCTCGTGCAGGCATTGATGCCTTTACCGATATGTCCGGTTCTGATTCGAAACGTCGGGAAGCCTACATAGAGATTATTGCATCCATTTTGTCCTTTTTGATCGCTGTAATAATTATCAGTTTTATTGGGAAGTGGATCTGGAATAATATCATTCTCGACCTCTTCACCTTTGTAAAACCCGTCAAGAGTATCTGGCAGATCCTTGGATTGATGATTTTCTTGGCCCTCATTAGATAAATAATGTTGTTGCTGGGCCTTCTTATCCTTGTGTTTCTTGTAACAGTCTTCCTTTTAGGATCCTATTATGTTCAATTAAATGCCAATGCAGCTAGTTGTGTTCCCAATCCGACAAAGCAGGAGCTAGAATTGAACCACGCGGCGTGCCCAGGCCCTACTAGTTCGGGCACAGCTACCCCTTCAGGAACGTCTGGATCAACCTCATCTGAGGCCGCTGAAGCGACCGAACTGCCTAAACGCCGTTGCAAGAAGCATCGCAAGTATAGGTGTTCCCATTGCAAGGTAGACGACGGATTCTCTACGAATGGAGTGTTTGGTTCTTCTCCCGCGCCCTTTTAAGAACTTAAATGCCAGCTACTAGATATGTGTATAACAATATGAATTTTTACGGCTGCACTGTCTATATATGCACTTGTAATAAGCTCGCAGGGCCTTCGGGTCCTTCGGGACCCAATGAGTGCGCTTCAGGTCCTTCAGGTCCTTCAGGGCCTTCTGGACCTTCAGGGCCTTCTGGACCCAATGAGGGCGCTTCTGGACCTTCTGGACCTTCTGGACCCTCTGGACCCTCTGGACCTTCTGGACCTTCTGGACCCTCGGGTCCTGCAGGACCCTTCAGTATTAGCATTGGGATCCCGCAGTTCACCCTCCAGGGAGTTCTAGGACCTTCGTGCTCTTGCAGACACTAAATGTGTAACACCTGATATAAATGTAAGCCCTCAGCCATTATGGCTGAGGGCTTAATTTAATAGTAGTACCAATCGTATTACCTTAAATCTGCCCCCCAAATCCCGAGAAATATCCCTTGTATTCCCTCTGTTCAGCACCATAGGGGTCCTCGTTCGGCTGGGCCTCGTGAGCCTCCGCAGCCTGCTCTGCGGGCGTAATAATGCAGCGCCCCACGGCAACGCTATAGACATCCGCATTTGCCGAGGCAAAGAGAGCCTCGCACCGCTGCACCTCACTCTCCTTTAAGTTCGTCAAAGTGCACAAGCGTTTCAATAGGACCTTCCCCCTGTCCAACCAGGTCTTGAAGACAATGTCCAAATCTCTACGGGGAATCGTGCGGTTCAAGCACGTGGCGGCCACTTCTGCAACGGGTTCCCGATCGTGGCTCGTGGCATACGGCTGGTAGCGGGTAGCCTCCACAATGCCCGAGGGGCTCATCAAATCCTTCTTCAGGCATCCCAGCTTGGATAAAATCAACTGAAATTCCTCATAGTCAGCGGAACCCTGTGCCGCCATTACATAGCTTAATACTTCTGCACCATCCGCTAGGTCCCGGAGACAATCAGGGTGTCCCGTTCCCCTGACGGCCCCGCCATAAAATCCGTCGATGTTGCTTTTAAAAACGGTGTTTGCAGTTAACACAGGAAGGTACTGTAAATACAGTGACGCTACAACAGCAACTACTACTGCAATTAATACAATCCACGAAACTGTATTCCAGGGGAATCGAGGTCCCAAATAAGAAGTAAAGTCCATATCTATTGTTGAGTCGTATAAAAACTTAGAGTCCGAGCCGAGGGATCCTTTGTGGCCGACCACTTTGGCATCCAGAAATACGAGAGTGTAGAGGCCCCTTGGTCGCCATAGAACGTATCAAAGATATCTCTGTAGTACTGGGCCTCAGGTGTCTGAGGTGATAAGTGCATATAGACCCTGGGTCTGGCCTCTATCAGATCCACGCGTTCCTGGATCTCTCGGTACCATGGCTTCGTCTGATTGCTCACACCATCACTAAAGGCCTCCTTCTGCCTATGGAGTACGGACAGAGGGAGCAGTCCGTCATCGAAGGCTTGTCTTAAAAGGGCCTTCTCTACTTGCAGGCCCTGCACAGGCCTCAGCAGCTGCGTAGGGATCGAGCGAGCAAGAGCCACAAACTGCTTGTCTAAGAAGGGCGTCCTGGGTTCTAAGCCGTGGCTCGAGATGGATCGATCCGATCTTAACACATCGTATTTATGAATGTCCTCGAGGAGCCGTGTGACCTCAGCTTCATAGCTCTCGTGATCGGGAGCCCCAAAAAAATACAAGTAGGAGCCAAAGACCTCATCGGATCCATCGCCATTAAAGAGGACTTTGGCCTCCGATAAGCGACGGATCTCTCGGCTAACCAACCAGTTCCCCACAGATGCACGGACAGTGGTGATGTCATACGACTCGATGTCTCGAATGACCTCGGGAATAGCATCAAAAAACTGCTGGGGCGTCATAAGGATCTCCGTGTGCTTGGAACCAATGTGGTCCGCGACTTCTCTGGCGAATCGAAGGTCCGAGGACCCCTCGAAGCCGATCGTATACGTCTCCAGGGGGCGGCCCGTTTCTTTAAGTTCTTTTTGCACGAGGGCGGCAACTAAGGAGGAGTCGATGCCGCCCGATAGCAGGGCTGCGATCGGGCGCTCCGTCAGAAGGCGCTTCTTGACTGCCTGGATAAGTGATTCTTTAAGTGCCCTGGCGGCCACCTCAGGGTCTGAGAGAACGGGGTTCTTGAGCCAGGGTACTGTATGATACTGGGTGATCAGGGGTTGGCCGCCAACCTGTGTATTGATCTGCATATAGGTCCCAGGTTTCACATGCTGAATGATCGAATGGTTTGCAAAGGGCATAAGGGCCTTCATTTCACTGGCAAACCACAGGATCTCTCCGACCTGTACATAGAAGAGGGGTCTTACACCATAGGGATCGCGGCCCACTGTTGTGAGGCCCGTAACCTTGTCAATTATAATCAGGGCAAAGACGCCATCTAAGGCCCTGAAAAAGACTGCGGGATCTTGCCTGTGCTTGGCCCACAGGGAGCCCAAAATGCTGCAATCGGACTCCGATGTGTGTTCGAGTTCGAGACGCTGAGCCAGTTCCTTCCAGTTGTAGATCTCCCCATTGCAGGCCCACATTACATTTCCGTGCTGCATCGGCTGCATCCCTGACTCTGTGAGACCATTGATGGCTAAGCGCGTAAATCCAAGTGTAGCATTCTGACAATCGATGCACGAAGCTCCTTCGGGCCCACGGCTATACAGAGCATTTGTTGCCAATTCGGCCTCCGCCTCTGTCGCCCGACGACCTATGACAGCCCAGATTCCGCACATTAGAGGATCACTGATGAATTACCTTAGATTCCTTTAGGGGGATGCACAAGCTATCGACGGACAACGAGGGTCCCGTTGATATTGTCTTCTTAAAGTTGACAGAGTGGGTCACTCCCGTCTTTCACGCCACGGGACACACGCCGAACATCATCACCACCTATTCGTTGATTGCAGGGTTGGGGGCGGCCTATTGCTTATGGAAGGGATGTTTAGGGGCCTTTGTAGGACTGTTCTTGCTCGCGTATCTCTTTGATTGTGTCGATGGATATATGGCCCGGCGATACAAACAGACATCGGTCTTTGGTGATTACTATGACCATATTTCGGATATGGTGAAGATTGCAGCACTCTTCTATGTTTTTGTTTGCAAGTATCCCTTGACAAAGTTGATGCCGATTGGTCTGGGCCTGGGTCTGCTCCTTCTAGGAATGCTGACCTACCAGGGGTGTGCTCAGAAGATTACCAAGGCCGAGGGATTTACAAATGAAGGGGAGACCTTGGACCTGTTCCAGAGCTTGTGTGCATCCGATGATACAATTCACTGGATTAAGTATTTCAGTTGTGGCACCTTCCAATTGGCTGTTGTTGCAGCGGCGGCCTATTTGGAACTTAGTCAGAAGAAAAAGAAAGGGGTCTAGTAGAGAATGGACGCCAGTGATATTATTCGAAAGATTCAAGGTCAAGCGACACTAAAAGGGTATACTACACTCCTTCAGAAGAACGGACAGAGTCTTGCAACCTATGATGCCTCTAATGTCTGCTGCGGCTTCTATGATCCCTCGAACAACACCTTTAACACGGTCCCGAACTTCTATCCTCCCAACTATCCGTCTTATGAGTTCCGCTACAATGTGGATCAGGGGCTCAGGTCCAATGGCTGTGTGCCGACCAATACGTTGTCAATGACGACGCAGAGTGTGGATGTGTGTCCTGCGGTGCAGTACACGGTTCCTTTGGGGAGAACCTAGGTTCTCCCTAAAGGAAGACTTATATTGGATTGGTTATAACCAATCCAATATAACGGTTCCTTTGGGCACTACATAGTGCCCAAAGGAAGACTTTAATAAGGTTGGTTGGATGCATTCAACCAACCTTATTAAACGGTTCCTTTAGGAAGAACCTAGTGATTTAAATACACTGCGTATAAGACCTCTATGGATGAACAATTAGTTCTTTTGCCCTATACCGCTGTCACCTTTTCGGTTCTTGCCAGATTCATCTTTATGTATTTATTGTATCAAAAAAGAGTACAAATATCTATTCACTGACTTTTTGCGGTCTAAGTATTGTGTCTTCCTCTATTTGGATTCCCTATGGCATTCTGAAGGAGGATGTTCCGATTGTTGTTCGAAGCGGAGTAGAAATTCTGCTACTGGGTATATCAGGTATCTATATTATCAGAAATCAATGTCAAATGTCTTCACAGGTGCAGTAAGTATTACTTATTATTTTAATTTATGTAATTAAAACAATAAGTGTATTGCCTCGTATAAATGTACCGCCTAATATAAAATTAAGCCCCCACCCATAATGGGTGGGGGCTTAATTTTATATTAACACTAGTGTTAAGAATCTAATTACGCCTCTTTTTAAAAAGAGGCGTAATTAGATTCTTAACGGTATCCATCATTTAGCATTAGAGGCCAACTCTCCAATCACTAGCACATTATAAAGACCCTCTTCATTTACCACGATCTGAAAGGCTGTATTACAGTTTGAGATCGTTGCATAGCCTTGGCCGAATCCTTTGTATGCGCTGATCCAGATCTGCCAGTTCTTGTAGCCGCTCGGTAGAATTTCACTGTAGACGCCGTGATGGGTTTGGACTCGGAAACGCAGGATGATGTCATTGTTCATTTGAGTTTGAGAAGTGGAAAGAGGTTTAGGTTATGCGAGGCGTTCAATGATTCCTGCCCAGTTAACAACATAGTTAACCCCAGCACTACCCATATTACTTGTTAAAATAACTGTAAATCTGTAGGCTCTACTATTTCCTGTATCTATTATATTTATATACACTCCACCTGCAGATAACGGGCCAATATCCGAGTTCGACAAAGTCAAAGGTGAACTCATTGTGCCTGTTCTTGAGGTTATAGCTGCATTAATTGACGGTATCATATTATAAACACCTGTTGATATTCCAGTAATAGTAACCCTGTATACAGTAGGACTTTGATATGATAAAGTTAATGATACTGAGTCCAATGTAATGATTGTTGAGAAGGGGGTTGAATCTGCAGTACATGATAGATTCTGCGCTTTACGAACAAGATACGTTGAGGTCGGTGCATACGTAATCTCCTGAGTATTCGAGTTATAGAAGAGCACGTTTGATGTATCTGTTACAGCTGTAGTACCTATCGCTGTATTGCGAATCGGCGCCGCATAGAAGGAACTCCCAGTATTCGGATTGAGAGAAGAGCCCTGTGCATTCAGAATGATACTGTTGCTGAAGGCAGCCCCTGTCGGCCCTGCTAAATTTCCTATAGCGATTGTGTTAGCACCGAGACCAAACTGTCCTGCCTGGGTTCCAATGGCGATCGAGTTAGGCCCTGTGCCATCGGCATAGCCTGCTTGGTAGCCGATGGCAATGGAGCCTGTTCCGTGGCCTGTGAAACCAGCCTGGTAGCCGATGGCAACAGAATAGGGGTTTTGACCTGTAAAACCGGCCTGGTAGCCTAGGGCGATAGATCCTGTGCCTTGGTATGAATTGCCTGCCTGAGCACCTATTGCCACTGCACCTGTGCCTTGATATAGCTGACCTGCCTGGTAGCCAATGGCAACTGAGTTAGCCGCTTGGCCCGTCTGCCCTGCATAGGCGCCCACCGCCACGGAGCCTGTGCCTTGACCCGTATTTCCTGCATAGTAGCCAATGGCAACCGCGAGTCCATTCTGACCTGTCTGTCCTGCATTACCCCCAAGGGCTACTTGGCGACTGCCTGCTGTCCACGTGGTGCCATTCCACAAAACATAATCCCCATATAAGGATCCTGAAATGGCGAGGAAACCTGTTGGGCCTGTGTTACCTGTTGGGCCTGTAGGACCTGTTCGGCCTGTAGGTCCATAGACCGAGGACGCATAGGTGATTTCTGCTGTTACAGGGTTGTAGAATAGGATATTGCTGGTATCGGCTACTAAGGTGTTGCCGAGGGCTGTATTACGTATAGGATTGACATAGAATGCAGATCCTGTATTCGGACCTGTTCCATTGGTTCCTGCATTCAGTGTGATCGTATTATTGTACGTGAACCCTGTGGGCCCAGCCTGGTTGCCAATGGCGATCGAATTAGTGCCTAAGCCATAGTACCCTGCCTGGTAGCCAATTGCAATGGAGCCTGTGCCTTGTGCCGTGAAGCCAGCCTGATAGCCGATGGCCACCGAATAGGGGTTTTGGCCTGTGAAACCGGCCTGGTAACCGATTGCCACGGAGCCTGTGCCTTGCCGAGAGTTTCCTGCACCGCCACCGATCGCAATGGCTGCATTGGGTCGAACGTAGAGGGGGATTTGTTGGGTGCCGACATAGGGAAGAACACGTCTTGAAGCGATTGATCTTGATACTCCACCAGCTCCACCAACATAACTGGATTGAGTCCAATTAATTCCATCAAAACTATATGCTATCTTGGTTTGTGATGCAGCAACCCAAAGGCTTCCATTCCAAGATACTGTCCAAATTATACCATTTCCTGTAAATAGTGTTGTTGCAGAAGCACTTTGTAGAAATGTGGTTCCTCCATCTAGACTGTAGAGGATAGTGCCATTAAAAGGACCGGATACGGAGGCCGCACTGCCTCCACCAATAACCCATACAGACCCATTCCAGCCAATTGAATATAAATTATAAGATGAAAGAGTTGCAAATGATGTATTTGCTAACCAATTAATTCCATCTGTGCTATATGCAATTGCCCCATTAATATTATTATAATTCTGACCACCTACCGCTATAAATAAAGACCCATTCCAAGCAATATCAAATCCATATGTAGCAAATCCAATAAAAGGCGCGTAGGCAATTCCTGACCATGTAAGTCCATCTGAACTGTATATAATTGAATAGGATCCAGCCCCTGCTATTGTTAGATTTGTTCCTACACCTACCCATAGTGATCCATTCCAAGCAATAGAAGATACTACACTATAATTCCCACCTGATATAAGTGTTGTAGGTGGAAACCAATTTATACCATTTGTGCTGTAAAAAAGTATGTTTAGAAATGTATTATTTGTAAATGGACTACACCCCATTAACCAAATTGTGCCATTCCACGCAATAGTAAGAGGGAGATATGTAGTTCCAATTAAACTATGATTGGCACCTGGTACTTGTGTCCAATTAATTCCATCAGAACTATAGACTACAAAAAAAGCGCCTGTGCTTATAATATTTCCTGCTGCTACCCATAAGGATCCATTCCATCCGACTGTACGAACTCCACTGTTTTGAACTGGATTTCCATTTAGATTTGATAACCAATTGATTCCATCATAGCTATATACAATACTATTTAATCCTACAGATCCTAAGACCATAAATTGTTCAGTTTGTATGTTGTTTGTTAAGGACTTTGTGCCGTACGTTATTTCACTTGTCGTCGGATTATAGAAGAGAACTGCAGATGTATCAGCGGTGGTTGTAGTGGAGCCATAGGTATTACGCACAGGGTTAATATAGAGGGCGGAGCCTGTGTTCGGATTGAGGGCGGCAGACCCTGCATTTAAAGTGATGGTGTTATTGTACGTGAATCCTGTAGGTCCAGCCTGGTTTCCAATCGCAATTGAGTTGGTACCTAGGCCATAGTACCCTGCTTGGAAGCCGACCGCCACGGAGCCTGTTCCTTGGGCTGTGTAGCCAGCCTGGTAGCCAATGGCAATAGCGTTGGACCTCTGGCCTGTGAAACCGGCCTGAAAGCCGATGGCGACTGCACCTGTCCCTTGGTAGTTATTACCTGCCTGAGCTCCTACTGCAACTGCATTAGCTGCTTGGAATAACTGGCCGGCTTGGAATCCA
>Ga0114962_10005214_pt1 | contig 10204 bp, 4 predicted proteins | sample C_130820_MF_Meta_FD_87017 | JGI IMG/M metagenome (GOLD analysis project Ga0114962, IMG submission 87017) | Freshwater microbial communities from Lake Croche, Canada to study carbon cycling - C_130820_MF_MetaG | ecosystem: Environmental > Aquatic > Freshwater > Lake | place: Lake Croche, Canada...
AGCAGGAAAAGGCCCGGAGGGCTTTTCCCGCGTATATTCAGAAATATCCCTCGCGTTTCTTCTTCTCCATGCTGCCGGCCTCGTCGGAATCGATGAGCCGGCCCTGCCGCTCCGAGAACGTTGTCAGGAGCATTTCCTGAATGATTTCCGGAAGCGTCGTCGCGGTGGAATCGACCGCACCGCTGAGGGGATAGCAGCCGAGCGTGCGAAACCTGACGCGCCGCATCTCCGGCTTCTCACCCGGCTTCAGGGGCATGCGGTCGTCGTCGACCATAATCATCACGCCGTCGCGCCACACAATGGGCCGCTCGGCGGCGAAGTAGAGGGGCACGATCGGAATCTGCTCAAGGTGGATGTATTGCCAGACGTCGAGTTCGGTCCAGTTGGAGAGCGGAAAAACCCGGATGCTCTCCCCCTTCTTCACCTTGGTGTTGTAGATGTTCCAGAGTTCCGGACGCTGGTTCTTGGGGTCCCAGCGGTGAAACTCATCGCGGAAGGAGAAGACCCGCTCCTTGGCGCGGGATTTCTCCTCGTCGCGCCGGGCTCCGCCGAAGGCGGCATCGAACGCATACTTGTCGAGGGCCTGCCGGAGGCTCTGCGTTTTCATCACGTCGGTGTGCACTTTGCTGCCGTGCGTGATCGGGTTGATGCCCTGCGCCACTCCCTCCTGATTCACATGCACGATCAGCTTCAGGCCGAGTTGCTTGGCGACATAATTGTCGCGCAGGGCGTACATCTCGCGAAACTTCCACGTTGTATCGACATGCATCAGCGGAAAGGGGGGCTTGGCGGGGTAAAACGCCTTCTCCGCCAGCCGCACCATCACGGCCGAATCCTTGCCGATCGAATAGAGCATGACCGGATTGGAGAATTCCGCCGCCACTTCACGAATGATGTGGATGCTCTCGGCCTCGAGTTGCCGCAGATGAGTCAGGTTGTAGGCAGTCATGAATCCAACGCGCGTGTTGGCCACTGGAGGGATAACCGCTGCGCAGAGACTTCTGGCAGTCAGAGCCCAGAACTTACGCCCTCGGGCGTCGCGACGGGAGCCGGAAAACCGATTTTTTTCTACGCCACCTGTTTTTCGCAGTCTTTCCCGCCGCCGCGCGGCCTGAAGCTGGCGCCGTCCCGGCCGCGAATCGCCCGGTTTCGACCCCCCATAAAATCGCCGTAACAATCTATCTCGTAATGATTTACATCTTTTCTTGGCGTTTTCACGACAGTTCCCTTTGCGGCTCCGGCGGCGGCGGCGGATAATGGAGCTTTGAGCTCGAGCGGGCTGTGGGGCCCCGCATGGTCCCCCCACAGCTGGCGCCGGAGATTCCTATGCACCCCCTGCCAGCCATTTCAGCCCTTGGGCCCGCGCCCGTTTCTCCCGCGTTCCCCCGGGCCGCTCGCGGCCTGTGGCCAAGGCGGGGGAGGCTCGTCGGCGGTTCGATGGTCCTCGCTCTGTTTCTCTTTTCGACAGCTGGAGCGGCACCAGCGGTCGCCCCCCCCCTCCCCGGCCCCACGCTCGAAGTTTCCACCGGCCAACGCGGTTCTGGTGGCGAAGAGGGTTCCTCCGACACCGAACGGGTGCTGATTGTGGGGGGGGAAGGCCGGCGGCAGTTGGTCTGTTCTGCTCGGCTCACTCCCGACGGACTCCCGCGGGATGTCACCCGCTCGGCAGCGTACCGGGTGGAGCCCCCGACGCTGGCCCGGGTGACCTCCAGTGGTGTGGTCGTGCCCTTGACCAGCGGCAGCGGCACTCTTTTCTCAAGCGTCGCTGGCATCCCGGACTTGGCCGCCGTGGCGGAGGTGGGCGTGCCGCTGGTGGTTGAGCGGTACGACGATGATCCGCCGGTCGATTTCGCCAACCAGATCGTGCCGGTGTTTACCAAACATGGCTGCAACAGCGGTGGCTGCCATGGCAAGAGCGGCGGCCAGAACGGCTTTCGGCTATCGCTGCTGGGCTTTGAGCCGACCGAGGATCACGACCATCTCGTGAAGGAAGCCCGCGGCCGCCGGCTCGCGCTGGGAGCGCCCGAGGAAAGCCTGCTGCTGGCCAAGGCCACCGCGATGGTTCCCCATGGGGGTGGCCGGCTGCTCGAGACCGGCTCCCCCTCCTATGCGTTGCTGGCTCGCTGGATCGCCGAGGGGGCCCGGCCGGCCGATCCGCAGGCACCACGCGTCACCGGTATCGAGGTGTTTCCCTCCGAGCGCGTGATGCGTGCGGGCGAGGCGCAGCAGGTGCGCGTGATGGCGTTGCTCTCCAGCGGCGCCCGGGAAGATGTCACGCCGCTTGCGCAGTATGAGATCAATGTTCCGGAACTGGCGACGGTTGACAGGGAGGGGTTGGTGACTGCTGCGGTTTCTGGTGACGGGCCACCCCGCAGCGGTGTGGCAGCGCTGATGGTGCGGTACCAGAGCCAGGTGGCGGTATTTCGTGTCACGCTTCCCTTGGAGAGCTCGGGCGTGGCGGCAGCCTCTCCTGCCGACGCAGGGCCTGCCGACCCAATGCCCACTCCTGAGGCGTTCGGCCGAAACTTCATCGATCAGCTGGTGCTCGACAACCTCGTTGCCCTGCGGCTTCCCCCCTCCCCTCGCTGTGATGACGCCACATTCCTGCGCCGCGTCACCGCCGACATCGTCGGGAGAGTGCCGACGCTGGCGGAGACGAGGGCCTTTCTGGCCGATGCCGATCCGCAGCGCCGCGACAAGCTGATCGACCGACTGCTCGACAGCCCCGATTACGCCGACGCCTTCGCCAGTAAGTGGAGTGCCATCCTGCGCAATAAGCGCACCGACGACGCCCTCCACCGCCACGGCAGCTACGCCTTCCACGACTGGATCCGGGCGAGCCTCCTGGAGAACAAGCCCTACACCGATTTCGTCAGCGCGATTCTCACCGCCAGCGGCGAGCCGGGGATCAATCCTCCGGTCGTCTGGTATCGGCAGGTGGCCGATACCAACCAGCAGGTGGAGGATGCGGCGCAACTCTTCCTCGGCCAGCGGCTGCAATGCGCCCGCTGCCACCACCATCCCTTCGAGAAGTGGAGCACGGAGGATTACTACGAGCTCTCGGCCTTCTTCTCACGGGTGGGGCGGAAGAAGGGGGAACAGCCGGGGGAGGAACAGATTTTCCACAATCGTGGCCCGGCACAGGCCAACGGCCCCAAGGGGGTGCATGCCGCGGCGGTGCTCGACGGCCCGGCGCTCTCGATCCCCCCCGATACCGATCCCCGCGTCGCCTTGGCCGACTGGATGACCTCCTCCGACAACCCCTTCTTCGCCAAGGCACTGGTCAACCGCTACTGGAAGCACTTCTTCTCCCGCGGACTGGTGGAGCCGGAAGACGACATGCGGCTGACCAATCCCCCCACCAATCCCGCCCTGCTGGAGGCGCTCGCCGCAGACTTCGTCGCTCACGGCTACGATCTCAAGCACCTCATCCGCACGATCTGCCGCTCCGCCACCTACCAGCTCTCTGCCGAGCCCAATGCCTTCAATGCGGAAGACCGCCAGAGCTTCTCCCGCTTTTATCCCCGTCGGCTCCCGGCGGAGGTGACTCTCGACGCGATCGACACGCTCACCGGCAAGCAGACAGCCTTCGCCGGCACGCTCGCGGGCACCCGCTCGGTGCAACTGCCCGATGCCAATTTCGCCAACTACTTTTTAACCGTCTTCGGCCGCCCCAACGGCGACAGCGCCTGCGAGTGTGAGCGGGTGTCGGAGGCCAACCTGGCCCAGAGCATCCATCTGATCAACTCCGCGGAGATCCTCGCCAAGGTGGGAGGAGAAGGCCGCGCCTCCCGGCTTTCCGCCGACAAGGAACGCGATGATCTGGCCAAGATCGACGAACTCTCCCTCGTGGCCTTCTCCCGACCAGCCAGCGTCGGGGAGACGGCCACAATTCAGGCCTATCTCGCGGCCCATGCCGAAAACCGACAGGCCGCCTGGGAGGACATCCTCTGGTCGCTCCTCAACACCAAGGAGTTTTTGTTCAACCACTAGCCAGAGCGTGGAACAAGCCATCCATGGCCCCCTCCGGTTGCGAACCAACCGGCCAAGCCAGTTCCACTCGGTCGCCCGGTGGAAAAGCCGAGGTTTTCCACGGTCGACGGGCATCGCATCCAGCGATTCAATTGTGAATCCACAATCTGGTGTTTTGACAAACCATGTTCCATTTCTTCGCGACCCATCATGGCCTCTGCCTGACGCGGGCCCTCCGCGGGCTCACGTTGCTGCTGCTGGCAGCGTTGGCGGTTTCCGCCCGCGCTGAGTTGCCGCAGCCTGCGCTCACGGCCATCCATCCTCCGGGAGGCCGGCAGCATTCACAGGTGGCGGTGAGCCTGCTGGGGAGCGATCTCGACGACCTGCGCACGCTCGTCTTTTCCCATCCCGGCATCACCGCGACACCGATCCTCTCGCCGCCCACCGAACTCGATCCAGAGGCCCGGCCCATCCCCCAGCGGATGCTGGTGTCGATCGGCCCCGATGTGCCGCCGGGGGTGTATGACGTCGAGGCAGTGGGGCGATTCGGCGTCAGCAATGCCCGGTCGTTTGTGGTGGGCACCGGGGCCGAGGTTGTGAAAGAACGCGACGTCGACAGCGTGGCCACCGCGCTCGATCTGCCGACCGACGGCACGGTGTCGGGCCGGGCGGTCGCCGGCAAGGCCGATCACTATGCGCTCACTCTCAAGGCTGGCCAGCGCTTGCGGGCTGAGGTGTGGTCCCGCCGGATCGACTCGCGGATGGTGCCGGTGCTCTCCGTGCTCGATGCGGCAGGCAAGGTGCTCGCCACTCCCCGCCGGGCCCGTCAGGAGGACCCGCTCCTCGATTTCATCGCCCCGGCCGACGGCCGGTTTGTGGTGCGGATCCACGATCGGTTCGCCAGCGGGGGGGAAGAACTGTTCTACCGGCTGGCGGTCTCGACCGGACCGCAGATCGATGGCGTCTTTCCGCCGGTCGTCAAACCGGCCGCCACACCGGACGAGAGAGCCACACTCACGCTCTTGGGCAGCGCCCTGCCGCTGGGCCTTCCGGCTGGCTTGGCCGCGGATGTCGAGGGGCTCGAGCAGGCGCTCGTGCCGTTGCGACTGGCCCCTCCGCAGAGCGGCGCTCTCGCACGCACGCACTGGCGGCTCCACGCCCCACGCGATGCCGCCAGCCAGTTGGTCGACCTGCAGGTCGACCTCCCGGGCATGCCCCAAACGCCGCTGCCGGTGCTGGTCTCCGCCGAGACGGTCGTGGTGGAACACAACCACAACGATTCTCCGCTGGAACCACAGGCCGTAACCCTCCCCGGCTGCATCGCCGGCCGGTTTTATCCCCAGCGCGACCGCGACTGGTTTGGCTTTACCGCCAAGGCGGGCGAGCGGTTTGTATTTGAGGTGTTCTCCGCTCGGCTGGGGCTGCCGACCGATCCTGCGCTTCTGATCGAGCAGGTCACCACAGAGGCCGACGGCCGAACGACGGCCAAGGAAATCGCCTACGCAGACGACGGGCCGAGCGAATTCCAGGGGGGCATTCTGGATCGTCCCACGGCCGATCCGCTGGTGGAATTCAAGGCGCCGGCCGATGGCAGCTACCGCATGCTGGTGCGCGATCTCAAGGGGGAATCACACTCCAGCCCCGAGCATGTGTATGTGGTGGAGGTGCGCCGGCCCCGCCCCACGTTCCACCTGCTGGCTTTGCTGGCCCAGCCCCATCGCGCCGACGCGGAACGCACGCTCATCGCCACCCCCGTGCTGCCGATCGGTGGCACGGTGGGGATCGACGTTTTGGTGCTCAAGTCGGACGGTTTTTCCGGCGATGTCACGCTCTTTGCCGAGGGGCTCCCGGCCGGTGTCAGCGCGGCGCCGACGGTGGCAGCAGCACGATCCAATCGGGCGCTCTTGGGCCTGACGGCAGCCGCAGGCAGCCAGCCCTGGGCCGGTACGATCCGCGTGGTGGGCCGGGCCACGATCGGAGGTGAGGAAGTGGTGCAGACTGCCCGCGTCGCGATGCTGCGGTGGAATGCCGATCCCAAAGTGCAGCACCCCAAGCTCCGCGAACTGCACTCCCTCCCGCTGGCGGTCACGCCCGACACGGCGCCCCTTTCCATCACCACCCATGAATCCCGAATCTGGGAGACGGCTCGGGGGGGCAAGCTGAGCGTGCCGCTGGATGTTGTGCGCCAGCCCGAGGCCACCGGCGGGCTCACGCTTACAGCCGCCAACCTGCCGGCCGAATTGAAGGTGCCTGAGGTGAAGATCGAGGAGGCGACCACCAGCACCGTCGCAGCCATCGAACTCGATCCCAAGCTGCCTGCCGGCACCTATCAGATCGTGCTCCGCGGCTTGGCCAAGGAGAAATATGCCCGCAATCCCCCGGCCGCCGAACTGGCCAAGGCGGATGCCCAGCGGATCGGCGGGCTGGCCAAACAGCGGGTGGAGCAGGTCGAGACCGCCCGGCTGGCGGTGGCCGCGGCTGAAAAACTCCTCGCCGAAACGCAACTCGCCGCGCAGCAGGCCACCGGCGCACCCCCCGACAGCCAGCAGCTCATCGCCGCCTGCATGGCCGGAAAAGCTGCCGCCGACAAAACCCTCAGCGAAGCTGAGGCCAAGGCGAAGGCGATGGAAGAGGAACGGGCACGCCGGGAGAAGGTGGCGGCTGATGCCGCAGCGGCCAGCGCCCCCAAGGATGTCGAGGTGCCGGTGATGGCCACGCCGATCATGCTGGTGGTGGCTGAGTCGCCCTTGCAGCTGACGCTGCCGCCGGAGGTCACAATCCAGCCGGGGGCCACCGCCGAACTGGTGATTCCCCTCGAGCGGCGTTACGGCCTGAGCGGGCCGGTGAGCTTTGAGCCAAAGCTTGTCGCTCCCGCTGTGAGCCTCACCCTCCTGCCGGTGACAGCCCCTCCCGACCAGCCCCAGGCCACGATCAAAATCATCGCCGGTGCCGATGCGCCGCCGGGCCGGCATGAGGTGGTGATCGGCACCAAGACCCAGTATTTCGATCGGGAAGTGAGCGGCGAACAGAAGGTTGTGCTGGTGGTGGCTGCCCCCGTGCCCCTGTAACGCGGGCGTAACGGCCCGTCTGACTTTTTTAGAAACGAACCCGATTCATGTTCCGCTGCCGGAAATTCTCGCGACTTCTGCTGCCCGGCTGGGCACTTGTCAGTGGGGCGCTCTTGGCTGGCTCAGCCGGGGCCGAAGGGCTGCCGGTGACACTCCAAGAGCGTGCGGAGCCGGTGCGCTTTGCCGAGGAGATCGCGCCTCTGCTGGCGGCCAACTGCACCGCCTGCCACAACCCGAAAATCCGCGAGGGGGGCTTGGCTCTCGATTCGCTCAAGGCGCTTCTGGCGGGGGGAGATTCGGGGTCGGGCGTGATCGCCGGCCAACCGGACGACAGTCTGCTTTTTCTGCGGGCCAGCCACCGGCAGGAAGACTTCATGCCTCCCCCCGACAACGCGGTCGGTGCCCGGCCGCTGGGCCCAGAACAACTCGGTCTGCTCAAACTCTGGATCACCCAGGGTGCCACGGCCGGGCCGGGAGCGGCGCGGGCCCCGATCAGTTGGCAGCGGGTGGAGCCGGGCTCCGAGGGGGTGCTGGCAGTGGCGATGAATGCATCTGGCCGGGTGACGGCTGCGGCGCGGGGAGGAAGCGTGAGTCTGTTCGACACCGCCACCGGAGCCCTGCTCGGAACGCTTGTCGATCCAGCCGCGACGCTGGCCGGCACCCCGCCGGCAGCCCATCGCGATGCTATTGGGGCTTTGGCCATCTCGGGCCGGGACGACATGCTGGCCACCGGTTCGTTCCGGACAGTGAAGCTGTGGCGACGGCAACAGCCAGCGCGCCTGCGCGATCTGGCCGATTCTGCGTCTGCCACGAGCTTGGGAGTGGCGCCGACGGGAAACATCGCGGCGCTGGGGTTTCCCGACGGCCACTTGGCGCTGTGGGATCTCTCCAGCGGAACTGTTTTACGGCAGGCCCGCGTGCATCAGGGCCCGGTGACGGCGATCGTCTTCTCCGGCGACGCTGGGCAGGTGTACTCGGCGTCGGCCGATGGCACTGTCGCCGCCCTGCAGACTGCTGATTGTATCCCGATCGGCCGGCTGAAGCGTCCGGGTGGCATCGGGGCGATCGCCCTGCTCAACGGCTCGACGCACCTCGCCACCGCCGATGCCGCCGGACTCATCCACATCTGGCCACTCCCCCTGCCGGCGGAAGCAGAGGGGGAGACGGTGCCGGCACCCCTGCGGGAACTGGCCGGTGCCACCGGCCCGATCTCTCTGCTCCAGGAAGTTTCCGCTCATTCCGGGCAACTCGTCAGCGCCGGTGCCGATGGAGTGGCACGTCTCTGGAACACACTCGACGGCACGCTCACGCGTCAGTTCGCCCATGGCGGGCCAGTGGCGGCTCTCTCGATGAGTCCGGACGGATCGCGTCTGGCGACTGTGGGCTCGATTCCGGGCGGGAAACTCTGGGATGCCGCCAGCGGGCAACTGCTGGCGGAGTGGAAGGGGGATGTGCGCGAGGCTGATCGGCTGGCCGCGGCGGAGATCGCCCTGACAGTGCGGCGCCAGGATCTCGATTTCAGCAAGGCGCAGGTGGCGTTGGCTGAGAAGGATGTGCAAACCGCCGCCACAGACACTACACAGTCGGCGGAGAAAAAGGCTGCTGCCGAGAAACTGCTGGAGGAGAAAACAGCCGCTGCGCGGGCTACCGAAGCGGCCCGCAGCGAGGCGGAACAGGCACTCTCCGCCGCCAGCACGGCCCTCGAGCCAGCCACCGCTCTTCAGGCGGCCGCCGTGGCCGGCGCCAGCGCAGCGGCCGAAGCGGCCAAGCGAGCAGCAACCGCCTTTGCCACCGCAGCGGCCACCGCGGCAGACGCTCCTGCCGCCGCCGAAGCCCTGCGCACGATTGGGGCCGCGGCCGAGGCCAGCAAGGCTGCCCAGTCGACAGCCGACCAGACGGTGGTGCTGGCGCAGCAGCAGTTCGACCGGCTGAAGGCCCGGGTCGACGAACTGACGAAGAAGTTGGCCGAGGCGGCCAAGGCAGCCACGGAACCAGCCAAGGCGCTAGAACAGGCAAAGATCGGCCTCACATCAGCCGAGCGGGCGGTGGAGTTTGCCGCCCAGCAGACGCAGCGCACCGCCACTGAACTTCCGCTGCGCCAAGCCGAGGCCGCGCAGGCAGAGGCCCGCGTGGCCGATGCCGCTGCCGCCCGGCAGCTGATCGTGGAAGCACTCGCGGCGACGGTTCGCCCGCAGTCGGCTGTCTCCTTCTCGCGGGACGGACAGTGGCTGGTGAGCACGGGAGCCGAGGGTTGTGCCAGCCTCCTCTCGGCAGCCTCGGGAGAGCCGCGTGAAGCGTGGACGCTGGAGATTCCGGGCAGAACGCTGCTGGCGGAGACTCTGGCGGGGGAATGGATCATGGCTGGCGGCGACGCCCCGGCTCAATGCTGGGGTGTGGTGCCCCGCTGGACGCTTGCCCACACCATCGGCGGCGAGCAGACGCCACCGGCCGAAGATGACGAACCGGCCGGCCCGCCGCTCGATCTGGTAACGGCACTCGCCTTCGCGCCTGATGGCACAAGCCTCGCTTCCGGCAGCGGTCGCCCCAGTCGCTCCGGAGAGATCAAGCTCTGGAATCCCACCGATGGCTCACTCATCCGCGAGATCCCCCATCCCCACACCGACACCGTGACGGCGCTGGAATTTTCGCGAGCGGGCGATCGGCTCGCCTCCGGTGGCACCGATCGGTTTGTCAAGATTCACGCCGTGGCCGATGGGGCTTTCGTGAAAAGCCTGGAAGGGCATACCGGCCATGTGCTGGGCGTCGCCTGGCAGGCGCATGGCAGGCAGTTGGCAAGCGCCGGTGCCGATTCCACGCTCAAGGTCTGGAACGTGCTGGCTGGCGAGCAGGTGCGCACGATCGGAGGCCTGAAGAAAGAGGTGACGGCGGTGCGATTTCTGCCGCCAGGAGACGAGGCTGTGGCCAGTTCCGGCGATCCGACGGTGCGGCTCTACAACGTGGCCAACGGGAGCGTGGTGCGCGAATTCGCCAGCCCGGGCGATTTCGTGCAGGCGGTGGCAGCGGCGGGCCGATTCGTGGCGGCAGGCAGCCAGGATGGAAAGCTGCGGATCTGGGCGCTGGCCGACGGCAAACTGCTCCACACGCTCAGCCCGAGCGGGTCCCAATAAGCTCACCGACGGGCAACTTCTCCACCAGATACTGCG